>Ga0157364_1004904_pt1 | contig 13471 bp, 4 predicted proteins | sample AttsexASBM2_FD_111476 | JGI IMG/M metagenome (GOLD analysis project Ga0157364, IMG submission 111476) | Fungus gardens microbial communities from leaf cutter ant in Ribeirão Preto, State of São Paulo, Brazil - Atta sexdens ASBM2 | ecosystem: Host-associated > Fungi > Mycelium > Unclassified ... | reverse complement strand
TAGTAAAACTATGTCGTGCTAACTTTCAGTCTCACTCATGCGAATAATATAACATGAAATGCGAGAAGAATATGATGAAAAAATAAAACATATTAATACAAATTATAGTAAAATTGTCAAACATTTGTTTAAATGCTATATCTATATAAAAATAATAATAATAACTAATCGCTGCAACATAATAAATATCTATTAATAAAAAATTATCTTATATTAATAAAAATATCTGATATTAATAATTAACCCTTAGTTCACGCACTCATTCGTGTCCAGTATTTTTTTTCTTTGAAAAACTAGCATCAAGTAATTAATTATTAACATTTATATACATATATTTTTAAATACACAATCTTATAAATACTTTGTAAAGATGTTAAAATATAATATAAGATATCTTATAATAATTTTTGTATATTTATTAAAGTGATGAAAAAATTAATCCGAGACACGAATGATATCGTGTTTGCATAGAATAGAAATATTATTATATTGTTATAAACTCAATTTACTTTTTTTCTTTTAAGTAAAGATTATCTTTAATAAAAAATATTTTCTTGATAAAAACCTTAAAATATACTTATTACAAGTTTTAGATAAACTCATCTTTACTAATCAAAACAAGAATTTATTTCCAATCTTATTAAAAATTTATTTTCTTTTAAGGAACATAAAATTGATCAGAGAAACAACTTTATATAATATATTAATAAGCAAATTAAATTTATTTTAATTTAATAATTTTGATTGAAGTATTACACTTACTAATTGTAAGATTCAAAATATATTGTGAATAAATTGGACGCTTGTGATGAATTAATGATAGATTTGCGGATTTGTATAAATTTTGAAATATTCGAAATAAGTAATTATTATTTATAATATGTATCTTTCTGTGTTAGTAAAGAACCGGAAAGTCATCGTGTGTAAGAGTTAATTGCTTGATCGATCTTAAAAACTCTAACTTAGAGATAACTAATGGTATGCAGTGTATGTTTCTCTACTGTAGATTTTGTACTTTCTTACAGAGAAGAAATTTTCAGTAGCATTGCTGTTTTGGCAAGATAGTGCGAATACGAACGGAAATAGATGAGGTTAATTGGTAGTTCAAAGCGAAGTCGAGACTCTTCAACACATCGCAAGCTAGAGAAGTGATTTGATTTATGCGCAAAGACTTCTCTAATTTTATACCATATCGTCGTGCGAAATAAAAGTATTCTGACAGTGCGATTTACCACTTGGTTGGATAATTTTCGTTTAAATGCGCGCGAGCAATTCATAGTAATTCATAGCATGTCTGCACTCTAATCAAAACCAGCTCATCTCCGCGCGATTCTTCGCGGAAGGAAAGGAAGGCTTTTCGAGGCTAACGTCGCGTTCGTTTCCGAAGCTCATGCAACGAAACGAATGCAACTGTCGGCGCTTATGTTTGTGGTCATAAGAGACAGAAGAAAAAAAGTGTATTCCAACTTCTTCCGGCATAATTTTACCCTGAAGGCCAGCTCGTGTGTAACGAACTCTCCGGCGAGTAATATCCTCGATGGCTCTCCTCTCCTCCGTCCCTCTCTCTCTCTCTCTCTCTTTCTCTCTCTATCTCCCTCTTTCTCTCATACAAGATGACCGAGCGACTCGCTCTGACCTCCGGCCATCCATCCTTAATCCTTCCGCTATGAAACCACCACAGTTTCGATATTCTCCAAGAGTATCATCGGACACAGGCCGAAATTAATCGATCGACTATCCTCTCGTTGTAAAATTCCACAGGGATTTTAGAACAATATCTTTTCACCCTCCTTATCGAACTGGCGTTCAAATACCTCGTGTTACCAAGCATTACGTGCGTCTTTGTCTCTGCGAATTCTGTCATGCTCGGCGAGTCCCCGATAATAGATCGCGTAAAGGATTCGTCATCATCACGTGCGCGTTGAAAGTAGATCCACGCTGCGAATGTGTTTACGATTATTATCATTAGGCACTTGCCGTCTCGAGGTATCCTTGAGATTGTAGAACGACGTTCCTTAAGAATGCACCTCGAGTACTTTCACGTATTCAAAGCGCGAATCAATCGAGAAACATAGTTCTCTAACAATTATTTCATAGTTTCGAAGAAAAGTCTATTTGTTACATCAGAAGAGATTAAATCATTTTCTATTCATATCATTTGCAACAATTTCGTAAAAGCAATTTGATCTTTATCAAAGGACAACATTTACATTCGATATGTCGAGGTGTGCAAAAAGAAATAAATAAGCGGGAAAGCTTCTAACCAGGAAAGATATTTGCTTTCAATATACCGAATCTGCGAGATACGATAGATATTCGCAATTTATTCGCGAAGAAAAAGAGAGCCTTTTGTTTACCGTTCATTTCCACAAATTTATTTTATTTACTTTTAGTATCGATTTCTTTTTTTTTTTGTTTTTTTTTCTTTCTCTTTGTGCATATGCAAATCTTACGGAAAATATGACTAATTCAACGTCGTCTCGACTAGACAAAACCGGCGCGATTAAAATTCCATTCGATCGACTTTCAAAATGTTTCCACGATGGCAGAGCGCATTAAGTATACGCGACAATTCAATTTCAATAGATATACACATTATTTGAAAGGCATAGAAAGTATGTAAAGTTCTATTAAAATTAGTAATTCTAAAGTATACTCTTCTTTTCCAAATTGTGATTATATTTCTTTTCTTTCTTTGCTTGAGCAATTAACAATTTATTACAATAAATATATATTATAAGAATAGAGCATTATTGAATGCTTATTTTTTTTTTATTAATTTTTATTAATGTCATGATAACAAAGTAAAATTTTGATATCATATAAAAATATAATTAAATCATTCATTTCTCTCTCTCTCTCTCTCTCTCTCTCTTTCATGCAAAATTATAGAAAACAGAGGAAAATCGCTCATTATATCTCTTCTATAAGAATTTCTGCTCTTTACAATCTTTACGTTCTTTTAAATGCAAAGAAGAGAACTTGTATTTCTTACGATTTGTCGCGTTGACTACTACACTGATTTTTTCCAAGCGAAAAATAACGAATAAATGCACCACAAGGTTTTCGGATCGTGTGGCAACTTTCGCACGATACGACGGTAACGACAACGACGACGACAACAGGATTTTCGTAAGACCGTTCGAAGATGGGCTGCGGAGACATTTCCGTCGCGCGCGCTCCAAATTTTTCCGCTCAAAAGCGTCCCAGAATTCACTTGTGTCGGGCGACGACGACGCGAAATTGGCTCGACTCACGGTGCAGTTTCGCGGACGTGACGACGTAAAAAAGAAAGAACAAGACGATAAACGGAAGGAGAGAAGCGAGACGCGAGGAAGGTTCGGAACAAGAGAGCGAAAGAAGAAAGGAGGGAGGGATATATTGGCCGGAATATTTACGAGGAGTCTCGAGCATCCCCACCCGAAAGTCGCTCCTGGTTGCCTCCTCTGTGTGTCACTTGTACATGTATACATATACGTATGTACGTTGTACATTGCGTGCGTATGTACTGCGTGAACGTGTGTGAAACGAGACGTGGCAACGTAGGCTGGAATGCAGTTTAGGAACGCAAGAGTCGCCCACGAGGCAAGCCCGCCCTTCTCCACCACCTCCCAGTCGACGCCGTTCTCTTCCTCTCACGTCCTCTCCTCGTTACAGGAAGAAACGAGGGCCAAGGGAGATGATGGCTACCAGGAAGGAACTCGCTGGAATTCCCTAGGAGAACTTTTTCGCCATTTTTGCACGCAGAATTTTATCCCCGTCTTGTCCTTCCTCACTTCTGTGTACGTGAAATAGGGCCTTGTCCGCGACTTCCTTCCGACTGTGAGAAGAGAGTTATTAGCCTCTATTTATCGTGTATTTACTTACGTACATGTGCTATCTTAATAACACATGTATATGAAATTATTTTCTCGCGTGCCAAGTTATGAATTGCATTCTTTTAAAAGTGAAATGCATTTCATTTATTCTAAGTAGCAATTTGGCATAGACAAAAAAAAAACGCTTTCGATTAATTATTTTAGGAAAAACGTGATCAGAAAACGTAGTAGTATCTCGGTGCTAAGAGTACGTGTTATAACAAATATATTCTACAACCTTTCGATATATAATCGGCGTAATTTCTATCGCTCACGCGATCAAAAGCCGGAGCTTGAAGAACTCTTCGTAGTAACCTGCTGAGAGTAATGTATTGATAACCGTTAGCAGTTGAAATTTCCTTCAGTGAGGACAGTAAAGCCTTATCGACTCTCGCGTGCGGACTCGTGGAGGAAAGTGAAAGGATTGCTTCGCGTATCCGCAAGAGACAACCCGGCATTCTCGATCGTTGCCGCGTGGCGTCATCGACGAGAGGAGAGGTCTCCTCTCTTAATTGGCTCGGCGTCTAGCGCGTTAGGGCCAATTGTCGTAACGTAACGTAACGCCAACGCAGCTTCCCACGCCCGAGTGAAGAGTGTGAAGAACTTCTCTGAGGCGCCCGAAGCCCGATGAAGTGCGCCTCTCGGCGCCGCACGGTAACAGGTACTTCACTGGCCATACATAAGGCTAGGTACTCCTATCTACTGGCTGTATCTGTGCACGTCTGTCCGTTTATCTATTACGGCGCGCCAAGTGAATTTGTTACACTTTGTCATTTGTTTGATCTAGTGTGTAATGTCTAGATCAGACCTGTCCAATTTGAGCTGCGGAGCCAAAACGCAAAGCGATTGACACAAAAAATTCAATGTAAGTTAAATTTTCGGGGACTGTTAAGTATTGATGAGCGTCGCTCAAACGTCGTAATCAACACTTTGAAGTTCCCGAAATCTTATCCATTTTGATTTTTTGCGATGATTTTTCATTGGTTGATTTTTCAACGGCTTTGCGCGCGTTTTGACTTATGTGTTTTCATCTCTAAATAACTTTATCTTATTGTCAAATTTAATTTACATCTTTGATCATAGAAATCGTTAATCAATTTTTCTCCAGATACAAAGCAATAAAATTTTTAGTAAATCGATAAAATAAAATTTTTTTCTTATTTATAGAATCTGACTCTCTTAAAAATTATTATAAAAACTTTCCGTATATCTGCATAATAATGTGAAGAAATTACAGGCAATTTCTACAAAATATATTATCTCTCCGATTTATAATGGAGATACAAAAGATATCTCCCTGATTATACAATAATAGAGATACAAAAGATATCTCCCCGATTACAATGGAGATATATCTGCTGGATAAGGACTAAGGTTATCCGCAACTGTTCTCTGGAAGTGAAGAAATTGCCCGGCATTAGTTAAAATTGAACAACAAGGTCCAGTCTATAGATAACATTTTCCGTAGATCAAATTTAGATAATAATGTACATGAAAAAATAAGAGTTATCTTTATCTAATTTAGATAATCTAAAAATCCCTTGAATTGTGCGCCGAATTGTTTTTCGGACTTAGGAATACAATCAAACTACTATAGTAATATTGCAACAACAAGCAATTTAATAATTTGACGCTCACTTGGCATTTTAAAGAGGTCTTACTAAAAATCTGTAAATAAAACCTTTAAAATATTACCCTACTATAAAAGTTACCTTTTTTAAATATATAGATATGAAGCGAATTCTTTTATTTTAAACGCAGAAAGTTCTAAAAAGTTATAACCAAATTAAACGAACAGACTCACGCGGAGTCTGCGTAGCTGCAAACTCATTTTAAAATTGCAAAGGTTATCTTTTTAATTGTGGACAACAAACCACTAATACTGTATGTACCACTAATACGTACTATCATATAGAAATTATCGCTCGTCAGACAAAATGTGCAAAAAATAAAAATTTATTAATAAAGATATAAATATATTTTTATAAATGCAATATTTTCTAATATTATCAAATACAAAGATCTCATATAATTTGATAATATTGAAATAATAGATGAAAAAATTATTCATAAGATTTCGATTTATAAATATAAATGAAGTAAAAATAAATACGAAATTGCTAGAAAAATATGACTACATTACAAAATGCTATACGATTATCCTTACATATAATAATATATTTCATATTTTTATACGCGAGAATTGTTACCTAATAATGTCTATAAGCATAAATACTTTAAAAAAACCGCGTATTTTCTAAGCTGCAAAATAATTTTGTAGAAATTGCCTGTAATTTCTTCACATTATTATATACGGAATATATGGCAGATGTACGGAAAGTTTTTATAATTTAATAATTTTTAAGAGAGTCGTCAGATTCTATAAATAAGAAAAAAATTTTACTTTATTGGTTACTAAAAACTTTATTACTTTGTATCTGCAATGGAGAAAAATTGGTTAACGATTTCTATGATCAAAGATGTAAATTAAATCTGACAATGAGATAAATCTAAGATAAAATGAATAAATTTGGAAGCATAGAAAACATTATAAAATTGTAATAAAATTTTTAATATTGTCAAATGAAAGTTTTGCTAACAAAATTACTCTAATAAATTACACTAATTAAATTTAATGATAAAGTTAGAGGTAAGGATAATCTAGAAATTAAGCCGATCATATACGATGACGGAAGCGAAGAAGAAATACGTCAGAAGTAGCTGAAGACGCAAATTCTCATAAAGCTCAACAATCTAAAAATACATGCAACTCTTTAACATGTATCGAGATATACACATCAAGAAGAAAATATTTACGCACCATGTAAGGCGATACAAAAGAAGAAGAGCTACACAAGCGATAAGAATTGTTGCACATAGCATCACGTAATGACGATTATCGATTTTGCAATCGATTAACACTTAGAATTCACGTCAGACAAAACATAATAATGAAGTCATGATAGTGTCTCATAGCCGAATTTCTTTGACATGTTTTCTGCACGCTAAATGATATCACTTCCTAATTTTATTTTCCCTATGATTTTAATTTGAATTGCGCTCGTCTAATACATAATTATTGTTTATTTTAGTTTTATTTCCTTATAATTTAGTTAATTTAAAAGTTTCTGAAAAGAATTATTATAATAGACGTGACGTTGAGAATATGAAAATATTTTATATTGATTGCATTTATTAACGTTATTTTAAAGCGAGAAATTAACACAATTTCTAAACATCAGTTAATATTCATGATGACAACAATTATAAATGTATAAATGTAATAAAAAACAAACAATCGTAAATGTGTAATGTAAGAAACATAAAAAACTTGTTATTACCTATTTTTCTCTAGTGTATATTAAATTTTATTTGTGCGATATCTACATCAATTATTTTCACTATTGTTAATAAGTATAAAACGTATATAATCGTAATATAAACGTAATAAAATCGTTGCGGATGCATCGAGATATTTTTTATCTTTGCTGTTTTTAATGTTACCAAAGCAAACCAGACGGACATTAGGAATTTCCCTCAAGGAAATAAATGTAAAAATAAAATTCTGTGTAAAAGATTTATATAATAGGTACGTATCTCTTTCGCGATACTCTGGGAATATCGATAAAAAAATATCGAGGAGATCGTTGCTGACGTTGGTGGAATTTGAAAGTTGCATCGAGTAAGGTCAACGGATTCTCTCAACTTCTTTCCTGCGCTTATTTTTTCTTGTGTAAAAAAAAGAAAAAAGAAAAAGCATTTCAAGAATAATAGATATATGCACGTCTCGACATCCACATTTTTTCAGCTTACGCATTAAGAAATTGTAGATGCGGATCTCAATTCGTTTCCTGTTGTCCTTCATCGATAGGATCAATGACTTCCTAAATCAGACCGGTCTGATGTCCGCAAGCAACTTTTATGGCCCAAAAGCAGCAATTACTATTTCTTATCTTCCGAGAAGACATCATTAACTTGCATGTATCAATATAGCTCATTAGTTTTGAATAATATTAAAAAAAAAAAAGATAAGAATATTTCAATATTTAATCAACGTTTTGAATAACTATAATATATATGATAAAGATATGTATCTTACACAATCATATTAAATTTGGTTTTCTCTTCTATTCATCAAGCCATTCGTCGCCGAGATTGAACTCAGAATACGAACCTGCTACTTTTCGGCTGCCTTTCAACTTTATTGAATAGCCGCGAATCGTAGTTGAACATTCTTGACACGTATGTAGGTACGCGAGAAAATTTGAGTGGTAGCGATGTAGAATTTTGCGCCTAGTCGCAGACTGGTTCGCACGCAGAGAACCGAAGGTCATCTGCGAGGAAAGTTCCTCGAAGCAAGCACGAAGGCTCGCCACCGCCAAGTGGTATTGAGAGATATAACGGCTTTCCGGATCGACTAACTGTTCCTGCGGAGCGACCTTAAAGATTTTTCCTGACGGAGACCAGGTCTTCGGGAATCATCACGATTGGTGGGATTCCCAGTAGGTAAGCCAATCCGATTCTTCAGGCTTTCGACACTACGACTTCTTGGATCGCCGCCGCGGAAGCATCGTGGTTTCTTCGATCCTCTCGACTCGCGGGTCGCGCAAGATCAATTTACGGAATTATCCGCAAATTGGCTACACAAGTTACCAAGTATCAATACTTTCTTACGTATAAGGATTTTACGATGATTTGAAATATCTAATAAAAATATCAAGGTGCTAATTATTCGAGATTTTAAAAAATGAAATATTTGTAAAAAAGGCATAAAATATATTTCCTTAATTTTGTTTATACAGATTCGTTAAGGGTTATGATACAAAACAAAAACTTAACAGTAAAGCAAATTGGCTGATTACAATAGAGACTGTAAAGCCATAACATAAATAATAGCAAATCCAACATGTTGATTTCTTATTACTTACATTTTACTATTTAAGTTTTTTGTGTGCCATAATAACTCTAATCATCCTGCAAACATAATTAAATCGATAAAAAATTTCATTAAACCTCATCTTTTTTTGCAAACTTCATATTAAAGTTCTAAATAAAATATATTTCGAATCGAACAAAATATCTATTTCTAAAGATAAGCTATTACCTAAGTTTTAAATCTTAAGTCATAAGAAATTGACCAACAGTCGAATGTGAGAAGAATAATCGACTATGATTGATCAATTTCTTACAGCTTAAGGTAATAACTTATTGTAGAAAATCTCTTAAATTTAATTTGCAAGTATCCATCATTTTTCTCACTCACTTAAGAATTATAAGAATTAATAGAATCTAGTCACTATAGTCTAGCGTTTCTATTAATAAAAAATCCATTTCAAAAAATCTATAAGAAAGAAGAGGATAATAAGATAATTTAGAAAGTTTTACATGTTCTTAATTATTGTTTTATTTATTTATCATGTGAAGCTTTATGAAGCTATTGAGCAAGATGATGCTTTAAAGATTTTTATATTCAAAACTCTGATCGAGTTGGATTGTCTCATAACGCTAGTGATTATATCGCTATTGATTTATTTATACCGAATTCATCAAGTGAGCAAAAATAAGTCGAAAAACCTTCGAAGATTTATATAAATCAACTTTGCGATACGGTTCTACGCCCGATAAAGAGGTCGTGTTTGCAGAAGGTTATTTGACAAAATCTATATGTGTCACGTCAGAAATAAAGCGTCGTCGTCTTTAGACAATTACTGTATTTTTTACGAAGCATATTGCCTTTTAAGACTGGATTTACAAGTGAGAAGAAGGATATATTGAAGCGCGATTTAAACAGTCGCCGCTATAATAAAGAGCTTTCAGTTGCTTCCTGAATTTTTTAAAGCTAAAAAACATATCGAGTAATTGCACAAAACACTAAAAATTTTATACTGAATGTTCGATATTTAAATCAAAATTCATATCTGATCTAATATTTAATAACGTATCTGCTCTCTTTAAATCAGTATTTATTTCATATATACTAATTGTTTTATGAATTTATAATCGTTATTTTTTACTCAGTTCTTGCAAATATTAATTCTTAATGACTTTTTTCCAAAAACAAACGTAAAGATTCAAGAGAGACGTCTAAAAAGGGTTTAAAAATGAGGTCATTTTTAGCGTTATATGACGGTATTCATAGTTTCATTCTTATTTTAAGACTGTCTTAAGTAATGTTTAAGGCAGCCCTCTGATTGACTTATGACATCTTAAGACTATTTAAGACAGTTTTAAATATAAGAATGAGAGTCTATGAACACGTCATAGATATCAATCCCGTGCTTTAATGTATTCGAAGAACGATTACTTCGCCTAATGTATCGTGCATGATACGCAGGGCCTCAGGAAGTTAAAACACGATCGGTAGAAGTACACACGCGCACACAGAAGCAGATGAAGTGTACAGTCCAAAAACGGTTTGCTCGGACGTAATTGCGGGTTGAGAATAATTTCGGCGGTAAATTCCTTAACGTTCGGGTTACGAGCGTACCAAGTCTGGTATTATGGATCGTTTTCTCGTCCACTTCCGGGTGCTAGAGGCCGTCGGATTCCCGAAGGCCTAAAAGGCGCCATAACGCCTTCGTTCGTCGTGCAGAAAGGGAGAGAAGAAGGAGACGAGAGGCCGGTTAATGCGCCGAGTTGGACGAACTTCCGGGTCTTCGGCGACCCTTGCTTGTCCCGGAAGCCAAACGAACGTCACGAGGAGAGCCGTTACATGCGGACATAAAAGTAATCGCGGGGGTGTCGCGCCACATTCGACAACTCGCCGGAAACAATAGTGTCTATCTCGAGTGCGATGACATTTATTGCTCAGAGAAATCGTCATTTGAGACGTTTTAGAGAATATGTTTTGGAAAAAAGATTTCTTCGCGCGAGATTTTTTTTCATTTTTCCGTGAGAATCGGATACTAAATTAAAAAAAGAAACATTTTTCGTTACTTTATTTTTTAAATTCTATAACAAATGCAATTTCTTTGTTTTAAAAATACCTTGAAAGTGTGAATGAAAATTATTAAAATAGCAAACAAGATAAAACATCGCTATTCTTTTGACATTTTACATATTCAGTATTGAATCTACTCTGAATCTACTTGAGGAGAAATATATCTACAGCATCAATACGATGTCAAAGGTACTGCTATCGATCGAAACAGTTAAAAAATGTCGAAATTGTAAAAAATTAAGAGGAATTCTCATTAAGTGCGCATACGGAAGTAAAACATTCTTTCGTTCGATAATTCGAACCGCTCCGAATCATTGCACAAAGTTCCGGCAAGTACTACGATCAATGAAAACAAGTCCGAGAGATTGGCGATTGAAATATCACACGTACCGTAATCCGTACACAGAAGTGTTGTTCGCGTGAAAGGAACGCCTTGCGCGAAAGAGATCGGTCGGCCCCGAAGGTATTCCGGGGATTCGGAAAATGTGATCATCGAGAATGCGGTCCTCCTCATTTTTCTCCCTCTTTCTCTGGCATGTCGAGAAATGCACACGATCAAGATGTGCGTCTGGCTATTACGGCTCTTAATCGATTCACTTGGCTCGAAAGAAAATGAGAGGAAATAAGAGAAAGAAAGAAAGAGAGACAAAGAGAATTGGCAGACAGCAGCGAAAAAAGCAAAGACGATTGGACCGCACTGGTTACGGCTAGATGACCTGGCCTTCCTCCTGGTGAAGAGACACGAGGTGATCTGGGATCGCGCCCTCCGTTACAGAGGTACGGTTATGCGGAGGTGAACGATAACGGAACGTCCTCCACTCTTCTATAGCTCGTTTTCTCCTTCTTGCTTCCATGCTCCGGCCTCCGTTTCTTCTTCTTCTTCTTCTTTCTTGTCTTCCAGCAGCGTTGCGCTCGCGCATAACCACTTTTGGTAATCCCGAACGGTAGGAAGAAACCGACGAGGAAGCCACCTGACAGAAAGTGGATCGCCAGATGTGCGCTCTTGAGAATATTTACAATACTTTGATACTAGATAAATATCAGGAACGGTACAAGCAGAATTAATACTGTGTTCATTGAAACTGCATATGTTTTTCAAATACTATATTTATATCATTAAACAAAAGCAAATTATTTTTAATAAAATAATTTATAAGTTATGATGTTGTATCCTTTTTATATATTTCCCACACTTATGATATTCAAAGTATCGCAAAGTTTTTAACGTTCAATTTTTTCATTCAAATATTTACGTAATTTTTTTATATTTTAATGTAATTTTTATGAAATATAATTTTTAAAAGAGCGAGCCGGAGATATTTTTTTTACCAGTCGGCAACTATGTAACAAGTTGTTAAGCGAACGCAACAGGATTGATTGGATCTATTTCTCTAGAGCTTATAATCTGTGTAACATATATAAAACTTGACGCAGCATCCAGTCAGTTACTTTAAGATCCGGCATCGCCAGGAGCAACCGATCACTCGTCCTGGTAATCTGGCGATCTCTCGCTGAGAGCTGCGAGTCCCCACGATCGCTATCGCGTGTCGGATGGTCGTTACGGCGACCGGAAGTTGTCATCGGTACGATTGGATAGCTCCGACATTCGCCGTATGCTTCACGAACGTGGCCATTAACTTATTATCGATTACTTGTCTCGTGTGTATGTGGGAGCAATCGCGGATCGAAACGCGTGCAAACGAGCACAAGCACATTGCCATTGGCGTGGGATATGGAATGGAATTACGAGAAGTTTCGTAAGAGGATAAGAAATGGTCAGCAAGGTTATATTACCCTTTCTCTCTCTTTCTCTCTCCCTCTCTCTTTCTTCTCATTTTTATTAATTTTAATTAATTAATTTATGTGTTATGGTATTTTTTGTATGATATTATATTATGGTACAAGACTTTTAGTACTAACTAATAAGGAATTAACGCCTTTAACGATCAAGCTAGATCTTAGGTACTTGAATAATTCAATGTGAATTTATGTACTATCTGTAGTAATTTCAATTCAATATGCAATTTAAATGACTACATAAGTATATAAATTCACATTGAATTATTTAAGTACCTAAGATCTAGCTTGAAGGCATTTATTCGTTATTAGCTGTATGTACTATTCACATGTACAGTCCTAAAATATATTTAATATTGTCTCTTACTGTCGTTATTTTCCATTATTTTTCTGTTTTTATTTTTATTATTTTTTTATTGTTATTATTTCTTTATTTGGTTCTCAATATTCTTTATATTTTTGTTGTTAATTACGTATTGTTTTCAGCGTTTTGAGAAAATGCAATTACGCTCTCTCTCTCTCTCTCTCTCTCTCTCTCTCTCTCTCTCTTTCTCTCTCTCTCGATATTAATATATTCACGATATTAAAATTGAGAAAAAAATTTCAATATGAAGAAATTAAAAATAATACTGATTTCACATAAAAATAAAGCATCTTTTTTTGTAAGTAAATATGGTATGACATACAAAATAATTCATTTACTCGTCCTGTAGATATTTTGATTATTTTAGATTGATTTTTTTCTCGATACAAATTTTACATATTTTAAATTACAATTTGAAAATACAGGAAACAATTTTCCAAATCTTTTTTTTATCGCTTAAACATTTTATCGCTATGACTTCAATTTTTGTCTGCGTGTCGCTTAAAGTAGGTC
>Ga0157364_1004902_pt1 | contig 13472 bp, 9 predicted proteins | sample AttsexASBM2_FD_111476 | JGI IMG/M metagenome (GOLD analysis project Ga0157364, IMG submission 111476) | Fungus gardens microbial communities from leaf cutter ant in Ribeirão Preto, State of São Paulo, Brazil - Atta sexdens ASBM2 | ecosystem: Host-associated > Fungi > Mycelium > Unclassified ... | reverse complement strand
GTTAAATAATTTAATACAGTAAATAAATTGAATTAAATAGTTAATGGAGAATAGATTTAATCCATAATTACAACAAATAAAGATAATTCTCATTCATAATTTAATTTAGTACATTAATTTTTTATTGATATCTTAATCTTATATCTCCGATATACAAATTATATTATAGTGTAATTATATGAATTTATTTTCTAAATAATTATCAAAATAGAAATAACGACTACAGAGTCATATTGAGTCATCACAGAGTCACATTTTATCAATTAATACAATTAGGTAACCCTCTAATGGTATGGTGGATTTTTAGAACGTATCCAGGAAAGTTGAAGTCCGCTTGATCCCTTTTGTTTATTTTTTATTGAATCAATGTAAAAAATGGGTAAAAAGTAAATAATAACATTCTAAACTTCGTAAGTTTATTTGTAGATGAAAAAAAAATACAATAGTTTAATGATTTTAAATAATTGTAGTAAAATAAAAAAACGCTTTGGCTGATGAAGTCGTAGAACTACATCTGACCTCGACCTTATTATTAGAGGGTTAACATGATAATCGGAATATTATGTTCTCAATTTTATAACAGATCAAACGATGGCACAATATCTCCTTTTATTTGCATTCCTCGAGAATAATGACGACCGAAATATCGATGAAATCTATAGGCTCAAAAAGGGAAATTGAATGGAAAGGGATAATGAGAAAGGACGGCAGATGAAGTTAAACGAAATGATCATGCGTTCGCTAGAAAATGTCGAATTGCGATCAACCTACTTCACAGCTCTTGTTGGCGAAAGGCAGTGCTCGTCTTGTACATATTTGGGTGTTTCACCCTTTTTTATACGTGTGTATATAAGATTAGAATATACATTAAATTAGCTTTGAAATAGGTTGCACTCGATATTATCATTGTCATATAGTACACACGCTGCGGTACATCTCAACGGTGGTACGCTAAAGAAATAGGAAAGCTGTATAAGCACATCGGTTTTAAAATTGTGATTCTTATAGAACGTTTGTGTATAACAGGAATAGTTGGTATGCACGACTAACTTATCGAAATCAATGTAACCGGTGAATTCAGTTTTCTCTTCTTTCGATTTTCGTTATTTTTTCGTTAACTCTTTTTCTCTTTTCTTTAATTTCTTACAAAATTTCACGTATCCTTTTGTCGCACCACCAGAAATACACGCAGTTACCGTCATTAGAATGTACACCTACTGTATTATTGCTATTTAACGCGATAGATTAACTTACAGTCTAATATTTGTACATCTGTGGATTTGCTGTTCAATGATGATCCCTACAAAGAGAGATAAAGAGTATGTCTCAAATATACCTAATTTTTTCTTTAATTACAGAAAAAAATTACTTAATTTTTTAATTTATAATAATGTTCCAGCAATATTTTCATTTAACATTCTAAGAAATTATAAAAATTTTATTATTATTTCATGATAAAATATTCTTAATGTTAGAGAAATCTACGAGACAAATCTTCCTAACTGCTTCTTCGTCTTGAATTAATTTTTTTTTACATTATACATCCTATTTGAGCCTCTAATATATTGTTACAGTTGCAATGTACATATAACTCGTACGTATAAAAATCTAACAAGTTAAAAATAGGAAGATCGTAAAAAAATTATAGTGAATACTTGATTTGATGCACACATGAACACAGCGTTTTTAATGAGATCCATGACAAAATCGCTATCAAATAGGTGTAAAATACTTAGATTTGTATAGTATATATATATATATATATATATATATATATATATACATATATATATGTGTGTGTATGTGTGTATATATATGATTGATATACATGTAACAGCTTTGAGATACTTTGTGAAGAGATATAAAGATATAAATCTCGAGATATATGTCTGTACATTGTAAACTGCAATTGACATCACTTAAGTAATTTATTTCTTATAAAAAAACGATTGCCGATAAACGTGGCATAGAAAAATGTATCGATTAATATCTTGCAACGAAGCGCAGTTAGGTCTCTCTTGCGGTAAGATTGGGTCCTTTGATGCTGGATAACATATGTATGTGTCAACGAATCTCATTTTAATAATTAAGATTCGCAGCTACCACATCAAGTTTGAATCTACCTTCAGCTGGGCTTGCCTGGTGGCCCATGGCTAGTCGGAGAGGGTCCATGCGAGTGAAGATTATGAACTCCGCCTACTTGATTGCTAGCGAGACTGGACATGGTGGGCTGATACATCGACGGCATGTAACTACTCGACGATTGTGATGCCGACCTGACAATTAATAAAATTATATTCGTAATAAGTGGTGATGCGTAGCTCTATGCAAGAGCTGTTGACTTGAGTGGTGGCCCGTGGCTAGTCAGCAGATTCTAAATTCAATCCCACATAAATATTAGGTGTAATAAAAAGAAATCCATTATTTTTACATGAAATTGAATGGAAAAATAATGGATTTCTTTTTATTACACCTAATATATAAAAAAAAATAAAAAAAAAATATATATATATATATATATATATATATATAACAGAACAAGATGAAGATACTATTTACTGACCTTGGTACACCACGCAGCGGATCTGGCGTAACAGATGAATTTCGTACCACGCCGGAAGTGTTCGCTGGTGCTGGCGATACTATGTTGCTTGGTTGACCTTGAAGATATCCTGCTCCAGCCGGACTGTGCCTACATTGTAAAGAACAAATTTGAATAGATTACATTGATAACATATATAATGTTCTATAAGCAAATACGTTACCTCATTGATGGACTTGGTTGAGGTGCAACCAATGATCCTCGGTGATACTGAGCAAGAGAAGCAGCTGCAGGTGGGGAAGGATCCGGTGGCAAACCGTTCTCCAATGTCGTTGGATGATTACCGGAACTAGAATGAGGCATGTACGCGTTATTTACTCGCGGTTCACGGCTCACTCTAGGTACTGGTGCAGGAGCGCCAGGTGGCACTTCCGAGTGCGAGACATTAGGATGAGACGGATTCACCGTTGGATGTATATTATTCACTGAAAATAATAAAAAGATACATTATGCACGTTGTCTCTTCATGAATACGATACAAAATATATCATGAAATGGCTGATCTAACTAACCTGGATGTGAACTAGGTTGAGTTGTCAACGGAATAGCAAGTCTAGCATTCACAGCCAATAAATGGTCTCTCCTTTGCAGGAGATTATTTACATGTTCTTCTAGCCTAAGATTCTCAGCTCTCAATTGATGTAGGCAGGAAAGCAGGGATGCAACTGCAACAGATTTCGATAACGTTGCTGATTTATATTTTCTATATATTATCTAAGTGGAAAACGCTTTCTATTAAAAGGCAAAAGAAATATCATCAGAAATAAGAATTTCAAATAAGACGAGTTTTACGACAAAAGTTTAATGTAAAGCGTGACATGCAGTCAATGAATGTTATCGCGAAAAACGAAAAAAAGCATGCCTTTCCTTTTTATTAAACCCATGCAATTTTAAGCGCATTTTTCTCTTGCCTATACTCACTATCAAAATGTTGGGCTTGCTCCATTAAGAATTGACTTCCTTGCTCCCATTGTCTCTCCAAGAGCTGATCCAGTGTCTGTGGGATCGCTCCGCTACCCAAAGTTCCACTGGTAGTGGCTGTATTAAGACCCCCAGTGTTGCCACTCGTGGAAAAAACTGTAGAGAACGAAGTGGAAGGTGCATTCGCCTGGCCAGATCGTATCTGCTTAAAATGTAAAATATTTTTAACAATTCGTCTTAAACGATACAATTTAGAAGACTTAATTTGCTTTGTACCATATTATATTATCAACAAGATTTATTGCTCGAATTCAATATGATGTCAAATTGACGTGTTTTTACGTACAGATGCTATTACTCGACTGTGCAGCTGCGGTCCAATCAAGTTTGTATTGGAGTTACTCGCCTCTGTAAAAATGGAATGAGCCTCGAGCTCCTGCGAAAGCGTGTCCGACATCTTTTGTGCCATAGTCGAAGTAGGATTCAACTGATTCCCTAGCATGTGCGGTGCACTAACTCCATTTTGAAATCTGAGAAAAGAAAAAGATATTCACATTATCCTCTAATCGATGTTTTCTCTTTAATCTTTTAGCAAATCTTACAGTTTCACGTTATTCTCTTCCTTTATCGATATATTAGCAAGAGCGGTCGGTGTACTCGATGCAGACGGAATAGGAGTGGATGCGGCAGTTTTCCTCTTTCGTTTGCTCGTGGTACTACTCATGCTTTCTGATCCTGGACTGCTGGGAGGCGATTCCTTGACAGTGGGCCCCATAATGTTTACAGAACCTGGGCCACTGATGCTACTGAAGTGTCCGACAGTAGCTGATGCAGGGCCCTGAATAATTGACGGCACTGGGGTCACCGTGGCGGCAGGCGGAGGGGTCTGATGATTGTTCCTCGCGCCTCTCTTGGTTGTTGTCACAATGGCGGTGCTGGAGACGGAAGTTACGATTGATGAGACTGACGTTTGGGACTGCGGCAGTGATAATTGGTTGTTGGAGCCGCGCTTCGGTTTGCGAGGCTTCTCTTGCTTGTCCGATGACTGGGAACTGAAAGTTAACAAATGTATCGAAACTATTAGCATAATGGCTCACATCAAAACTCGAAACTCTTCTATCAAAATACAAAAATATTTATTATTTTAACAACTAGCTAATAGCGTGACAAAAAAAAACCGTTAAAACCTTTAACGCACGATCAGAAATTATCCCGAAATGGGAAACACAATTTTTAAACATTCTCGAACCATTTAACAAAAAGAAGATGAGGAACGAGATCGACGCACATAGAGGCGAATCGTCACGACGGAATGCCATTTACGATGTCACGTTACACCCTTTCGACGCTCGTTGCCCGTGAGGCGCCTTGCCGAGGAAAAAACAAACATAACCTCAATGCCTCCTGCTCGCCACAATCCGCGCGTCGAGTACGCGAATGGAGTCACGGAGGCCGCTCGACACCGGCGACGTTTTTTCTCTCGTTCTCTCTTCTTTTTTCCTTCCACTCCCGTCTTATCGAGATTACAACGTTACAATACGATAATATCGCACACAAACACGTCACAATATCGCAACAATTCCGCGATGCAATTACATATTATGCAGCGCGCGCGCGCGAGTTCGCTCGCCGAATGACCCCGAGTGAACCGCCGTGCTCAATACATAGACACAACATTGATGTAAACACACTCCATCTTCCGTCGCACTTGCGACTCGTTGAGCCCGTTTCCACTTGCGATACGAACGCGCGGCACGCAGCTGTGTTTTGATGATCGTCTTTCACTCGACAGGACTATTCGAGTATTCAATCGGGCAAGCATTCCGTAGGCGAATTCCGTCCGATTCTAACGTGAGAAGAGGTTAGAACTTTGGCCACCTTGTTTACTAATCACGCCCGCCATTTTGAACACACGCGGCGCGTGACACACTCCTAGGACCCCAGGGAGCCGCATGTGCTTTTCCTTCCTGACTTCTGAACTGGATTCATTTGAAAACTCGGAAGTACAGTCACTGCACAAATTCTCACTAAATAAATTTAATGTTCATAATTTCGATTGCAATAATAAAGACAGAAAAAAATAGAACAAAAATAAAGAAAAGAGACACATTTATTTGATTTTTCTTATTCACATTGTAATTTAATTAAACTTCAATTAAATATAAAATTTTCTTCGTTGTGACTTCTTCCCCTGTGGCAGAATTTTACACAATAAACATAATTGCGTTGTTAATACAATTATGAGAGAGTTATAATTACAATAAATTGTTGGTTTAATCTACTTTTTCTAATCAGTTCTTACACCTTGAACTATGTTCAGGAATACATACCAAATGCCTCCAAGTATCATTCCATTCTTATTATTTATGTTAAACAAAACAACATGTTAAATTGATACCTAAAGCAATTCTGTGTGCATTCTCACATATAGCCCTGTATTCTTTTGATTTTTTCTTTTCTACTAAACTTCTTGCATTACTTTTTAAATTATTTGAAGTGAAATTTCACTCTAAGGAGTAAAAATTGAGTCAATCTTAAAAAAAAGTGATTCAATTTTCAACTTTTAAGAGATTGCTTTAGAGTAAGATTCATTCTCTATGAGGTTTAATTTTAATCTCAATTCAAATTAACTCCTTTCTAGTTTTAAAAATTAGAAAAAGATAAAGAATAAGTTAAACTGAGATTGAAATTAATTTACTATTGATAGCTTAAATAAAAAACGGGCGAGTATTAGAAAGTATCTTTTTTCTTTTTCTCTTCACGTTAGGATATGTTCCCACTTGACTGTCACTCAAGTATCATTTCATCTTTATTGTTTATCGAATATTAGAAAATAACATCTAAAAAACATTTGGATAAGAACTTGAACTCGTTTCTGGGAAGGTACTCAAAAACATTATCTGAATGCCTCCTAGTTATTTTATCTTTGATAAACAACAAGAATAAAATATTCGGAGGCATTCAGGTAATGTTTCTGAACGCAATCTTGAGCATCAATCATATAACTTTTTCTCTAGAAAATGTAAAAGATGAGAATTTTTATGTATGTACATATAAACATGTACAAAAAATTTTCAATTTTTAGCTATGTTCCAAAAATGATTGCCAAAAATGATTAAAAATCTATAATGCACATAATATAAACTATAACATTTTTTATGCTGGTAGTAAATTTGGAACACAGTCCATGTTTCCACTCTAAGGAAAAAAGTTACATGATTGACCTCTTAAAGACAAAGCCTATTACATTTGTCATCTAACAAGTATGTGAATTGGCTGCAGGACAGAAAAGTTCTCGGATCTCTCTATATATGGTCAATCAACAAGCTTGAGAAATGTATCGTATTCTTTAAATTTTTTGAAAAATAAACGGGACAATAAATACAACTAAAAAGAACAGATCATGTTTGCTATATTTTTTTAAAAGAATCTCCAATGATGAGTGAAAATTTTCTCATTAAATCTTAATCTCGTAACTATTACTCCGTTTTCTGTTCCTGCACTACATTGCACTGGAACTCTCTCATTTTTAATAAATATCAAATATATATCTTCCTCACTTTAAGTTCCAAAGGTGTACACTAATTCAATCACAAAAAAAGTTTTATAATAAAGATTTATCAATTAAACTTACCGAGCTCGTTTTATCGGTATATTCTCTGTGAACCTCTCGGTGTTTGGCATCGTGCTTGATCGTGGTTCAATGTTGGCGGCTGTGGTTATTATACTCTGCTGCACCTGTTGATACATCGTTGGCGCGCTCGTTACTACGCTTTGAACCGCACTGGCGAGCGAAGTGGCAATCAACGGCACGGACACGACGATGCTGTTAGACGTAGTCGTCGGCGACTGGGTGACGATCGAGGACTGGGATTGCGTTACCGCCATTATCACAGGCATGGTGGTTGCTTCCGTGGCTATCGGCGTGCTCGATGTCGATTGAATCGGACTCTCGACTTTCATCTGCAATCGAAGACAAAATGGCATGACACCGGAGAGCACTCAAGTGGAAATTCAAACACGACCTTTTGGACATAACAATGACTAGTTCATTGTTATGTCTAAAGAAATATAGAGATAAAATAAATAGCATGAGAAACAATAGATCTATTCTTTTTAGCTTAACTTCTTGCACAGTTCATCTCTTTCCTTTTTTTTTCTTTTTAATTGGAGACAAAGAAAAAGGAAACATTTAACTGTGCAAAAAGTTTGGCTTGGAAAATTTTATTTTACGCTGTTTATTTTAAATAAGAATATGCCATATTCAATTAAAAAGAAGTCTGTTTTTTTTATTCCTACACTAGAACTTTTTTTCTTTGTCAAATATCAAATATATTTCTTTTACATTAAGTTTCAAAAATATACATATACTAGTTCAATCACAGAAAACTTATAATTGTAAGCGTATAATTCTAGCATTATCTCATAAAAACTTCACTTTTCTTAATATTTTGTTTTATCTACATTTATCTAATCAGCCCTATATTATTAATTGGCCTCTTACAAACCTTTTCATAATACTATTATATATCTTTGACAGTCAGTTTTGATAATTAAAGCAACTTTAAAATTATTTTTGTCCGAATTATAGATTTCTAGAGAGAATTTTTCTAATAAGATTTGCTCATTATGCTTATATATCAAACTTTGTTAATCCATGAATGTAATTGATACAATTTGTTCAGAGATACAGTTCCTTCCTAAGCAGCAAGACCAACTACTTGTGATTACGTAAAAAAGTTCATTTATTACAAAATATAATATAATTTCGACCTGAATTGAATAAATAATTAAGTTAAGTATTCATTTATACTTATGTATGGAAAGTCATTCTGTAGATGAATGTTTTAAATATTTCATTTTTCACGATGTTTGCTTTCAATCTTCATAATTTTTCATAATGCTTGAAATTTTATTCAAATAAATAAATATAGAAGTAAATGTTTTTCTAATTTATAAAAAATTGTTAAATCAAAAGATCTTACAAATATAAAGTAAATATCACGAATATTTCGAATTATTATTAGATTTATATCGATTTATCATTATATAATATTTATAAAAGTTACAATTAATGTCTATAGAAAATAAAAAATTCACGGCATAATACAAATTATATTCGCACTTTTTTTTACATATTCTAGATAATTAGTTCAATATTTAATTAATTATTTGCCAGTTTATTACGAATTATAACAAAATTCCTTGAATTTGACATATCGTGAGACTAATTATAAAGAATTCTTTCCAAATTCAATTAAAGTTTTCACATTCAAGAATGGATGCTAAATTAGTTTAATACAATAATGTACGAAAGATCTTTACCTTTTTCGATTTTTCTGGCTCCGTCGTTACGCTTAAGCTAGTGGCTTCAGTGATTGTTGGCTGCATATTGTTACTCGGAACGGTCTGTTGCACTACGGAACTGACTGCCATCACCACCGATCCACTGGCTTCCGAGCTGGCCGATTGATTCGAATTGTCATTTCCTACAGTCGGTGTACGTGCCCCGGTCTTCCTCTTCTTGGTGGTGTGACTCGACGCTTTGTTGGAGGTCGATGAGTTGGATTTCCCTTGACCTCCAACAGTCTTGTGCGCCGCGTTAGAATTACCAGCGTTCGTCTTTATCGCGGAAGTGGTCGCTGTCGTAGTAACGGTGGTGATCGTGCCGCTATTGCCATCGTGTCCGAACACGCTCTCCGACTGTGTAACCACGGTCTCGACAAAATTGGAGGTCGTGAATTTGCTGGAACTTGTGCTGGAATTATCTTTGGGCGTATTGCGACCGCTACTACCACTCTTATCGTCCGCGACTCCGTTTATTTCTAAACTGGGACTAGCATTGGATTTACTTTTAGAATTCGCGCTAGACTTGGAACTCGAGCTTTTCCGCTTGCCGCTCGACTTTATTGGCGTCTCCGCTTCTTTTTCCGGTGACGAGTCCGACGAACCGTTGTCAACGGATATCGGCTTGTACGGCGGTATCGTCTTCACATTACCGCCCTTTTTCTGCAAATTGCAGATCAGATTAAATAGGAAGCTTTCATACTCAGAATGGTATTCATAATCCATTCTTATTTCAAGATTGTCTTAAATAATGTCATAGGCTGGTATTCATAGTTAGTTCTTAAGTAATGTCTTAAGTAATGTCTTAAGTCGCTAATGCGGCCCTCTGATTCGTGACATCTTAAGACTGAACTTAAGGTCTTGAATATAAGAACTGACTGTGAATACCAGCCTTAACGACTGTGATTCTCCGATTGGTTCGTAACACCTCAGGACAGAACTTAAGATGATCTTGAATAAAAACTGAAAATGAATACTGGCTTCAGTATTAATTAATATCTAAGTAATATCTACTAATTAACACTCGATAATTAATATTCAATACTGAATTATTCACCAATTTCGAATAATGATGCTGACAGTAGCCACAATATTTGACATTGTCAAGATAATTGCCAGCTTCCTCGCAGAGCAAGCCCAGAGCCTGTGCACAGGTGACATGAAATTGCTGCCTGCAGCCTGTTTTGTTACACTGCATGCAAGCTCCCACATTTGCTCTACTACCTTTGCCTTGTTCCTCACAGATGTAACATGTCTAAAATCATTCAATTTTTATGTTACGAGACACAAAATAAAACCTATAACATTATTAAACATAGAGTGCTTTTCCATTTGATGACACAAGTCAACACAAGCATCGTTCTATCCTTGTTGACATTCAGAGAGTGATAAAGATAGAATGATATTTGTGTCGACTTGTGTCATCAAATGGAAAGCATCCATAGTTATCAATTTGTTTCATCGCCACTGTAATGTATCAGACTAGAGATTGAATTTGAAATCCAATCAAATTTTTAAACTCGATATTGGTTTTCAGCTTCTGATTAAATTCTCACTCATCTAATCTGATACACGTTACAGTAAGGTTCACCTTGCTAAATCTTTCTGAAGGAATGAGCTCCAATATAATTGGTTCCATCGTAGTCACGTTACCGAATCGGACTTCAGGAATATAGAGAGCACACACGACATGCGCCCATCCTGCCTGATTTGTTCTCTTAAGAGCTCCATCCCGACTTGGGCATAACTCACAGCGCTATTGAAATAACGATATACATCAATAAAAACATTACTATCTTATCATAGTAAATAAAGGAACAGATATCGAATATTTATGCTTGTTTTTATCAATTTAATTTAATTTTAATCTTGGTTTAACTAACACTTCATTTTTTCTAGTTTCAAGAATTAGAAAAAGATAAAGAATACATTGAAGTGAGATTGAAGTTAATTTACATCGATAAAAACGTACATTAATCTGTTACTAAGCTATAAATACTAAGATAAGGATTCTCAAGTGCAAAAAACAATTCTCCGTACCACTCGAGCACTGCGTTCTTGTGACTCGCATTTCCTGCAATACCATGGTCCAATTGGTACAGTAACGATGCCATAGCATGCTGCAAAACAATAACATTCATTATTCTTCAATCAACAGAGAAAAGTCAAATTATTTTGGATACATTCTACTTGACGCTCATAATGCTTATAGAAAGATTTCATCCTTGTTGTTTATTGAATGTTAAACAAGAATCAGTAATACTCGTATAATAATAAATAAAGCTTCGTAAATGTCAAGTAAACATCAAGAAACGAGCATTCTTTGTGATATATATTTACAATAGATAAATACCTTGATGCACAGCAACAGTGCAGCCCTGTCCATCGCAATATACCAGTGGATTCTCTGTCCAACCCCTCTCGTCAGAACACACACAGCACCCTCCGAGCATCTCCTTCATGCTGTGCCCCAAGCAATTCGGAAGACGAGACTAGCATGAGGAGCTAGGCGATGGATCGCGGGCATCGGCTACGTGGTGCGAAGAGGTTCGTGTCGCGCGTGTCGCACGATCGCATTCTGGTGACGACGCGGCGTCCTCCGCGACGATCAAGAGGCTCTCGTCAGCCGCTTCTTCTCTCTCGATTCTCTTTCTTTCGGTGGGGTCTCGCCACCGCCGCGTGTCCTCGGCACCCCCGGCACGACTCCGCGGGCTACACGCGACGCGGCACGCGGTGCGGCACGTGCGTCGTGTAAACGAGAACGAGAAGAATAGAGCAAAGAGCTTTACTCCTCGCGGGCGCGAGGATAAACGAAGCACGCTAAACGCGAGCGGATGAAGCGTGCGTGCGTGCACACGCGCGCGCGCGCGCGCGTTTTTCGTACACAAGAGGCACGCGGGGAACGGCACCGTCGGTCGTGCAAACGTCGCGGATGATCTACACGCCGACCAGGTCACGCGAACACACGTGCGGATGTAGGCGGCCCTACGCTCGGAACGTGTTCGGACGACTCGTGTTATTTACGACGGCGCTCTATTTGTTTCCTTGGTCGGCCATCTTATTTTTGCTCATCGCGCGCGAGCTGCGCATGCGCACGCCCGCCGCGATTGCAAGGCGCATTCATATTTTTGCGATTAAATGTCTATTTCTATCAATGTTGATTAGTTGTAATCTCGATTTATCTCGGTTCTTTTATCTTTTCCTAGTTTTGAATATTAGAATAAGATAAAACATAAATTAAACCGAGTTAAAGTTCATTTACAGTAGTAGAAATAGACATTTAAACATATATCGTGTTCTTTCCAGAGCATTTGATTGGCCACAAAACGAATCCCACGTGCCTGTGAAATGCCGCCAAATACAATGCGTAATTAAGTCTCAAATGATCTATAATTTGTCAGATTTCAAAATTTTCTGAAGTTTAATTAGAATTTATCATGTAGTTTAATATATTGTGATGTGATTGCCTTTTAGTCGTGTTCGGTTAATAACCAAAAGTATTTTTATTTTTCTAAATATTTAATAAATATTATCAAATATATTAATAGATTTGTTCGCGTTGCTTGCTTTTTGCATTTAGAATCTTCGATTTCTTTCTCTCATTTAGTAATAATTATTAAATATTAGGTGTGGGAAAAAGTTCGTGGCGTTTATCCCATTAGATGGCATTAAAAAAACGCCTTTTTCCCACACCTAATATTTAGAAAAGCAGGTACAATTATTTTTTGTTATGTATTAATCGAACATTTAGGAGCCTATTTTATACTCTTAATGTATCATTGTATCATTGTACTCTGAAAATCAAAAAACAATAATAGTCTCTGAATTTTCATTCATTCTTAACAATAATGAGACATTAGATTGATATCTGAAAATATAACTATAAGTAAGCGAAATGATTTTGTGATTTGAGGGCACGTTTACTCCTTAAATGGAAAAGCAGAAAGCTGAAAACAGTAGTCAATCAGAACTTGCGCTGGTAGTCGATAATGGGTGCTTTCCAATTGCAATATCTCTAGACACTTTCGTGCACACGTTGTGTTCTACTATCATCAATTGTCATTATCATCGACACTACACATCTGTACTCAGTCGAGGGCTGTGTAAGCTTATGTTTTATAATGACAATTACATGTTACTAACCGCAGCGGTTATAAATGAGGTTGAAGGGCATTAAGTAATCGGGACTTTTACTTTTTTTTTGTTTAATACAAGAAAAGCTACATTTAATCTAACTCTATCCAAAACATTTTCTCAACTGTGCACAGCATACACATTCTGTTCCAATTGAATCATGTACAATGCTACACTTTGTGTATACCTGTGTATGTTTGTGTTAAGATGTGTTAAGCAATTGGAAAGCACTCATTTTCAGCTTTTTGTACTACTTCCTACTGACGCGAGTTCTGATTGGCTACTGCTTTTCCGCTTTCCGCCCAGGTGTGAATGAATCCTAAAACTTTGTATATAGGTATACATAATAATATTTCAGGGTAAATTTACATATATACGTATTTAGTTCTGCAAATCATGCGTCGATTAAATTTTCGGTTTTGAAACAATCCGGTTAACAAGTGATTTTTTATAATAAATTTTATAGTAT
>Ga0157364_1004901_pt1 | contig 13473 bp, 15 predicted proteins | sample AttsexASBM2_FD_111476 | JGI IMG/M metagenome (GOLD analysis project Ga0157364, IMG submission 111476) | Fungus gardens microbial communities from leaf cutter ant in Ribeirão Preto, State of São Paulo, Brazil - Atta sexdens ASBM2 | ecosystem: Host-associated > Fungi > Mycelium > Unclassified ... | reverse complement strand
TTGAATCAGCTGTTCGCAAGTGAAAAATCGCCTTTCAACGTCTCTCGGTTTCAGTTCATAAGGCACCCAATTTCCTTGTTTTTAAATTATTTCTATCTGTCTCAATCGTACAGAAACGGCTTGTTGAGTTACTTCCAATGATTCTGCAAGCTCCTCTTGCATTTAATTCTGATCTTCTTCGAATAATGCTTCTAATTCTTTGTCTTCGAATTTTTTTGGCTGTCCAGAGCGAGGCTTGTCTTCAATGCTGAAATCTCCATCTTTGAAATGTCGAAACCATTCCTCAATTGAAGCAGTATCACCATAAACTTTGATAGCATTCGATGAGCTTCAGTCGCACTTTTCTTCCAACAGAACTTCTTAAAATAGAAAATCAAAATCCTCCCGCAAATGCTGCTTGGTTAACACAAAATTCGACACTTCAAACACAGTAATAATCAAGGTTTTTGTATGAAACTCAAAGCGATATAAACTGAATATTATTAGCATGTTTAACCTCTCTGAAACCAAAATCACTATGCAGTCACTATGAATCATTCACAACAGCTGGAGCCATCTTTAGGGAAATGGACCGAACTAATTTGTACTCCCAATAATAAAATTACAATCTCTGATATATAATCAATTGTCATCTCCGTGATATCACAATTTATTTTAATATTCGTAGTTTAAAAGTAGTTATACAAACGAAAGATCAGAAGAATTTGAAAATCCAGCAGTTTTGACAAAAGTTTAACAATATATGATATCGAAGGTTGCAGTAATGTAGCTGCAGTAAAATGTTCATGAAAGTGCAAGAAATCATTATGTTTAAAACATTTTTTCATCGAGTCATTATCATTATTATATAATGAATATAATGAGTAAATAACGATACAAAATATAAATTTATTGTGTATAAACATTTATAAATTGTTTAATTACTAATTAGTACAGTATATACCATATATTATATATATATTTTTTCATCTTCCTTTCATCTTCTTTATTTTATTAGTGTTCGATAAATGCTTTTAGGCGATTGATGTGTATATATTTAATTTTTCATTCTATTTTAACAGCTGATAATTTTTCGATAATTTCATATGGTCCTGTCCATAATGAATCTAATGTTTTCGATCGATATCTTCGTAGAGTTTCATCGTGGAGCAATACCTTGTCTCCTAGTTTGAATGAGATAGTATCTTTATCGTATTATTGTTTGACGATTTGTTTAACTTTAATTATATGTTCTCTAGAGATTTGATTGGTCGCCTGTAATCGCTCTTTTAACTTCTTGGCATAATCGTCATAACAATATGTAGGATTTGGAGATTTTATCGATGCCGAGAGTAACGTTGCTTGATATCCAAAAACTAATTCAAATGGAGCATATCCTGGTGTTGTGTGTGGGGTAATGTTGTATATGAACATAGCGTATGGAACCTATTCATCCCAGTCCGTTTGATCCACGTTAATGTAATGCAAGTACTTTGCCAAGATACGATGAGAGCGTTCTAATGCACCGTTGCTCTTAGGATGATACGCAGTTGTTTGTACTTTACTGATTTTTAATAGTTTACAGACATTTTTAAACATTTCACTTACGAAGTTTGTCCTATCGGTCAATATTTTGTCAGGTATTTCATATTCAAAAATAATTTTGAGTAAATTGTTTTGCGGCTTCTTGATTTGGTACAGCTTTACTGAATTTAATGAGATTATCTTTAGGGATTAATATATATTTATAGAAGGTTAATATATATTTATTTCCATGATTGCTCATCGTTAATAGACTGACGATGTCTAAAGAATATTTCTCGAAGGTTCGCCAGGCTGTACCTGTGATTTCTAGTGATGCCTTTGTTCACCTTTTAATTTACTGGCATGTTTCGCATCTCGCGATATAATTTTCTACTAATATTTAGTTAATCTTGACCAATTGTGTTTCAATCGAATTCGTTTAATAATTCTTTCCGTTCCTTGATGTTTTCCTAAGGACGAATTGTGAATTAAAGTATTTATCTGCGTTATTTATCTGCGTCGTTATTTATCTGCGTCATTATATTCGTTCATTTTATCGCTATTTCCTTCGTATGTGTTTTCGTTTGTCGTATCTTCTGGTGAGGTAATAGTACTTATGCATCGACTTAATGCATCCGTGTTCATGTGCTTTTTGCCTGCAATGAATAATCCCGTAATCATATTTTTCTAGTTTGAATCTCCATCGGATTAATCTTAATCCAGGTTCAGTTACATTAAACATACATTATATTAAATCATACTAAAGGCTTATATGGTAGTCAATTATTACAATATTTTTAATTTTGTGCCACACAAATATAGTTGATAATGCTTAACTGCCCGAATGATAGTTAATAATTCTTTTTCGGTAGTATTCGCTTTTGACATTATGCTAACGTATGCTATTGGTCTGTCTTGACTCAAAATTCCTTGAGAAAGTATAGCCCCGATCGCGTAATCAGATGCGTCGGTAGTCACAAGAAATTCTCGTGTGAATCTGGATATTGGAGCACGGCTGCGGTAATCAATTTATTTTTTAGCAATTCGAATGCATTTTGTTGTTCGATTGTTTATATGAATGGTTCGCTTTTCTTTGTCAGTTTAGTTAGAAGTTTGGCGATTTAGGAAAAATTTTCGATAAATTTCCTGTAATATCTTGCTAATCCAACGAATGCTTGTATCTCTTTTATTTTTAGAATAGGAAATTCACATATAGCTTTTAGCTTAGTCGGATCTGATTTAATCCCGTCATCGGTTATTACATGTACTAAATAAATGATCTCTTTTCTGAGAAATTCGCATTGTTGAAATGTCTCAAATTGTTGTTTTAATTTATGCTTTCTTAGCTTATTGAATATTTCGATGAGTCGTTGTGTGCTCCTGTAAACCGACTTCGTATACAATTATGTCATCTAGATATACTAAACATTTAATACTTTGTAACCCAATTAGAATGGAATTCATTAATCTTTGAAAAGTGGCTGGCGCATTTTTCAATTCGAAGGGCATCTTATTAAATTCGTAATGCCCATAAGCGGTTGAAAAAGCAGTTTTACCTTTATTCGACTTAGTCATGAAAATTTGGTGATAACCAGACGCTAGATCTAATGTAGAAAAGTATTTAGCGATTCCTAGTTGATCCAATATATCGATTATCCAATATATTAGGCAGAGAAAAAGAATCATCTATAGTCAAGTCGTTCAATTTTCTAAAGTTTCTACGACTGCGTAATTTAGGTGTTCCTGATGCGTCAATCTTTTTGGGTACTACAAGTAATGGCGCGTTTCATTAACTATTGCTTGGTTGTATTATTTCGTTGTTAAGCATTGTGTATTTGCACTTCTTCTTTATGCTTCTCGGATATCCTATACGGTTTCACATTAACAGGTGCACTGTCTACTTGCGTGTGAATTTCATGTACGACAATATTAATATGCGTCAATGGATCTTTCAAATGGAATATGTCATTGTATTATGTGCAAATTTCTGTTATGCTCCTTTTTTCCTATTTAAATGCTCTAACTTTAACGTATTTTCGATGCAAGTGATTATTGAAATTACTGTCTTAATTTCTTCTTCTTTTTTTTTTTTGTATAAATGATTCGCAAATGTCTTCTGACGCTATTTCTATTGGAATTATGCAAAGTATTTGCATTTCATGCGTCTCCGTGGTATTTATAATGTTGATCAGAGATGATTTTTTGACTGTACCAAACAGTTTTCAATAAGTACTCTTGGTTGCGCTTCTTCGGCTTGAATTATTCCTGTATTATTCGTAGTTGTGGTTGCTTTTGATGATTGGTTCATATCTAAGGTTGATTCTTATTATTTTGTAGGGATATAATTTCAATATGTTGTTTCCTATTTTTAAAAGCTTATTGCTGTAGTTTCGTTTTGCAAGATTGTTTTTGTAGGAAATCAACTCCAAATATGCCTTCGATTGGAAAATCATCTGCAATTATGTATACGCTGTACCTGGTGTTCATTTAATAATATAGTAGCAGTTATTTTTCCTATGACAGCTATTTCGTGTCCTATAACTCCAGCTAAGGTTATCTTATTTTCATATATTAACGTTTCTCCCCTCAAATTCCGTAATTTTACGAAGGTTACTGTTGCTCCAGTGTCGAAAAGAAATTTAATTTTTCTTTTCTTGAATTCTTTGATTTGCAAATTTATTAAATCTGGACCTGTACTGGCTCGTGGCACCTCAATGACTTGCGAAATTTGGAAATCGCGATTTCGTCCTTGTGAAATCGGCTTCTTCTCCTCTTTCCATTGCCATTTTATTTTTTGCTGTACCCTTCAGATTTTTCCGTTACCCTCCCTGATGCCATTCCTGAGCGTCCATTTAACGTCCAGCATTTGGATGTGTCCTGTCTTTTTGCAGTAGTTGCAATATTTTGCAACTGTATTTATGTTATCCGCTTGGCTTTGGCAACGAATGTCGGTCAGCGTATCTGCTGGTTCAGCATTCTTGACCATTGTGTCCTATTTTCACATTTTTGATAATATGATCCTCGATGATGAATTGACAAGTTTGAATATCGAGGATTGTTACCAAGTGATCCCTTGATTTTTTCTTCAGTAATGGCCCTTGTTATTGCTTCTTGCATTGTAGCATAATGTTGTAACTTCACAAATAGTTTGATTTCATCTCGCAATCCTATTTGGAAATTCTGTAGAGCTTGTTTTTGAATAGTATCTAGAATTATGCGTTTTTGTTCGCTATTATGCCCCTGTTCTTCATTGACTCATATAATCGATTGATAAGTTATCGACTCTCAAACCGTATTATCTAGCGTTCTCGCCCGATTTTTGTTTAATAGTATTAAACTCTATTTATGAGTTGTGCTTCTTTTGCTAAGATAGCAAATTTCTAGCTCCGATTTTAATTGGAATCATATTATATATATCTCGTGTCTCAAAATCTATTATTGCTTTGCTTTTTAACTTGGTGCACAATATAGCATCTAGTAACGTTCTTTCATCTATTGAATTTATGTTTTTTATGGCATATGAACATGCGCTTAAAAATTCTTTTAGTTTAGCCTGTGAATTTCCATCGAATTCGGGTATCATTTCTCGTACTTCTTTTCATATATTCGTTTACGTGTGTGTGCTGATTGCGTATGTCCTCAGTATGTTCTTAATGCTGTCTAAGCGAATCGTTTCACGCGTGTGTCGCATGCTGAATATTTCGATGATTCTCTGATTTACCGATTCTTTTATATATAGCTTTATTTTTATACATAGCTTTCTTTTCGAAGTTCTCTAATTCCCAACATTATGTTGCGTAAGGGAGCTGTTTGCAAATCGTTATGGTCGTTTCCAGCTAGTAACTGTGATTCCATTACAGCTTGTGCTAATTCTTCGGATGGTACTTGATGTCCGTGCTTGTCGCTTTGCACTAGGCGGAGTGCGGTGCATTTCTATGACTGTGTTATCTCCGTAATTTTCTTCAAGATTAAAAATTTCTGTCATATGACGTAAGGGAGTATTTCCATAGTAAGAAAGTATTTCCTGAAGGTGACTCTGCTAGGAGTTCTGCTCTTTTTATTTATTTATTCTGTCTCTCCTATCGTCTGTGCTATCTTCACGTAAACGAAGGGATATCGTTGTTTCCTGATTTGGATTTACGACTTTGTTATTTTCACGAGAATCTTGCTCTTCGCTTAAATTTAATTCGATGAGATTTACTTGATTTTCGCGGGTTTCGCGATTTACAGTATTTTCGCGATTTTCGCAGTTGTCATGATTCTCGCGATCCTTTCCGTACAGATAACGAATTTAATCGTTCTATTGCGCGCTGTGCTTGTGGTTTTTATAACCATGATGCGTTTGGTAGAAGGTTATTATCCGACATTCACACGATTTACAAAAATTTTTGACTTACAGTAGAAGTATAGTTAATGCTTGTAGTTTGCTTGGCTTAGTCTGCATGGTCAGCTCGCTGTTACCGATGTTGAGGTCAGTTCGTTGCTACTTCCTCAGGTTGTCGATGTGCGTAGTCTGCTTTGCTTGGTTCGATATGCGTCCCTGAATTCCGATATGGTAAGGCTGTTTCACCGCTTATACCTGTTATATCGCTTAGGATGCAAAAGTGCTGCTTAGGGCACCGTTTGTAGAATTTACAGGTCAGCCGTTTATTAGTCGTACCGTCAGGTACGACGTGCCGCTTAGGGCGTGGCGGAATCAAATTGGACGTGGAAGTGTCGTTTGATAAGGGGTCGAGGTCCTCCAATTAATATAGGCTAGCGTTCGTGTAAGAAGTTTTATTTCCATTTACGAGTGTTTTGATGTATTACAATCTTATGACGTCTCGCAATAGCTTGCAATAACGGAGATTCTCACAGTAGTTGTGTATCTTCTTGACTTTTCGGAACGCCCCGAGGCTTACGCTTTTATATTTACAAATTAGGCTGAATTAATGCGTAGTTGCATTTTAAAGTATGTCATCGATTTTGAAATCAAAGGTGACTTGATTTGTGATGCTTTAACGTCTGCAGAAATTCTGCAGATGTAGATTTTGGGTATGACCTATTTGGGTCATAACATACCGATTATGCGAAGTAAAACATTTTTTCTTAGTAAGATATTTCATTTATAAAGCAAAGTATTAAATACAAATTAATTATGTAATTGCAGAAACACTTTAAACCCGATGACTGGATCATTTATAGAAGACGCATCAAGAAAGATACTGTTCCAATCTTTTTTGTTTGTAACAATGTCACATCAATGTCGGAGACTTCGATTCGTTAACCTCTGACAGATCTGAATCAGAATTACTTTGAATACAAATATTTCTAATGTAATGTAAAGTTCTGTCAACATACTCGTGATTGCTTCATTTCTCAAGTAACAATACCATAACAGAAACAAATGTGGAGTTACAAAATTTTCTATCAAGCCTGACAATTACTGAAATACGCCGGTTTTAAATTTTTTCCATCAAGTCTGACACTTATTGAAATACGCCGATTTTAAATTTTTGATCGATACATTGTGTATCGTTGACATTGATATCGAACACGATCCGTGTTCGATTGACAATTTTGTGAGGGCCAGTGTAAGGCCGCTCTAACGATTTTTTGGTATCGCCCACCCGTAAATCTTCTTCTTCATCTTTTAATGGCACTCGCCAATGAAATGCCGATCCGGTCGGTAACGCAAAGAAACTCGATCCTAAAATGAAATGAGTGGGCGCGCTACCCGACGTGGAATCCCTCTCTTCCGGCCACTGTGCGTTCACAATGGAAACTAGATTTTTAGATTTAAGGATTTTAGATAAGTATTATTAAGCGGCAAGATAGAAGGATTTACTAGCATATGAAAAAAATATTGATAGGAAAAAGGAAATATCTTTTAAGGTAGGAGCGCAACTTGTGAGATTTATCGATGCACATTCCGCAATAGAAGATGACGTGGTTCATGTCTTGTTTAGCACGGACTCTCCGCACGGACATTCCAGGGAGTCTACAATGCCTTTGCGATGCAAGCTTTCAGCAAGATTGTAGTGATTGGATCTAATCCTAGAGATCATAGTGATCTCCTCGCGTTTGAATTGTTTATTGTAGAATCAAGTTTTTGTTTCGTTATTTCTAAATGTTGGTCATATAGTTGTCTCTTATATTTGGCAGAATGTTCCAAGTAGGCTTTATATTTGATCTGTAATGAACATTTAGAATCAACTTGAAAGTCTTGATATGGGATTTTGAATTTGGGTTTATGCCCGTGTAGTGTTGCATCTTCGGCCTCCTCATTACCCCGTATACCTTTGTGATCAAGGATCATAGCAGGTATATCTTACGTCCTTGCGATATGATACAGTAAAGCGTTTTAGCTCGTGAATAAATTGCTGTCCCGAATACTGATGCGATTGCTCTGAGCACACTTTGGGAGTCAGAGATTATGGCTTCTTCGTAATTACGATCCTCTATGATGAGAATGGCCTGAAGAACGGTGCTTCCGCCGAAAAAACCGAAGTTTCAGGAGGGAGCTTGACCTTGGCGGTCACTCCAAGATCGACCGAGAAGACGCTGACTCGGTCGCTCCTGCTGGATTTGGAGCCATCCATATATAAAAGAGGGCCCAGTGTAGCAGAATATTTATCAGCAAGATCGGCAAAGGAAGTACAATGTTCCACGTCAGAAGAATCTTCGCAGTAAGGACATCGAATTATCATATTGGTGTGGATATATATTAAATTTTCGTAGCTGTGTCTATAATTTGGCAAGCGGAGTGACCTATGCATACGTTCTAGCTCATATTTCTGTATTACATAATGCTTCAAGCTTAGCACCGATGTCGATATTCTTTTCTCCTAGTTGAATATGAAAACACATTCCAAGTAATTAAAGCTGTCTAGGATTGGACTATGTTTGGACTTGATAGGCTCTTATATATGAATTTAGAAGTAATATATAATATGAATATCTTAGACTGAGCAGAGGTTCTTTGGCTTCGGCTATCAACATATTGATTGGAGTGAACATGAGTTTCAAGGCAGTTCGCAAGTTCTTGTTTATTAGACGTTCTAGCTGTTGAAATTCCGCTTGATTGTTCTTAAGCTTGAAGATTTGACATACTTGATCGCTGATCGGAAGCCCTATATACGTTGAGCAGTTGTGGAGTGCGATCCCAATGATGCCCATTTGATGCCAGCTAGGATAGATAGAATGTTCATTATAGCTTTACCCTTTTGAACTAGATATTTTAAGTTTTCTTTGCCTTTGAGCTTGGAGTGAACAAAAAGTTTCCCAAGAAGCCATGCATGTTCTTGAAATTTCTATGCCATTGACTTTGCTCGTTAGATGTTCGTTTTTGTTTCGTATAAAAAGCATCTATTGTAATTTAGCAGTTGATAAGTTTAAGCTTCTATCGCTCAAATACTTATAGATGTTGTCAAGCGATGTCTGGAAGACTGTCTTGCCGCTTCAGTTCTTATCGGTTGAGACGATATCATCCGCATATTGTAATATAAGTATGGTACATCTTCATGCAGACATTTCTCTGCGCAGACTAAAGAGAAGGGGGCTCAGACCAAATCCCTGAGGAGTACCTTTGCGTATTGTGTACGGAGTATTTTGAATTCGCCGTCACAGACAAACATGGTGCGTCGCTCCGATATCAGATTGCTTACAAATTTTCTTATTTTTATCGGAAAACCGAGGCATAGAAGATCCTTTACGAGTATCGAGATGGGATTGTCGAATGCACTCTCGATGTCCACGAAGACGAATATAGTGCTCCTTGAATATAGTTGGTCAAGATGATATTAGGCTTAGATATCAGCACAGAATCGAGAGGAGCGGAAGCCAATTGCGCTGCAGAGAGGAGAATCTTGGATTTTGTGTACCATCTGGCTCTCTAGTATACAATTCTTTCCATAATCTTAAGAAGGCAAAAGAGCAATGAGAATGGCCTTTTCCATTGGGCTTAGGAATGAAAACGATTAAAGATTGCGTCCAATCTTCAGAAAATTCTTCCTCGTCAAGCAATCGATTGTACATACAGTAATGATTCAAGATATATGCCAGGAAGAGACTTTATCATATTGTAGTCAATTTGGTCCAGGGGCAGATTTAGCCTTAGATGTCTTAATAGTCAGTTCATTTATTGTCAGTTCATTGGTGATCGGGTTATCTAATTCTGCGCTTACGCAGCTTTCAAGGTTCTCCTTCTGCATTTTGAGTAAGCGGGCGACTATCGCAGCATGAGGATGGGCAAATTTTATTTATAGCAGCTTCCTGTAAAGTAGTGACAGAGATGCACTATTGCGATTCTTGAAGATTTTTTTAGATTTCATAGAAACGAGATAGGAGTTTTCCTGTTAAAACGACATAATTCTCTCCATTTGCATCTTTTGATCTTTCTGAAAGTTTTTTTACATTCTGCTGCCTCGCGTTTGTATGCCCTATAGTTCTCCGAACTTGATTGTGACTTGAACTGGCACAGGAGGGCATCGCTGCCCTCCTGGCGTTCATCGCGGTGGCGGCAATCTTCAATCCATCAGAGAGGAAGGCGACGTCTGTCAGATATCGACTTAGTGGCAGGGATGTGAGAGCCTGGAGAAAAAAAAGAATAAATTCTTCTTTGATATTTTGTTTAAATAATAAGTCTTTGTATAAGTCAAAAGCGCTACTTTCAGAATCCGTGCTAATGATAACATGATTGAGCGACATCATGACATAAAATGAATTTAGTTGTTGCCTAATCTTATAATTGAATTATCGCCTTTTTTGGACCTTCGCATCCAGACGCACTGTCATTGGTCACTGGAAAGAGCATCTATTGAGAGCGTTGCAGTAGAGGAAAGTCTGGAGTAGCGAAGACTGAATCGACGGATAAATTGCTCTTGTCTGATAGTTGTAGCAAAAAGGTTTTTCATCATTGCAGGTGATAAGATTAAAGTTTTCCATGGATTAAAATAGCCGTTTGCCAATAGCGTCTGAAATTGAGCAGGCCCTTGCAATATTGTGCGCATTAAAATCGCCCATCAGGATAGCATTCTGCTGTTGATTCACAATGTCGAATAGATCATTGAAGAATTCATAGACGTACGCGCATTCAGACGATAAATATTGATGATTACGCACGAGAAGTTATTGAAGTAGATTCTAATCCCAAGAGACCCCACCGACTGATGTTGGCAATTAGAGAAGTCGAATATATCGTAGCGGATGTGATCTTTAATGGCTGTAGCTATACCGCTCTGCCCAGGTGAAAAAATGTCTTTTCTAATGAATTGGTAATTCTTGAGTTGAATCTTGATGATACTGAAAAATTTAGTTTCTTATGAACATAAAATTTCTCTATCTTATCGAATGATTGAAGTTCCGGAATTTTGCTGCGTAAGCCATGACAATTCCAGCTGGTGATCCACCAATGTACGGATCTTTGAACATCTTGTTAAAACTGGAGAGTATGTTGGCGGCTATAGTTGGAAATTTAAGGTTCTGTGTCAATGAATATAAAGATGTAGTATGCAGTTATGGTGAGCTGGTCAGAGACGGGGAGACTTAATTAAGTTCCTCTAATAAGTTCAGAATCGTTTCAGATAGACTATTCTTACGAGCCATAACCTCCAAAGTTCAGATAGTGGTATTAAAAATATCGATAAGTACTCGATTTGTGACTGTGAGGTAAACGACAGCTGTCTCTGTTAACGCAGTGATGTCTTTTCCGAATGTTGCATGATCACGTAGATGAGAGGCTTGTGATAATCTTGAAAACACGCCCTTCAAGGAAATAACAAAAATATTTTATTGCCTCATCGTTTGCCTGATCGTACGCGTTATAATTTTGTTATGCCGGACTTAACTTGCGCGAACAGAACGCTAGAGGTTTCCAGGAATCATTTAGGCGTTGCTCGAAGACGGCCCCAATAGCAAAATTGGACGCGTCGCAAATGAGGCGCGACTCGGCTGCGTCAGCCGGGTGAAAGAGTATAGTCACGCTGGCCAGACTCTCCTTGCTTCTTCAGCCACCGGCGTCCATACAATTGGTATCGATGATTGATCGTTTTTGCGTGAGTCGCGGAGATATTTGTTTAGAGATATCTGAACAGTGGCTGCATTATGCAACAGTCTGCGATAGAAGTTAACCAGCTCTTGAAAACGATGCAACTCAACTATCGTGCTTGGCTTAGAGAACTCACGAACGGCCTGAATCTTATTAGATGTTGGTAACATCCTTCGCTGTTTATCATAAAGTCGAGGAATTCTAATTCCTGTTTACCGAACTCGCACTTTTCTACATTGAAGCGTAAGTGAAATTCTTTTAATCGTTGAAAAACAATATATAAGTGGATTTCTAGTGCTCTTCTAATGACAACGACGCTATGAAAATATTATCAATGAATGCAAACACAAATTCCAGATCACCGAGTGCATAAAAGATCTGTTGTCTGACTAACGTAAATAAATCTTCTAAAATCGTATGTCATAAATTTATATTCAAACAGTCCGAAGAGCACGACAACCGTTTTTGGGATACCACTGGAATTTGGTTATATCCTTGATATAAATCTAACTTGGGAAAAATAACTTTCCCATGAAGGTTGGAGGAGCAGTCGTGAAAATGCGACACTGAAATTTATCCGGCACGATTATTATTGAGACGGTCGTATTGAGACGACAGTAATCGCTGCAGATCATTCATGATCCATCTTTTTTTTGTATCATATGAATGGGACTCGCCCATGGACTACTGGACGATCGGCATATCGGCTTTTACTGCTTTTAATTTGACACTTAGCCGCCGGTGTTTGGCTACCAGCGGACTCATGGTAATGATATGACGAACATCGCTGTTGTTTGAAGTCATTGCCTGATTCAGACTAATAACTTCGAATAAAATGCGTGCAAACTTTGTACTGGAATGACCGTGCTAATGGTCAACTGTGATACTGATTTGACAATACCCGCCACGTATATGTTATTTTGTGAATCAATGAATCTACGATCTTTAAGATCCGGAAAGATCCGGGAAGAGACTGTGCTATCAGGTCAGCCCCAATAATTGGTCCGGGATTGACGCTACGCAGAAATTCCATGTAAGCAGGATACCTAAATGTATATACCTAAATGTAAGGTTCGGAACAATTCCCCATACGTGTTTATTCGCGTGTTATTCGCATAAAGCTTGAAATTACTTTTGTTCGTCATATTTCCGCTGGGGAGCAGCGAAATTTCTGACCCCATGTCGACAAGGAAGTTGGAATAGTTTCCTCGTGACTCGAACTCGAAGAGACGGACAGAAATGTTGGCGTCTGCCATACCTGTCTCCTGAGTGGCAGACGAGTCTATTAACACAGGGATAACACGGGGGTTAGTACCTTTACAAATTCGCGCCTGGTCGCCAAAGATTTTATGCGGCCAACAGACACTAGGACGTTTACTTTTAGAATGCTTACGATTTTTGTTCGTCTCGGTTTTTACTTGAGATTTGCTGGACTATTTAACCTGAACAGCGAAGGTTACCATATCAGCGAGATGATCTTGGCTTCTAGGTCGGATAGTTTCGACCCTGACAGCAATGTGGCCGCACACTGCAGAGTCGCTCGCGGTTCCAGTTATTTTGTCGGTCATTTTGGCTAGCTTGTCGAGATCCGTTCGGAAATCGTGAGAATGCCTCTGTCGGTGATAGGTACTATTAGATGTACAACTTTGCTTCCGCCGTTTTTCTATAGATGGCTTTAGCGGTAAATGGTGGTCGAAATAAATTGATCATAGACGTCATACAATAAACTTGGGCATCTGTCAACATAACCCCAGAAACATTAGTCGATTTGTGTCTGCATCATAAAGTTATTCTCGATTGAAAATGTCAGTTTACGAGCAAAATTCTCGTCATTTGCGGGAGGTTTTAATTTTTTGCTTCAATATGAAGAAATCTGCGGCTGAGGCTCATCGAATGCTCTCAAATACTTATGGTGAGGCCGCTATTAGTGAAAGAACGTGTCG
>Ga0157364_1004900_pt1 | contig 13476 bp, 5 predicted proteins | sample AttsexASBM2_FD_111476 | JGI IMG/M metagenome (GOLD analysis project Ga0157364, IMG submission 111476) | Fungus gardens microbial communities from leaf cutter ant in Ribeirão Preto, State of São Paulo, Brazil - Atta sexdens ASBM2 | ecosystem: Host-associated > Fungi > Mycelium > Unclassified ... | reverse complement strand
GTCTCACACACACACACACACACACACACACACACGCGCGCGCGCGCGCGCGCGCGCGCGCACACACACACATACGCACGCACGCACGCACGCACGCACGCACACACATAATTATCGACAATCTTTGTGTAGCCGTAACTTGTTTTAGTCAATATAGTTATTTAATAAAAATAAAAATAAATAAAAATATTTTTTTAAATAAAAATATTAAGAAAAGTTATTGTAATGTTATAAATTATTACAACTTTTTCACCAAATCTTAATATCGTACATTTTTATGACTAATTCTAATTTAAAAAATACCCAATTTTAATTATATTTAAATGAGAAATAAAAATTGTTAATTACAATCAAGTTTCTGAAAGGCCATCATTATTATAACTTTGAGTCAATTAAGTTAATAGATGTACTAATTATTTCTGTGTAAAAACGGAGATGCATAATTTGTTTTAATTTATTTATAAAACAAATTAAAAATAATTAAAACGTACTTAATAAGTATAAATAGTAAATAGGAGAAATATCGCTCCTTTTATCCCTATTGAGGATTAGAATTATACACATTTCGTTCTTGTATATTTATTTATGCTCTAACAATGTTTTCCCATCGCTCAAATATTAAATTACTCATTAGACACGTTTGAATTACGCGTGATGTGATCGTGAACCAAAATTTGGTTGAGGGATATCTAGTTGTGTGCATAGTTCGAATCGTATTTGTTTTCTCAAATCGCAAATGCAAACACGTTGTACACATGAAGTAATATTACTACTTGGAAGTAATATTACTTCCACAATGGTTGTACACACGGGAATACAAATGTCTTAACATGCTTTCTCATTCCTTCTCTGATACGCATGCAACTTCGAGTGTTAAGTTATTTGTATTCCCGTGCATACATAGATGTCTAACGTGAAAAGTTATAACGTCATATCGTCGTTCCGTTACGCTACGGATGAGCATTGCAAGAAACGCATAAAACTGTCGCGTTTTTATTGCATTATTTGAAGATATGTATATAATAAAAAAGTTAGTAATACTCAAGAATTCTACTTTTTTCATCGATTTTGATGAAATTAGGCTCATTCGACGCGTTTTTGAATGAAATGAACGAATCTGGTAAAAAAAGTCTGGACCGTGAGATATTAATCTTTAGTCTTTTCATCGCATCAATATATAATTTATTTAAACCAAATGATGCAGTTGCCATTAAAATATTCGTGGTTGAATGTTTAAGAAACAGACTGATTATTGCAACATACTGTCATTGATCCACAACAAGTCATCATTGTACAGCCGATCATGGGAAGGTTACAACACTTTTCTTTGGTTTTGGAATGCTTGTTCATCGATTGGTTCTTACTTATAGATTTAATCATTTACGTTCAACCATTCTACGAGCAAAGTTAAGTTTCGAAATCTATCGAGAAAAAAATATAGCAATCTTTCTGACCAGTTATATTTCAAGCCAATAATAGTTGCTCCGTATTTTATTATTTATTATTATTTAATCTGGTTGATATCATAAGATTTCTGCAATATACAGACCACACTGTTTTTTCCAAGAGATGTATCTCTCTCTCTCTCTCTCTCTCTCTCTCTCTCTCTCTCTCTCTACATAATGCTTCACATAATTACATATTTCACCTAATTACATGTTTGGTCTACATCGCGGTAACAAAAAGAGTTTATTTCAAGAACTTAGATCATTTTGCGTATCCAGAATATCCTTAAAGAAATATTAATACAGAAAAATTCAGGATTACCTTTTGATAGTGGCACAATCACCTCGTTCTGCGCTAAGCAGGAAATGTTTCTCGACTGGGCCAAGAATATAGTCAATATTATGTGTCTGTAACGATTGCACCGATGGCGGTCTCATTTCGTTAGATAGTAGATCCTGCTGAGACTCTGACGGATCCATTTTCCTCTAACATATCGTTGAAAAGATATTTATGCACGCTGAACAAATAACTGAAGCTGTTGAAATTATAAGATGCTTTTCTCACTTAAAATGCTTCTTCTCACTTGTAAAATTATAAACGCCCGTGTATAATTTTTATAATTTTGGAATTGGAATGCTGACTGTTCTCGAATTCACCAAATGTTTTTTCAATTATTCTCAGCAACTAAATTTTTTTATTTATCCAAAATCGATTTAAAAATTTTTTTGAAAGTTCCATGTTTCTGGCTATTTAGAAGTATATATATGTAATTATATATATATATATAATTATGCTAAATAAATGCTTTTTAAAAAAAACTTCTATGAAAAATCTTTAAATTTTAACTATTATTCTGTAAAAATTTCGTAAAAATTCCGTAAAAGGAAAAACGATATTTTTTACTATCCTTTCTCGACTTGGCCCATTTTGTAGGGATGTGTCGAAGAGATGTACTTACGTATGTTTTTCACATCGATGTCGATATGCTTGCGCGAAATATATCAGACGCAGACTGTATAACGATCACATCTAGTGCAATTCGACGAAACCTTACGATATTGTGTCAGGCGGATCAATTTTCAGGGCGCGGATTAAGTACGAGGGCGAGACGTCGTGTACTGAAAGAAAAGAACTCAGCCGGACTCACACAGAGCCTTACCGCATTGTCTAGTATTGTATGGCGTTATCATAGGATATATGCGGATAGCGAGCGAGTACGTGTTTCTCTTGTCTAATTCCCCAAATAATGGTTCGCGAGAGTTTTGTGACAGCGAATAGAGATTAAATCCCAAGTTTGTATGCCACCAACGCGTTTTAGCTCATTCTTCTTCATATTTTCCGTCACTCGTATGATTGATTATTTATTCCCACCTCCTTTGATGATATGGCTTTATTACTGTGTTTAGTGCGATGCATTCATATATAATAATTTAAGAAATAAATATAACAAAGAAAGACAAGACTAATTATGAGAAATACATGCAATATATTATAACGAAATTTTTTTCTATGTCGCGATATAAAAAATATGTTTGACATATTGCAACATAAAAATGTATACTTGCGAATTAAGATGTCTATATAAGATATCTATATCATATAAAAAAAATACAAAAGATAAAGAAAAATAGAGAAAGAAAAAGGGCAAAAAGTCTGCATTTCTTTTTCTCTGTCTCTCTTTCTCTCTCGATTCACGCGCGCGTATAAATGTGCATATATGCGAATATATATTTTAAACTAGTCATCTTGCACTGTGATATTTTGATGTTATTTACGTGTAATATAAGTAATATTTTTGTGATATTATACTGTAATATGTAATATTTTTTATATATTGCAATGTTACTGTAATATTGTGCTATGTGGGAATACTTACACCCAAGCCTGAGCTGAATTTAACAATCCGTCATATTATTTATGCAACATGCGAAACTTACAATGTAAATTTGGTTGAACGTACACATAAAATTACATAAGATAGTCGCATATAAATTGACAAAAAGTGTAGTGATATGAATAACTCTTTATAATGCTTAAGATCGTCTATATTATCGACTAAATAGGATCCCCTATTCAGTACATTTAACAAAATTTTTTTCTCTTTTTGAATTTTTGGATAAACTAGAAAAATTCTTTAATAACCTTTGCAACGAATTTCTTTGATGAATCTTCAATTAGTTGAAGACAATTAGTAAGAAGGACAATAAAAAGTTGTGGAATAGAAAAATCGAATGAAGATAGCTGGATATAAAATGAGTCAATTGTATGCAACACATTGTTTATTAACATTTGCCATCAAAAGGTCTAAAAATTGGCAATTCACTATTTTCGACGTATGTTTAAATTCTTAGATATTCAAATAGCAACATTTTGATGCTGTACATTTAGATACGATGACTTCTAGCATTCTGTGTACTATTAATACATCCAACTAAATTCGTTGTTATATGCTGCGGAAATGACAAAAAAGCGCACAATTTGAATATGAATTTACGGTTATATTAGATGCGTTCAGCAGAACGCAACAGTTTTGCAATCGTTTTATGATTATTTGCTAAGATGGGACCGCATTTCTTTAGCTCTTAAAGTACAATTTAATTAGCGCGAAGAAAATTTTCAACAGTTGTAAAATAAACGTTCTGCTGAATGTAATCATTGACATTTTCGGGACGATAAATCATCAGATTTGTGTGTACATTAAATTAATAAGAAAGCAAGTGGCCGGATGTACATACAGTACAGTATCCGATTTACAGTTCGGCATTTGTTATCAGCTTGCAGGTGCGTTAATTGATATATTTAGCATTTAATAAAATTTAGAGAAATAGAAGTTCTTTTTTTAGAAAAAATAAAACTGTATATATTTAATTAGGAGATAGGATAAGGGTAATATAACAAAATACACAAGAAATTCATTTAATCCTTTAATGCATTTGCAAGAAAAACAATAGAAATTAAAATGAATAATTGAGCATCACTTCTCGCTGTTGAAAAATATTTTCATGGAACTAATAATAATAGAAATAATTATATAATACATAAAATCTAGACAAGTACATAATAAAAAACATTTTATATTTGTGTTAAAATTGATATTTTTTTACATTTTGTGCTAAATTTTTAAACTATTCGAGCGTTAATTTAACACAATGTGTTATTTAAATATTTTGTTAAATTGATATTCAATATTTTTAATGTTAAAATAATAAAATTTACAATTTGTATCATATTAACAAATAAATAAATAAATAAATAAATAATATACAAATAATGTATTCTAAACATAATTTCTAAGATAAATAAATAAAATGTGTTAATTTAACATATTATAAATATTAAATTTATTTAAGTGTGCTAATTTAATATAACAAATATTATTTTTTCTGAAGAAATATCTTTTTAATTTGCTTACAAATGTATCAGCGTTACATTTTTTACATAATATTTGTGTCACTTCCTAATATATTCATCTTGTATTAAATTAATACAAAAATCTGAATCATTTAGGACACATAAAGCCAGGTCTACATAATACGCAAAACGCAGATTGCAAGTCGCAAATGAAACGTATTTCAGATTATAATAGATCGCAGGATGCAGGAAAAATTGAAGTTCACCCAACTTCCTGCATCCTATGTTCTGCGTTCTGTAAATTATTATAATTTAAATACGTTAGGTTAGTTTCTAGTTTGTGATCTGATATCTTCGTTTTGCGTATGTAAATTGGGCTTAAAATGTGTTATGTTTAACTAAAAATTTTCAACTATATATGTATAAGGAAGGTAGATAATAATCACTTATAAATATACTAGAACAACAAGTATGGTAATTATATGAAAAATTTAAAAAAATATAATTTGCTTGTTTTGATTTTTATTTCCAAGAAAGGCAACGAGTTCATATATTAAAAAAATTTGATATAGATTAGCATTTCGTGACTCATGACATTTGTGACACTGCGAATTAACAAAGGAATAAGGAATAGAAAAGAATCTTATTCAAATAGATCTTATTGTTTCTTCGCAGTATTGCAACAATTGAGTAATCATTTTCAAATTGTTTGACAAATCGACGTGCGAGAGATCCATTTAAGTATAAATCCGCGCTGATAGTAACGCGATCCGGTCGTCATCTCAAAGCCAAATGCAATTCGGTCATAGCGGTCAAATTGATTCGATAAACTGGAACGACTGCTACGAATCCTCGTTGACATTCGACATCGAATCCACAGGACGAATCCGCATGGGACGATCTCGGATCTCGGACGAGCTCGGATAACAGCAAGCAGGCTGATCTACTCGTGACGACTCGGGCTATCCTGATGCTCTGAAGTGTCCAAACTGATTTCATCAGTTATCTTGTTCAGGCCGTTGCAAAGACGGAGAAACCTCGACACATCCGGATGTAATTTCGTGTCGCTGATCACGATGTTTGACATAAGCTCCGAACACACCGCAGATAAATCGAGAGAAGCCGGCACGACTTGTACACTACGACCAAACCTATTTCAAGCAAAATTTATTTAATCATTCTAAATTCTTATTGACTTTTGCATGGGTAAAATTATCGATGGAGATAGCTAGACTTGATGACTTTGACCTTGATATATATTGTCAAAGTCATAACTCTGTGTTTTCGAACAGTGACTTAGTCTGAACTGACTGAAGAGTGACTTAGTCGTCACTCGGCTTGTTAAAAAGTTATTAATGAAAGAAGTTTAAAAAATAATCAGTTTTTATTAATATTAAAGAATATAATTTACTATTACATTTGTAGATATAATATGATGAGGTTTGATGAAATTAATTTATCTATTATTTTGCGTATTGTTAAATTGCAGAAGGCTCTATAAGTCGAAACATATATATACGATTTTATTAGGTTATTAAAAATGCTATTTTAAACATCTAAATTTGCTCGTATTTGATCATTTAGTCTATACTATTGCTTTGCAATTAATGAGCGTTTTCTATTTTGTGCATTTATAACTTTTTATTTAGATATGTACCTAGAAAATGCAAATAATGACATAAAAATGCATCGTATTTGTTGTGAAATATTGTGATATTAGCCAGTTTTGAAAAATGGCACTTCATAGAGATCAAACGATTCATTATTGGGGATCGTGTCTGTCGAGACTTTTTATCAGAATTACTTTTATCAAATTACTATAACTCTATATATTAATATTTAATATTAATTGGTTGTCCTAAAAAATGACTGTAAAGTTATAGTAATTTCAATCATTTTTATTGTTATAAAAACTATGATTGTAATCATTTTAGGTTGTACTATATACATTTGTTGCTAGAACTATACGTGTAGTTATTATTGTTAATATTATAACAATAATACTTACAATTATATAGTAATATGTAATTACAAATACCTAAAGTTTTTCTCTCAGATCATGAAAAAGTTTAATTTTTTATTCTAGGTCAAAGTGTACAGAGTGTACAAAGTGTGTTTCCGCAACCCACATTAGTAAGTCGGGTTGCCTATCTGTCTATGGGCATACTTTGGAAACGTAGAAGATTAGATCGCAAATCCAGTGAGGAATGAGACAAGAGAAATTGAATTTACATTCTGGTAATAAAATTCAATAATATGATATAAAATATGGATTTAATAATATAAATATGGATTTAATAATATAAATAATATCTGACTACATCTAACATAAATGAAATTTAATAAATATTTAAAAATATAATAATAAATATGTATTATAATTTGTATTATTAAATACATATTTTATACATATTACTGAATTTTACACTAGAATGTAAAATTCAATTTCTCTTGTCTCATTCCCCGCCGGACTCTCTCTCTTGCGATCTAATCTTATTCTGCATTATCAGTAAAATATCTGCCCATAGGCAGATACTTTACTGATAATGCAGAATAGATAATCCGATTAACTTATGTGTAAGTTGCAGAAGCGTACGACAATTTTATTGCTAACTGCTAAACAGAACTTTGGAATAACAAGCGTAGAAAGGCTTCAGCGCTGCCATTTTGTTTCAATATGTAGAAAAATTTTTTATTTTATTTAACATGTATAAAATTAAAAACTGAAAATAGGTTTTTTATTTCTTCTATAATATCGCTTTAAAAAATTCATAAAATTACACATAATTTTTTGGATTTCCATAGTGGACTTAACTCCCTAATACTGATAAAAACATAACTCTGTCTAGATAATTAAAGAAATAAAAACTCATAGTTTATATATTTGTTTCTATATAAAATTAAAAATCTATATAAAATTAAAAACAAATTCTATAAATGCAAAGATAAAATTTTTACGATTTTTTTTCCATAATTTAATATTTATAGTGTTACGTTATAGTGTGAAACAGTCTTATCGAAACTTATGGTAATCATGTATTTATCAGAAAACTCTCAAAAAAAGAAATTGTCACGTTACATGTTTATTTCTTGCTCTTTCTATCTCTCTTAGATCTCTCTTAGATCAAAATATGCATATAAATCAACAAAAAACGTTTTATATCTAAATAAAAAAAATCTAAAATATCTTATATACATTCGCTTGTAATTATTTTGTATGGATAACTTCCGTGAAAGAAAAAGAATAGAAATATATGACATTATTGTGTCAATTTTGGGACCCATTTTCTCAGATGTTTATTTTTGCTTATTTTACGAAAAAATTAGTTATTGAAATTGCAAACAATATTATAGAAAACTGAGCACGAGCGTAGCATAGGAACAGATTGGACCGCGCGCGTCTACCATGCTAGGGATTCCTCATAGCAAAGGGTCACGTTACAATAGAGTCACAATAGTCAGAAAGAAAATATGATGTTACTGTGAGTTTGTCATAATAAAATAATACATATGTTACAAAAACATTCGCACATCACCATGACATTGCTGTGATATCATATTTATAATAAAAGTGGACATTCGCACGTCACTATGATGTAACCATGATAATTGTGACGTTTTTGCTATAGGGATTCGATCCTCGACAGATTTAAGAAATTTTCACGCGTTCGTAGTTTCTTTTCGGTGATCTGGCAAACCACCAAGAGTATATATTGTCAAGAAAACATCTCAAATTGCTGTTCGGAACTGGCGTTAAATTGATTAAATCCTGTATGTCTGTGTACAACCTGCGTGCGTATCACGGGCATATAAGAGATAGATTCTATCCCGACTATAGAATGTTGCGCTATCGAATAAATGATTGAATTATAAAAAACTGGTACGTTATTTAATAAAAGACACTTTCTTTATGTTTGTGTTTATGTTCCTAAAGTTTTATTTTTAGCTTTTATTTAGCTTTTATTAGAAATATTACCCAAAAATGAAGTGATATGTCAGTATTGACTTTCCTTTATATACTCATCGTTTATATTTTCAGTACTAAACAAAATTTATGAGATGTAATTTATTTATTTACTATATCCATCCAGGCAACTCTTCCTTACATTTCGATATTAGGAGGTCAAAAATGCGACAAGATGATTACCTGATAAAATTGAGATCATTTCGCCCGCGTTTGAGTTCTCCATCGTTGACAGCCTTGAAGTTAGATCGACCGAATCTGATCACAATATCCGGCGACTTCCATCGGGGATGCCTGCTGACCATCGAATTAGTTTCTTCATCGAAGACGGAATTATCGGCGAGGTTGAAGGTAGGCTGACTGCGTCCGAATCTAATGAAGGAAGAACCCATAGTGCTGCGTCTCTCTTTGGTTTCGGTATTTTCTTTAAGCTCATTGATGCCATGTCTTTTTATCACATATTCAAATTCATTCGGCGATTCCTTGAAGATTCTCAAGCTACTATCATCCTGGAGTGGTGTTAATATCGAAGAAGACACGAACATCCAATTATAGAGAAATGCCATCACAATGAAAGCCCAAAGTGCGATCTGCAATCAAAAATTGTATGAATAAAACTGTGTATATATCGCGTGCAATATTTTTTAATTTTATATTCCATGAAACTTGCCTATTATTTGCAATTATTTTTTTTATATTGAGAAAAAAATTTTTGATTTTTGTGACAATAACCATGTTATTATAAATAATTATCATCAGAATTGGCAAGCAATTAGTTGTAATGCCGCTACCATTATTATTACTTTTTTCGGTAATAATAATGTTCCCTATTATCTTTATATAATCATTCAATAGGTATTATTTTTATTAAATATTATTTTAGATTAGATTTATTTAAACAGAAATTTAAATATTGTTTGTACTTTATTACAGTTATTAGGCTACATTTCACAGCCAATACTAAAAATATGTAGTATATACATATGTAACACGATCTATATATATTATATATTTTCAGTGGCTGTGAAACTGCTTTACTAGCAATAAAGATTAAATTACCTTCTTAACAATATTCATACTTAAAGACAATGTTTAATAAAAATTTGTAATAAAATAAAATTTTAACGAACAATTCTTTGAATGATTTGGTGAATATTTTTTGCATACACATTTATTTAAACAGAAAGAAAATTACATCAATAGTAAAATAAATATAATTAACCAAATATAAAATATACTAATAATTAATAATAAGTTTTATATTAAGAAAGTTAGTTATGTTTTATATAAATATCATAGATCTGTAATTGTAAATTAAAATTTTTACGTAACAAATTAATTTCTATTTTTTGAGAAAACAAGAAAATTAATATGTAATGTTCTATTGTATAAAACAGTCATTAAACAAGTAAAAATAAAGTCTATTAAATCACGTACAAAATATTTATAATTACTAGACATAGTAGTAGACTAGACATAATAGACATAATAAACTAGACTTACATAAATGTCACATATTTATGTCTATCTAATCTCATAATACAGATTATAAATTTCAGAATTACCAAATGACGTTATTGGGCGATATGTAATTGATTTATCAAGGTTGCCTTGAATTACAAAGTGCAACAAGAGAATGTATCGTCCAGCACGTGCGTCACATAATAAATTATATTGGCGTCTTATTATCTGTATTAATATCCTGTTTAACAATATCGTGGCGTACTGAGCAAGATTAATGTAGTACCTTATATTACTTTAATTAACTGTGTACGCGACTGCCCTTCGTAATCATGTCACAAACTTACTACACATATTGTTAAAAACCTGTAGATTTACCACGATTTAGGGATACGAGTATTAATGTAACCCCAGATAGGCAAATTCTCTTATTAATTATCTTTATTATTACTTTACGCAGATTGCACTGCAATATTAATATGTGTATTATTCAGATTCTTACTTACGCTGCTTGCGTTTCGTTGCGTTTCGTTGCGTTACTTTATATTGAATGAGTAGTATTATCGCGTTAATAACGGATTAATAACAGATTTCAGTTGCCTTGAAGTTAATACCTCTACTAATAGAGATATTTTTAAGTAACTAATGGTTAAAATAGAAAGAAGAGAGAAATAGTATGAAATTTTTCCCAAGACGTCGAACATATGAACAAATAACAAAATCATAGTTTTTAATAAGCGAACGAAAATTCTTTATAATATATAATTCTTTATAATATAATTATAAAGAACTTTAATTAACTTAATTATTTAATATAAAGTAATAATATTTTATGCATTAATTTGACCTCCTGTTCTTTTTAGAAAAAATAAGTTTGAATTTTGAAATAGTTATTCTGTTTTCTTATCTTTACTATTTTTTTTTCAAAAATATAAAAATTTTTAAATAATATAAGAAAAGACTCAAATAATTTATAAAATTAAAATAATGAGAATAGGGCTACTAGTCAAGTAAGACGCTATATTATTAAAAAAGACAGTTTATTAGAACATATGTTTCGACTTCGATCGGGTCATTCTCAATGTTAAAATAATAAAATTCAAAGGGAATTAACTAATTCTCATTCTAATAATAATAAAATATAAAAACATATAAAATAATTATAAGAATAAAAAATTATAAAAAAAAATTCATAGCTATGACTGTGAAATACATTACATACAATCACTTTATAGTCAACAGTTGTCTTATAGCAGAGTTAAATGAAAAATATATAAACAATACAGAGACAACTGCTTTGATGACTACAAAATGATTTAATAATCTGGAATGTATTGTATTTCACAATCATAGCTGAATTTGGTTAAGGTTTTATAATTTTTTGTTATTCTTATAATTATATTATATATATATAATTATATTATATATAATTATATTATATATAATTATATTATATATATTTTTATATTCCATTGTTATTAGAATGATTAATTAATTCCGTTTGAATTTTATTGTTTTAACATTGAGAATGCGATTGAAATCGAAATATACACTTTAATAATTTGTTTGTTTTTTTTAATATAGCATTAAAAGCTTTGGCTCGTAATCCTATTCTCATTATTTTAATTTATAAAAATTTTACTAAAAATAATATTAATGCATATAAAAAGATTTTTGAAATTTCTTTTTTATAATGTCTTAATTTCTTTCAACATTTGAACAGATTTTTAAGCAATGAATAAATCAATCACCTCGCCTTGACTCATAACTCTTTGATTTTTGAATTTATTTTATTTTAAGCTTTAAAATAGTTAATTTAATTTAATTTAAAATATTATATGTTAAAAATTGCGAAAAATTACAATGAAACTTCAAATATTTTATCAAGAAAGAATTTATCATTGAATATCTTCTGAAATAGAAATGTTAATATTGAAAATGCATTTTCCGTTCTTCAAACATTATTATATTAATCTTTGAAATAAAAACAAATACATTTCAAAAGAAAATTAAATAAAGTTAATATCATGAAATATTTCTTTATTGTGAGTCTTTATCACACCACGCATTCAATTTTCTCGGAAATTAATTAGAAATGTCTTTTTATCTTACTATTTTTAAAATGTAATAAAATAATAGCTAGTAGCTGTTATCAAAATTTTTAAGCTTAATCAATTAATCCGAAAGAGAAATGTCATGAGAATGTTCAGAAAGACAAAATGGCACCACGATAAATCCGAGAAAATTAAGTCGAATTAAGTTTATGAAAATTAAGTTTATGAAAATTGTAAGGGAGCATACGAGATTTGCCACGTCAGTGGCAATAGTAAGTAAATATGTGTCCATGCTATAAGATAGTTGAATGAAAATGGAAATTAGCTGAAATAATAAGAAAGCATATTTCAAAGAAAAACATTGCACGAAAGCGGAAAATAATACAAAATAATACAAAAGCAACAGAGGATTTATCACGAAGATCGGAGACAAATTCGGTGATGCAAGAAATCCACCTTTGTGGAATCCATCTCTGTACGTCCGTTTTATATTTCTAACAAAATTTCCGAAAAATAATGCTGCTTAAAAAGTCGCATTTTTTATAAATGCGAGTTTTAAAAATATTTTTTATTATTTTGAATAATCAATTTCTATCCTATTTTTTCTTCTAAAATAAAAATTATCGGTTTCTTTTTTAAAATCATTGAATCATTAACATTATTTAAAACAAAATTAAAAAAAGAAATTTAAACCTTTTAGTGCATTTAATAATTTGGAAAGAATACTTTCTTTGATATATTGGGTTGTCCGGAAAGTTCGTGCCGATTTTGAAGGAATTGAAACGCAGAAGATTAATTTTAAATTTTAGTATACATTTATTAAATTATATAGATTAGTTGGCACGAACTTTCCGGACAACTCAATATATTTATAGAAGAATCATTGTTTAAGATAAAAACAAATAGAATTTAATGAAATGAATGAAATTTAAAAATTCCCTTCCTCTCTTTCTCTCTCTCTCTCTCCACTTTTTTCTTTTATCTCTCTAATATGCAAAGTATTTCCTGCGTACAAATTAAACAAATAATATATATATGTCACATAATAAAAATATTTTTTATTTTTGTTATGTTTTAACAAATTTTAATTTACATTCTTGTTATTTTTATTGAAGTTTTTTATATACCCGAGTATTAATTTAACATAATAACATAATTTATACTACAATAATTGGTACTAAATTGATATTTATTCTTAGT
>Ga0157364_1004899_pt1 | contig 13480 bp, 9 predicted proteins | sample AttsexASBM2_FD_111476 | JGI IMG/M metagenome (GOLD analysis project Ga0157364, IMG submission 111476) | Fungus gardens microbial communities from leaf cutter ant in Ribeirão Preto, State of São Paulo, Brazil - Atta sexdens ASBM2 | ecosystem: Host-associated > Fungi > Mycelium > Unclassified ... | reverse complement strand
CCTCATGGACTACACATGGTTGTTTAGGGTAGGGTGCACAGTACTTAGCACGGACCATCTGTAGAACTATATAAGGTAGACTAGTTTGTAGAAGAGTTCTCTATCGAGTTCTCTTGTGTTACTCATATACAAGAGTTGTTCTTTTGTCCAACCCTTAGGACCTAAGTTCATAACAGGATAGATCAGATATGTTCAGATGGATATGTAATAATTCCTCTCTTCCTTTCCAGACTGACATTCTGAATGTTTTTATTAGGAATATCTCTGATTATGCTGATTTCATCATTTCTCTTTAAGTAAGCTGATCTGGGAGATTAGAGTGTATCTCTTAGCTATATAGGATGATTGTCACCTCCAGGAACCTTATTCTATTCTCTTAGATTCTTCTAGAGGTAAGCAGCATATTTACAAGTATTATTATATCAATAAAGTTTAGGTTCTTCTGGAGATGGTGAAAGTCTGCAAAACTCTATATACTTCACTAGTTGCTCTAATAGTAAGAAAGCATTTAGTATAGGAATTTCCTTCTTAAATGTAATAGTTAGATTTAATCAGAGTAGTAGTTAGTAGGACAGTAGACAAGTACTTAGTAAGTAGTATAAGACTAGATAGGAAGAATACTAGCTAATACTTACAGAGAGGAATTGTTGAATTATCTCAAATTGTTCAAATACCATAGTAACAGAGATATATAATGGGCTGGATACAAAAAAACTAATGGAAGAATTGAGACAGCGAGAAGAAGTAATAAAATTAATGAAGCAAACAATAAAGCAAGGAGAGATAATACAAAAAATGCAAGAGCAGATAAATTGAAAATGTTAGAAAAAGAAAGAAAGAAAAAAAAGAAGAAAGAGAGTGGAAAAGAAGAGAGAGAGAAAAGCTGTATGAAAAGTTAGAAAAAAGGTAATAAGAAAAGAGATGAAAGAATAGAATAGAATAGAAGAGTAGAGGAGAATTTAAAAAAGTATTTGAGAAAAGAGAAGCAGATAAGAAATAGAGACAACAGGAAAGATGAAGAGAAAAAATAGGAAGAGAGCAAAATAGGAAGAGAGCAAAATAGGAAGAGAGCAATGTAGGAGAGAAAGTGTTTTGGTTGTAGAGGCTTTGGACATATTGTCCATAACTGTAGAAATAGGAAGAATACAGAGAAGAGAATAAGGGTCTGATATGTCAACCCTTAAATAAATTCAAAGTATCAGCAAGAAGGGTGATAGATGTGGGAGCACCAAGTGGAGAAGAGTTAAAGAAAGATTAAAGGAAGGAAAAAATGAGAAACTAGTAAAAGTATGAAAGGTTAGAGAATTAGAACTGTTGAGAGGAATGACAGTAAAGATTTGTTTAGAAAGGATAGATACTCAGAAGAGAATTATGGTAGAAGCATTGTTAAATAGTGAAGTAACAGACTTAGTGATAAGTTTAAGTTTTGTAAGGAAAAAGGGATTTAAGATAGAAAGGACAATATATGTAAGAAATGTAGATGGAATTTTTGATAAGAAGGGGCTAATAAAGCATATAGTAGAGATGAATATTTATTATCAGGGACACAGGGAGAGGATAGAGATTAGTAGGCAAAAATGGAATGTTATCTTAGATATACCATGGCTTACCTATCACAATCCTGAAATTGACTGAAAGACAGGAGAAGTGAAGATAATAAGGTGTATGGAAGAGTGTGGAAAGCAGTGGAGTCCAAAGCAAGAAAAATCAGGATAGCAAAAACAAGAAAAAAAAGAAGAAACAAAAGAAAGGAAAGATAATAGAGATTTAAAAAAGTGGTAGAAGAGTAGGAGATCTGGAATGATGAAAAAGAGATAGCAAGATTAGAGGAGGAGGCAAAAAATTAGTACCAAAATGATTCCACAAGTAGATTAACATTTTTGGAAAGAAAGTAAGTGAGAAGATACTAATGAGAAAGATATGAAATCATGTAATAAAATTTGAAAAAGGATTTGTGTTGAGAAAAGGGAAATTTTATCCCTTATCCAGAGAAAAAGAAGTAAGGGAGTTCATTCAGAAATAGAAGAAAGAGGTATATTTGATTATCTAAGTCATCACAGACTGCACTGGTATTTTTTGTAGGAAAGAAAGATGGTATAAGACTATTGATATCTTAATAAGTAGATAATTAAGAATAATATGAAAATACAACAATGTTAGGATTAAGAAAGGAGATGAGTGAAAAGTAGTCTTTATAACACCAGAAGAGTTGTTTGAACCAACAATTATGTTTTTTGGCTTGACAAATTCACCAGCCATGTTTCAGACTACACTAAGCCTGGCCTATCTTAAAGAGCATGTATATTACATACCATTGGTATATGGTATAATATATAGATAACAGATGTATAACATCATGTTATGTTGTGTAACAGTTTGTGACAGTTACATATAATTATTTTTTAAATCAGTAATTTATTACATAGGGGGCAGTAGCAGACCATAGTAGCTACAGCATAACTACTTACATAGAGAAGAAAAAGAGAGAGAAAGAAACAAGAAAAGAAAAGAGAAAGAGGAAAAAGAAAAACTACACTACAACAAACAAATAATAGAAAAACTACTATTAAGTGATTCCTTTATGAAAGAAAAAAGCCTTAGGGTTAAACTCAAGAAAAGCAATGAAATGGCTAAGAGACTCTATTAGGATTCTAATAATTGTTATATCTTCTGCATTCATAAAAGATATGTTGTCTTAACTCAATTGGATAACAACTACATGGGCAGTTGAAATTCTCTCTTGGAAAACATCTCAAATAATACTTGTCTATAGACATATGATTTATAATTGCTCTTGTTGCTCACACACACAAGAAGTTAGAGTATCTAATAGATTTAAGCCAAGTGCCATTTTTTGTATAAATAGGCTTGATAGGAAAAAAATCATTGTTAAGTAAATCAAGAAAATGATTTTTCTTCAAGTCTGATACTTGGAATATTATTTGCCAGGTTCAAATAATAGCATTGTATTCATCTTTCATGCTGAAATCTCATGACAATTTACATGGGAAAATTGTTTTAAGATTGTATTTCTTTGCTTCTTTATCAACAACTGAATAATGAGTCTATTTAGCATTGCTAAAACAATTCCAGAATTCAATGGAGTTATGATTATTTTTCTTAAAGAATATTCTGAAGTCTTGAACTATAGTAATAGACTGAAGTTGATAAGGATAAGATAATGAATCAAATATGTATTTCACCAAATAAATAGCATCAGTAACTTGAACTGTGTTCAAGTTACTGCTTGATTAATTCCATATCTAATTATAAACAATTCTGCCTCAGTTGATATTTTAATGCTTACATTAGATATAACAATAACATTTTTATTCTGTAAGGAGTTTCTGAAGATTTTATTGAGTTTGTAGAGATAGGCAATCTTGACTTTGTTGATTTAGTTATTTATAGTGTTGAATGAGAAGCAATTAGGTAAGATATCTACTAATTGGAAGCCAGGAGAGAATTCTTTATGTAAAGGATTAAATGAAAGAAAAATTTCATTAAAATGGCTGTTAGTATCTATAATAGAACTTTTGACTTTTAGTTTTTGCTTGGAGATGAGTTTTTCTAGGAAAAGACAATGTGGAGTTGAGTCAATTGAATGCTAATGTTCCAAAAGTAGCTTGATTACTGTTAGAAATACAAAAGATTAGACTTCATTTTATTTTTCTTCTCTTTTATTTTTTTCCCCTTTTTTTTCTGCTCCTCTCAGTCTATTCTATTTTTAGAACTAGGGTTAGGAATCAGTGGGATGTCACAGGTCACACTGTCACATGACCATGTGCCATAATGAAAAATAGTAGAAGGTTCTGAAAGGAATAATGTTATACTATATGTCATACATATGGTAGCCTTAAGGCAGACACATAGTCATTTAGGATAGGCTAAAGTAGTAGTGCACAGACCAGTAGTCTGAGATATATAAGGTAGACAATCCTGTACAGAGTTCTCTATCAAGTTCTCTTGTATTAACCCTAATATAAGATTTTATTCATTAATCAACTCTGAGGTCTTTGAGTCATAACATTCAAACTTGATTCCTTTCTTGAGACTGTCCAACACAGGACCCTCTCACACTCTCATTTTCTCACCATTCTTAACTGAAGGACAACACTGTCCTTTAGTCAAAAAAAGTTGTCAGGCTCTAAGTATAAGGGATATACTAGCTAGACAGGGGAAGTTTAGCCATTTGTTTGTATCAAAGCCTACTGGTACACTTCAAATGTATCACCTTTTGTGAACATGTTATATACTTTCTTTCTTTATCAGCTCTATGCTACAGGTTCACTTGTAATCTGTCTATGTAGAAGAACAGTAAGTGTTCTTAAAATCTTATCTAGAGTAGAATGACCTTCTTAGGTTAATATTGTGTACAATTTCCTTAAGACAGCAGTCAGTAGTCTAGGTATTCAGTAGATAGTGCAAGGTGGGACAAGAAGAGAGCCTACTAGCACTTACAGAGATTGCTTCAAGCTCTGAGTATGAGTTACAGACTAAGGCTAGCACCAGCTCCTCTCCATTATCTTTATACATGTCACTCCCACCAATACCACCACCACTATCATCATCACCTTCACCAATTTCATCTCCTTCTCTTTACAATATGAACTAATATGGCCAAATCAACTATAAGCTTCTAGCTCAACAACAGTAGAAATAGCTTACAGCACTGTAGACACAAATCCAAGCCCTATTAGCAGCACAGGCAAAGAGAGCAATCTTTGGAGTGGAGAAAGTAGCTAGGCCACAAATGTTCAATGGGAGTTCCAAGAAAATGTCAGGCTTTGTGATAGCCTACAAGCTATATATCAGGATAAAAATAAGGAGAGTAGTAGTAGAGGAGCAGATACAATGGATACTATTATATATACAAGAGAAATTGGCAAATATATAGAAGGAGAATATATTGGAAGATTTAGAAGGAGGTTTACTGGAATATGAAACAGCAGGGGAATTTTTGGCAGACATCAAGAAAGAGTTTGGAAGAAGAGACAAAGAGATAGTCAAGGTAACAGAACTAAAAAGATTAGAGCAAGGAGGAAAGACAATGGAGAAATTTGTTTAAGAGTTCAGAAGGATAGCCAGAGGAAGTAGATATGAGAGAAGGCCTTTAGTTGAAGAATTCAAGAGAGATATAAATGGGACCATACACTAAAAACTTATAGAGTCAGAATGGCAGCCCAGCTCTAGGAGGTGATAAGACAATAGAGTACAAGTCTCTAGGACAAACAACATAGAAACACCTAGGTAAAAATTGCCATGGCCTTAAGTTTGGCCAAGAAAACAAGAAGCTCCTCAATAGTAGATGCTAACAGGGTTTGCTTCTATGAAAGGAGTGAAGAAAACAAATGCAGTCATAGTATGCCCAACTCAGCAGGCAAGGCTTGCACTCTGCAACTCATATGCCATGAATATAGATGGGAGAAATAAAAATTACTATAGTTGTGGGGGTTTGGCCACCTAGCATGGAATTGTAAAAGACAAATCATAGGCCAGAGAAGAAGAGTGGAATATAAGGATAATTGTAATAATGAACAGAACAATTTAAATAGGAAAGGAGATCTAATAGTTCTCAATTAGGTCCCAATAGCAATAGGTTTGCAATGCTTTCTAAAGTAATGGAAAATACATCCTGCTGTAACCTAAACAATAGGGATATGTTAAGAGAAGTAATGGTAAAGATTAGACTGGAAAGGATCAATATTGTCAGGCACAGTTCATACTGAGGTAAAAGTCCACAAAATGGACTCGGAGATGAGTGGACTTGTAGAATGACCTTGGCTTCAGCTTATATGCTGCACTGTCTGCTGCATAGTCATAACTTCAGATGATGGAAAGAAGTCCAAGATGGGAGTGAGTACTGATTGGTGTGTCACTGTTGAACACTGGAGATCAAGTTCAATAAAAGCTATCTTCGTTGATTATCAGACTAGCAAATTACAATGTAACTACTAGTCTTATATACAAACAGATAGTATAGGAAATGCTCGGGGTTTCAGTGGTAAAACCCCTATTACCCTGAGTGGAGGTTTCAGTATTGAGACACTGACAGGAGTAACTCCGTCATGGAAGACCGAGTTGAATAGGAGTATCTCCGCCATGGAAGATGGAATACTTAGGATGGTTGCAGTACTGCCATAAGACATGTTGCATGAAAGGTGGCTACCATAGAAGACAGGCTTGTATGTTTTGGAGATGACTTCACCACGGGAATGTAATTTCCAGACAGGTAAACTTGCATATGACAAATATGCAAGAAGAAGTGACAGTAGAAGTATTGTTGGATAGTAGGATTACAGAGCTAGTAATGAGTTTGGAGTTTGTAAGAAAGCAGGGATTCAAGCTGAAAAACATAGAAAGACCAATTTATATGAGAAATGTATATAGGACTTTAAATAATGAGGGACCAATAGAACACACAGTAGAGGTAAATATTTACTACCAGGAACATAAGGAAAGGACAGAAGTGGAGTGTGATTTTGGTAATGCCCTGGCTTGCTTACCACAACCCTAAGGTCAACTGGAGAACTAGAGAAGTAAAAATGACAAGGTGTTTAGAGGAATGTGAAAAGCAATAGAGATCAAAGCAGGGGAAATCAGGCTGGGAAAAACAGAAGGAAAAAGAAAAGAAAGAGGAAGAGGAAAAGAAACAAGAGAAGAAAGAACAAAAAGGGAAGGAAAAGGAAAAATCAAGAAAAGAAAGAATAATGGAAGTAAAGAAGATAGTAGAAGAATGGGAAATCTGAGATGAAAAAGAAGAGGCAGCAAAATTGAAGGAAGAGGCAAAATGGCTGGTACCAGAGAGGTTCCACAAGTAGATCCATGTCTTTGGCAAAAAAAACCAGTGAAAGGATCCCTATAAGGAAATTATAGGATCATGCTATCAATATGAAGGAAAAATTTGCATCAAAGAAGGAGAAGGTATATCTGCTGTCAAGAGAGGAGAGAGAGGAAGTGCATGAATTTATTTCTGAACAATTGAGGAAAGGGTACATTAGACCCTCAAAGTCATCTCAAACAGCATTTGTATTCTTTGTAGGGAAAAATAATAGAAAAAAGCATATAGTATAAGACTATAGGTATCTTAATGAATAGACTGTTAAGAATAATTACCCTCTATCTCTTATTTCAGACATCATAGAAAACATAAGCACAAAAAAGATATTTACAAAGATGGACTTAATATGGAGATATAATAATGTACAAATAAAGAAGGGGAATGAGTAGAAGACAGCATTCACCACACCAGAGAGGTTGTTTGAGCCAACTATGATGTTTTTTGGATTAACAAACTCACCAGCAACTTTTCAGACTATGATGAATGAAATCCTATAGAACCTCATCAACACTGGGAAAGTGGCAAGTTTTATCAATGACATGATTGTAGAAACAGAAACAGAGGAGGGACATGACAAAATGGTGGAAGAAGTATTAAAGAGATTAGCAGAGAATGATTTATATGTAAAACCAGAAAAATACAGATGGAAGGTGAAGAAAGTAGGGTTTTTAGGAGTAGTAATAGGGCTAGAAGGGATTAAAATAGAAGAAGAAAAGGTGAAAGGTGTTTTGGACTGGCCAACTCTACAAGAGATTAAGGATGTATAGAAGTTCTTAAGATTGGCAAATTACTATTGCTAATTTATTAAAGACTTTATAGTAATAGCTAGACCACTATATGATATAGTAAAGAAAGATTAAAAGTGGAAGTGAACAAAATGATAGGAGAAGACATTTGGAGAATTGAAGGAGAGATTCATAAAAGAACCAGTGCTGGCAGCACCAAACTTGGATAAGAAAATAAGAATAGAAGTAAATATATCAGACTATACAACAGTGTTACAACTCAAAGTCCTTAGGGTTAGATAATAAGATAAAAACTCGTATTGGGGTTTTAACACAAGAGAACTCAGTAGAGAACTCAGTGTTGAACTGTTTACCTTATATACTAAATCCCTATGGTCTGTGCTACTACTACTTTAGCCTACTCTAAATGACTATATGTTTGCCTTAAGGTCAATATGTGTTATATAATGTCATTCTTTCAGAATCTTCTACTCCCTTCTCATGACCTGTGACTATGACTTGTGACTTGTGACAGTCATGACAGTGATGCCATGCCAAAATCCTAACCCCAGTTTTCAAGATAGAAGATAAAATAAAATCAAAAGGAAAGTCAAAAAAAAACTTGAGTTCAGATCTCTCAAAGTCTCTAAATGAGACAGAGAGAAATTATAAAATTTATGACAAGGAGATGTTGGCAGTTATAAGAGGGCTAGAAAATTGGAGGCATCTATTAGAAGGTGCAAAATTCAAGTTTGATGTCTGAACAGATCATAAAAACTTGGAGTACTCTATGAAGATGCAAAAGTTGAACAGAAAACAAGCCAGATGGGCCTTATATTTGTCTAGATTTGACTTTACCTTCCAGGAATAAAAATGGAGAAGGTAGATAGACTTAGTAGATGACCATACTGGAAAGTATGAGTAGAAAAGGACAATGATAATCAGATATTTATTAAAGACCATTGGCTTCATAGCTTATTGGAAGTAGTAATAGAGGGACCAGAAGTAGATATATTGAAGAAAATAAAAATAGCTAGAAGTAAGGACAAAGAAGTAGTTAGAGTAGTAGAAGAAATAAAGAAGGCAGGAGTGAAAGTATTGAGAGGAGAAGAATAGCAGGTAAAGGGAGATTTAGTATTGAAAGAGGGGAAAATCTATGTACCAAAGAATGAAGTGTTGAGAGTAGAAATAATCTGGTTACATCATGATGTACCAGTAGCAGGATATAGGGAAAGTGAAAGATGATGGAATTGGTAACAAGGAATTATTGGTGGCCAGAGGTAATAAGAGATGTGGGAAAATATGTGGAGGATTGTGATATATGTCAAAGAATGAAGAACAAGATAGAAGAATTGGTAGGAAAGTTGAAGTTGAGTAAGGTTCTGGAAAAACCATGGACACATCTAACAGTGGATTTCATTACAAAGTTACTGTTAGTAGCTAGGAAAGATGAAATTCTAGTGGTCTGCAACAGGTTGTCCAAAATAACTCATTTTGTAGCAATAACAGAAGAAATGACAGCAGAAAGGCTAGCAAGATTGTTCAGAGATAATGTGTGGATTACATGGATTACCAGAAAGTATGGTGTCAGACAGAGGACCACAGTTTGCAGCAGAGTTGACTAAGGAGTTGAATTGAATATTGGGAATTGAAACAAAGTTGTTGACAGCATTTTACCTACAAACTGATAGTCAGACAGAATAAATGAATCAAGAGTTAGAATAGTATCTTAGATTCTTCATTGACTATAGATAAAAGGATTGGCCAGAATGGTTAGTATCAGCAGAGTTTGCAGTTAACAACAAGACACATTCAGCAACAAAGATGTCTCTGTTTATGGCAAATTATGGGAGGGGGTTAAGAATAAGAGTGGATATTAGAAAAAGGGGAAAGGTGGAAAAGACAACAGAATTTGCAGAAAGAATGAAGAAGGTACAAGAAGAGGCAGGAGCAGCATTAAGAAAATCACAGGAAGAGATGAAACAACAAGTGGACAGAGAAAGGAGAGAGAAGAAAGAATGGAAGATAGGTGATAAAGTAATACTAAGTACAAAAGACCTAGTATTCAAAGAATGACCAGCAAGAAAACTAGTGGACTGATATGTGGGCCCATATATCATTGATGAGGTAGTTTTGACCAATGTGATTAAGCTGAGACTGCTAACTACAATGAGAATTCACCCAGTTGTAAATATTAGTTAAGTAGTATAATACAAAGAACAAGTAGAGGGACAGAAAGCAGAGGAGATGAAACTAGTAAAAGTAAAGGGAGTTGAAGAGTGGGAGATAGAAAAAATATTAAACAAAAGAAAAGTAAGAGGAGTAGTAAAGTACTTGGTATGATAGAAGAGGTTTATAGCAGAACATGATAGTTGGGAAAGAGAGAAGGATTTGGAGAATGCAAAAGAAGCAGTAGTAGAGTTTGAGGGGAGGGTAAATGCAAAAGTATGACAACAAGAGTAGTTAGACACAGTAGAAGAAAAGAACTTTAAAAGGGAGGAGTTGCCAGGAAAATATACAACAAAAATATTATATAGATAGGATGATAGAAAATTCAAGGAGGAATATCTAAGGAAGTTAGAAAGAAATTGGCAAAAGTGGAAGTCAGTTCCTCTGGAGGAGAAACCTTAAAGGGGGAGTAATATTAGAAACACAAAAGATTGGATTTTATTTTTCTTCTCTTTTATTTTTTCATCTTTTTTTTCTGCTTCTCTCAGTCTATTCTATTTTTAGAACTAGGGTTAGGAATTGGTGGGATGTCACAGGTCACACTGTCACATGACCATGTGCTATAATAAAAAATAGTAAAAGATTCTGAAAGAAATAATGTCATACTATGTATTATACATATAGTAGTTGTTACAATTCAGAGGCCTTAGAGTTAATCAATGAATGGAATCTTGTATTGGGTTAACACAAGAGAACTCAATAGAGAACTCTGTACAGGATTGTCTACCTTATATACTAAAGGCTCATAATCTGTACTATGTACTTCTAGCCTACCCTAAACAGCCATGTGCTTGCTTTAAGGTCAACATGTGTTGTGTATGTTGTATAATGTCATTCTTCTAAATCCTTCTACCCTTTTCATGACTAACCCTAACCCTAAGTTCTAAAAATAAAAAATAAGAAAATAAATCAAAAGAAAAAAGAAAATAAAGAAGAAAATGAAAATAATTAAAGTTTATCGCTTTCAACTCTGATAGTAGCCTTAAGGCAGATATATAGTTATTTAGGATAGGCCAAAGTAGTAGTGCACAGACCAGTAGTCTGAGATGTATAAGGTAGACAATCCTGTACAGAGTTCTCTATCAAGTTTCCTTGTATTAACCCTAATATAAGATTTTATTCATTAATCAACTCTAAGGTTCTTGAGTTATAACAATTACATAGTTTTAAGATAGAGAAGTCATTCTCATATATTGATAGCTACTGATTTTGTCAAGGTAAATAGAAATGAGACCAGCAATGGCTTTAATTTCCCAGATGAGAGATGTCTAGTAATCTATAAGACAGCTCTTTGTTATATTTTTCTAAGTTCTTAAAGAGGATAGAATAAAGAGACATTTTTAAAGTACCATATTGGGAAGCTGTATAGAGTGATGAAAGGAATACAAGTTCTATAGAATAGTCATTTATAGAAGAATAACAAACCTCTAGAAAAGTTATCTAACATTTTTATATTCTTGATTTTTTCCAAAGTATAACATCTTGGAAGAATTGTAAGATATTTTGTTGGGTTTTGAAATGATAATCAAAGTGGACATTTTGAAATGTAATGGTCAGTGACTGAGATCAATGTATAAATTAGTAATATTGACAATGTTGGATAGATACTTATTATTATTTACAACCACTTTGAGATATTTTCATGAAACATGATCAGGTCTTAGAGTGAATGAATTATTACATTTTTTGATTGTATTTCTGAAATTTTCCATTGAAAAGAGAGGACATTCCAATAAGTGTTTCAAAGAGATGTTGTCTAATAGATGTATATTTACTTGACAATTTTATGCTAAATTTGATAAAGCATCTGCCATAGATCTTCAAGTTTGATACATAGGCACCTATTATATAGAAGGGCTTTGGTGGCAGGAAGTTTATGCTTCTTGACCCAATTTATGAGATTCCAAGATCTCTTGTTTTTCAATCTTCTAGTGACTTTGAGAAATGATAAGTATTTAGCTTGATATTACACTCTTTATTCCACCATGCTTTTTGTCAGAATCATGAATGATGGACTTTATTTTTATTTTTTGTTTTCATTTTGTTTTCTATTTTCTATTCATTTTGTTTTTATTTTTATTTATGGTTAGGGTTTAATATGATATTATAGTCACAACTGTTACAAACCTGTTATGTAATACTATTACAGTCATAGTCACATGGTCACATGGTCACAATAAAAGACAGTAGAAGCTTCTGGAATAATCTTTAGAGTAGGCTAGATGCAGTAGTAGTATAGTATAGTATATAAAGTAGATACATTGTACCAAGAACTCCATTGAGTTCTCTTGTGATTAACTCAATCCAAGATTTACTCTTTTAATTCTAACTCTGAGTCTTAAAATATAACACTTTTGAATATTTAGTGATATTAACATTCTTGGAAAACTTATACCAAGTAGTATTCAAAATTCTTATGTACTCTTGAGCTATGTTTTCAAAAGATTCTTTGCTTGATATATCTGTTATATCAATATTTTCCAAAGTACTCATAAGCTCAGTAATAAACTTCTCTTCTTCACTGTTCTTAATAATCATTTATTACTTGTTCTGTATAAATTCCTTACTGATAAATATATCAACAGTTAATAAAGCATGATCTAAAGGGTATAAAGACTCTGGTAGAATAAAATGATTGTCAACTTCGACAGAATCTGGTCAAAGAAACATAAGGTTGATAACTGAGTTAGATTTATTAATATTATCAGTATATTGAGTTGAGACTTAATAGGCAGAAGAAGATAATTTAAGTTCAAAAGAATCAGTAATCTCCATGAGAATATTGTTATGGTCTGAATGATGAGAATAAGGTGAATTCTAATTCCTATCTCTTATATTGAAATCCTAGCCATAATGAGAACATTGTGAATATTGACCTCAGTATCCTTATGATACTTAAGGCTGATTAATAGTTATCTGAATAGATATTGATCATAAAGAACATATTGCTGTTGTTAAAGAATAAAAAACAGTTAATATCTTTGTGGTTTAGAATGTCTTTTCTGAGAGCAAAGTGCAAATTAGTAAGTCAAATGTTGATATATGTTATTATTCTAGAATGTTCATTATTACCAAATGATTGCCTAGAAAAGGTTATCTAGGTAGAATGATTGGAAGCATCAATGATTTTGTCACCTTTCTTGTTAGATAAACTTAAGATGGTTTAAATAAAATACTGTGGCAGTTTTTGAATGAAAAGAATATCAAACACTTTTTTGTTTTCTAAAATTATGTCAGTAAGTAATCTATTCTTATAGACATTCTACAAAAATAATCAGAGATTTTTTAAAATTATAAACTTATCTTACTTATAGCTAAGTAGATTAATTTGCCTCTATTTTTATAAAGCTCTTGATATTTTTTTGCATACTATTCTTTATTGAACCTGTGCCTCCAGAATAGACATATATTGCTATCTGCTTGATAATCATCCTTATAATTAATGTACTTGAAGCTGTGTAGACATAGTTTGCCTTTCTTAGTTTCAAGTCATAACACGTATATTGTTGTAGCAACCACTCGTCACTCAAGGACAAATGATCTCACAACGAGTAAAGCTCTTAGTAGGGCTATCAAGTAAAGAGTGGGGATTACAAGAGAACTCGACAAGGAGCCCTCGCTGCATTGCTCCTCTATTTATATAATTTACAAGTGGTCCGTGCTACAACAATACGTTTACCTCATG
>Ga0157364_1004898_pt1 | contig 13480 bp, 5 predicted proteins | sample AttsexASBM2_FD_111476 | JGI IMG/M metagenome (GOLD analysis project Ga0157364, IMG submission 111476) | Fungus gardens microbial communities from leaf cutter ant in Ribeirão Preto, State of São Paulo, Brazil - Atta sexdens ASBM2 | ecosystem: Host-associated > Fungi > Mycelium > Unclassified ... | reverse complement strand
GCGCGCGTGCGTGCGTGTGTGTATGTATGTGTGCAGTAACAGAATAATTTCCAACTTACAATGTATATATGTTTTAAAAAATACTCGCCAGAAAGATCGAGTGTTTGGATTCATTAACATTAGTTACTGTTATGCTCCCCAATATGAACATCTGGTATTATACTATATGTATTAATGTTATGCATTTGTACGTATATTACATGCGAGTTATGCAAAATTTCATATATATTAATTGATATATGTAGAAGTAATTTTCACTATAGTGATATAATTTAATTTTACATTATAGTATCAAGTAATTGTTAAATACGTTATAAGTTTGAAAAATGCAGAAGTTATCATGATAATAGCAGTTGAATGGACGGAAAGTATTTCTTTTCGGAATTGTAAACATATTACTTTTGTAATTTAATTAAAAATAAGTATTATTATATCTCATTTATACAATATTAAATATAATTACGATCCTTAATTTTCTTTGTAAAATGTGCTTTATGCTTTTGATTTAATGAAGGATTAATTTCATAGTCACATTTATAGGGCAAACATACGGCACAAACATGAATCATGTTTAATAATATGAATATGTATTTATATTATTATGTAACGCGCACGATTACTTCATATTCATAATTTTGAAGCGGTATTAGATCATCATACATCGCAGATACTAATTAAAACGAAAATCACATTAACGCAGTCATAGAGATAATTTTCATTTAATTAATCTACAATAATTAATTATAATCATCATATAATAAATGTAAAATATCGACCATGCTTTCTATGATTTTCAAAACTACATAGAATGGGCAATTCATATCTGCATATTAAATCGTACGCAAATAGCGGCGAACATAAATTTCGAGGGAAAGTTATTAGCTCCATTAAGCTTCCATGAGACGCAAACGCATTTGCAAGCGACACCCGCAATTAGCATACAATTTCCACAAAAATAAAAACTAATTAACGTACGTGCGCGCCTAACACCGAGCAGCGTATTATTAGAAAATCGATTTAGCGAAACGACTGTGACAGTATCACTTTTTTGGCTACGATAGCGGTAATAGGAATAACAAGGAGCGAATAAAGCAAAAACAAATCAAATTGATCCGATCGTAAGGACATGGAAATTCGCCCGCCGATTTTCGCGCCAGCCATCCCCTTCCCGCCATATCGCTATCCCTTCGTCAGAAGATTATCGCAATTGCCGGCGGGGAAAAGAGTGATCTCGATGCCCGCGGTGATTACGTGGAATGGATATGGGAAGGAACGAGTCCAATCTAAGCATCACGCTTCGATGGGCAATATCAGTGGCTTATCATCCTTCCTAGCTTCCTGACCGTACGCAGTTCGCGACGTTCGTAATATAAATTCACACTCTCGTCTTCTTGCGCGAATAAACATTGAAATAAGCCGACACAATCTGCACGCCAACAAATGTCGCCTCTCTCATATTAATATCTTCACTAATTGCAAGATCCATGCTTTTATTTCTTATTAGAAGGGATAGGCTGAGTTAAGAGATTAACATTTTACTAGCTGAATGAATTATTCGATGAATTACGTCCTTCTATTTGTGTACCAACTTATTCAAAAGTATTATTCATATTTTATTCTAGAAAATCCACAAATAAATTGTGTGAAAAAACTAAAAATAAATCATCTTCAAATTTTAATTAATTAAAATTTTTACTCTCTTTTAAATTATTAATTTTAATATGTTGACACTAATTCGCTCCGTTAATTGAATATCATTAATATCTTTGTTCTTAGCTCTTACACTAAAACAGTTCACATTTTTTTAAATCCCTTGAACGATTTCGCGATGACATTTGCGTTTCACATCGTTGATTTTATCCCCCTTCGGTCGAAAAGCAGAAAAGTCGCGGTAGATGTATTTCTATGCTTCGATAGATAGAGGTCGAAAGGTGAATGGATATATGAATATTTTGATATATATATATATATATATATATATATATATATGATACACATGTATACGTTTAAAAATGCTTTGTGTATGGGGATGAAATCGGAGCATTCAGTACGCTTTGTCGACTTGTCGCCGCATCGATATCGATGCTCTCTCTACGCAACGGACAGAAGTGATCCCAAGAGAACATAACGAGAAGTTTCCCCCGAGTTTCTTTCACATTGATGCTCATCAAGCGAACAAAAACCCTACTTGCATGAAGACAACATAAAAGGACTCGGAAGAATTATTTGCGGGATTTGGAAGTTCCATTATATAATGACTTTTTCTCGCGTTTTATGTGAATGAAAGAATCCTCTCTCTTGTTCATATCTCAACGTGTCACAACAATTTGAAAAATTTCTTAAATAAAATCTAATAGATCTAATTAACTTAAGCAAAATCTAGTCAAATAATTTTTTATTATTATAATTAAAATTTTTTATTATTATAATTTAAATGACAATTTCTTGACAGTATAATTAATTCACAGTAAGTAATAGACAACTCAAACTTTATACAACTTCTTAACTTTTTCCACTTGAAAGAGAGAGAGAGAGAGAGAGAGAGAGAGAAAGAGAGAGAGAGAGAAAATAGTTTTAGTGAAACATCTAAAAATTTAACTAGATGAATATTGGAAAATAATTTTATTAAACTTTTTATGAAAATAATTGTGTAAGCTGATTGCTAGAATGTCAAAACTTTATTGCTCATCATGCTTGAGTTTCCCACATAATTATTTCGATGGTCCAATAAAATTTTCTATATCTACCTACATTTTTAGATATTTTAGTAAAATCGTTGTTCCATGCACGCATACACACACACACACACACACACACACACACACACACACACACACACACACACGCGCACGCACGCACGCACGCACGCACACACGCACGCACACGCGCGCGCGCACACACACACGCACACACCACACACGCGTGCGCACGCACACACATGTGTATATAAGTTCCTTTTTTAAAATATTATTTTGTTTTTTAATATTTTTAGAGCAACATTTATTAAATGGTTAAATCAAATGAGTTATATGTATAATTATATGTATAATTATATGTGATATTTTTAAAGAAAATTGTTATAAAATTGATTATTATAAAATTACATTCACAAAATGTTCAATTTTTTCTCACTTAATACATTTTAGAGATTGCTCTTTTCATAAGAAAATCAATTATATATCGAATCATTAAAATAACACATTCAAATTATACATATATCAAACCACTAAACTAATATATTTAGTGTCTTATTTCATTACCTGGCACTCTTAGAGCAGAATAAGATAATTCGAGAGTTTGACGATTTCAACATCTGATAACGTTTCAATTTCAGAAGTTATTCGGGCGAAAAGACATTCGAGAGCGTAACTCGATTCATGTATTTCCATTTTGGGTACGAATAAGACCAACAATCAAATGAAGTTCTAGAATCTTCGAAGCGTTACAAAATCATTCCTCGTTGCATATCAACTCAACGAATACTCGCGAGAATCGCGTAGTATACGGAAATAGTTTTATTACGAACAATCTAGTCGTTAGCATGTACGAAAACTCACCGGCGTTTTTAACACCGACGTTGGGATTTAAAGGATTTCGCAATGGGATTACGGCCATCGATCATCACGCGCACCTGTATCTGCCTTAAGCGGCAATATTGGAAGCGGATTTTAACGCTGGTTTTAACGGTCCGTATCGCGTAATATTATCCTAGTATTAATAATGGCGATAAATCAACAGACTGGGGAATAACGTTCGACTTCGAGCTCGATATTCCGTTGGGTAGTTCGGTGGCACAGTCGAATGTATATAGTGGCACTCCAGGGAACCGCCGATGTATGCCGCGAGTTTCTCTAGCACGCCGAAGCACGAAATGCGCTCCGGGGGTAGAACGGAAGGGAAAGACAAAATTACGGCTGCAGCGTGCATAATGATCTACTTGCGAGCTCTCCGATGCGCGGCGAGGAGATTTACAGTCGTGGTAACGTTCGCAAATGTGGTCGCCTCTAGATATCGTCTTGCAAGAGCGCAACCTGTCCTCGATGTTTCTGTGTGGATAAGAGGTGCCACGATACACCATACGATACACAAGCGGAAGTTAACGCTATTCACCCGTAATACGATCTATTGGCAGGTAGCGATATTGCGCTGGTTAACCTTTTGACTTAGCTGAGAATGGATTTATTTACATACGACTTAGTTAGTATAGTATTATAAAGGGAGATGATTTGAATTTTAGATTATAATAATTGTTGTTCTTAGAACAAATTTTTCTAAGAATGCAAATAATTCTTATCAAATTTCCCGATCTTTAATATTAAATATTATCACATTTTTGGTAGCAATCGCGAAAATAAAATTAAATAGAATATATCTAACTTTAATTCTCCGTCTACAATTATATTTTTACTCCTTTCGTTTGCAATCTAGGTTTTTTTCGTTTAACCTAAATTTTTGTTATTCTAGACTTTCGAAAAATGTGGAAACGTTTAAGATTACTTTTCAGTATCTCTATTACATTACCAAAGTTTTTTAACTCAAATGTTAAAATATTTATTTAATAAAAATGGAAATGAATAAAGATGAGGGTGAGATTTGAGAACGAAATTTCGTTTGTGCCAAAATAGATATAGATTGCAGACGAAAAAGATTAATTAATTTAATTATTTTAATTTTAAGAAAATTGAAGTCGTGTATCTACTTATTATAATTTATATTTCTAAAAACATAATATTAAAATTTCTTACATTACATTTTTTATAATTCGTAGACTACTCATTCAGTTTCTTATTAAAACAATCAATTGTAAATTAATTATAAAATGTTCTTAAAAATAACAAAATGAGATAAGCAAAATTTAATTTTGCTTATTGGGGTCAAAATTAATCACCGATTTATATTAATTTGATTCTAATAAGAAATTATTACAAAAATTTATTATATTATATTGCTCGCACTTTCTCATCGCGGTTCCTCCTCGATGTCTCGTTATTCTTGCTTCGCGCCTAATATACATAATTACTACTATTATCTTCTAATCTGCACGGACAGCAATGCCAAATAAATGTACAATTAGTCGCACGAATATAACAAATGAATTCACTCACCGGTCGACGCATCATCATTGCCAGTTGCCGGCTGCTCCATTGTTTTGGACGTTCATTCCTGGATGCGAGTCGAAATAATGCGGCGAAATAATCACTCACTATCTCATATTCCTGGATCTCATATTCATGGACATTCGGTCTGTCCATCACTTTCCTTTTTAACATCGTTATTCTCTTTCTTTGGATCGTATGTATCGTTTAAAAAACACTGACCGCGAACGCGCAGATTAAATTAGGTCAAGTTCTACATCAACTACGTTCGTTTATCATATTGCGCGGCACTTCAAGTTTTAAATCCGAACTACATAAGAATGCTAATCGCAGATCGTAAGCTTATTGCATCAGCCAATCTCGAAGCGTCACTTTTAAAATTGACGCAGCATCTGTGGCATATTCAAGGTGCGTCCGTTTCATGCAAATATGTGAGCTTTAAAAAATTGACCAAATTTAGCCCTATTTTCACAATCTATATTTATTTAAAAATTAAAAGGTTACCAGAAAATTCATGAATAAATTTCGTTGAATCTTTTGGAATCTTTAGGGAACTACGTATTATGAAAATTCTCAATAGACGAATATTCTCACATTAGATTCACTGTAATGAGCTTTCTACAATAAGCCATTACCCAAGCTTTAAGTCTTAAGACGCAAGAAATTAATCAGTCATAATCAAATGTGTGAAGATTAATTAATTATGATTGATCAATTTTGTACAACTTAATTTTGCCCCAACTTTACTTTTGCACCAACGTTACTTTGACTTTAAGCAAGGCTTAAAACTCACTTTCTCTCTTTAAAGCTGAGAGAGTGAATTTTAAGCCTTGCTTAAAGTCAAAATAACGTTGGTACAACCGGGCCTTAATTTAAAGCTTAGATAATGGTTTATTGAAAGAAATACATATTTGATCGATTTTTGTAAATTTACTACCATTATTGTGTTTTGAAATTAAAGCATATGATATATCATTTTATTCATTTGATATATCATTTTCCTTCTTTAATATTCGGTGAATACACAAGGATAAAATGATATATCATATCCATTATGTGTAAAACGGAATGCACTCTCAGAATGAATAGAGTATTTTCCAACAAGAGAGACACACAGTGTAACAAGTGATTATTTCATCTTTGTTTAACATTGGCAAACAATAAGGATGTAATGATTCACTGGGTTACACGGTCGGCTGTATTTCTTGCTAGAAAGCAACTGACGTGAAACAACCACAGACTTCCATGTTAAGTACGTTGACATTTGCAACGCTCGCGAATTTATCAGATTTTAAACAAGGATGAAATGATACTTGCAAGAATCATATAAATATCAAGCGAAACATATCTATAGAAGTTTGTAGAAACGACGGATCGCACACATTGCTTCACATATCACAATCACTGGATGCCTTTCATTTAAATCGCGTTCCATTATTCACTGCGAATACTGAAAATCTCTAGTAACGCGAATTATAGATTTTAAATGGGAAACACTCAGTAAATGGCTACGTTCAGTAGAAAAAATAGCTTTGCAACTGTAAAATTTTTCAATGCGATTGATTCTTACTTTTGGTTCCTTATAGTTCTAAATCAGTCACAGAATTTTACAATAGTTGCAAAGCTGCTTTTTCTGCTGAACACAGTCATTTACTGCGTATCTCCCATTTAAAATCTATAATTCGCGTTACTAGAGAGCTTTCTCTGTTGGACACAGAGTCCATTATATTATGCGACGCAATATCGACACAAATCGACAGAAATGTCGTTCTTTCTTTTTAATCTGCGCTGGATTTACGAAAAGTAAGTAATAATAATAACTTTATAACGGACGAAACTTTTGAGACACACACGAACTCGTTCAAGGTCACTCTCGCGCGACGGTTAAAACTTGACGACACAATTCGCGCGAGGACGTTCGTGTTCACACTTCACACACGACCGTTCAGAATGTATTACGTACTTACATATTTTAATCTTCAAATAATAGAGAAGAGCGTTATACGGAACACTTTATGTACTGAATCCTTTATTCCGACTTATTTGCGTCTCGGTCACTCAGGTCACTCGATTCGACTGGCGCTCGTCAATATGGTGACGCGTCATGCGTGACGTGAACATAGTTACTAACCCCGCGCCGCGCTGACGAAGCAACGTCATATTGTATCGTGTCCGTTGTAAAATTGCTGCCGCATATTTCATTTTATTGTGAATCGTAATAACGTGAGCAACGCCACGGTGTCCGTGTTGTATGCGATACAAATCGACAGAATGTCGTTCTATCTCTTTTATCTGCGCTAGATTTACGAAAGATAAGTAATATATAATAGTAATAATTTTATAACGGATGAAACTTTTGGACAGGCGCGGCGGACTTGTTCAAAGTCACTCAACGTGCGACGGTTGACACTCGGCGATACGATTCGCACGAGAACGTTCGTTTTCACATACAACCATCCAAAATATATCACGTACTTACATACTTTAATATTCAAATGAGAGAGGAGAACGTTACACGGAGCAGTTTACGTTACCGAATTCTTTATTCCGCAGTTTACGTTACCGAATTCTTTATTCGCATCTCGCGAACGTCTCGGTCACTTATGTCACTGGATTCAACTGATCGTGACGCGTCACGCGTGACGTGAACATAGTTACCAACTCCGCGCCGCGCAGGCGAGGCAATGTCGCGTTGTATTGTGTCCGCTATGAACTTGTCGCATACTTCAGTTTATCGTGAATCGTAATAACGTGATCGACGCCACGATGTTCGCGTTTCGTGTTTATTTTATATCCGTCTGGAGTATATCACTGGTATGTCGTAACTTTACTGTGCAAAGTGACGAGTGAATTGGTAATTGTCGAATTGGTAATTAATTCGTGCGAATGGCCGCGTTCTCCGTTACGTACGAATGCGAAATGAGTGCTTAATAACGCAGTAACTGGATCGGGAAATAGTGACACTCAAGGTGATGGCGTATCGAGAAAAGAGTACAATTGCGCATTTAGATCGAGTGGTAAGTGAATATTATCGTTTTTACAGGTGAAGCTAATTGTTTGTTTCGCTTGAAACAATTTCCTGAAAAATGTATGTACGTTGAATTAAAGAGAGAATGATAAGAGGAGAATGTTGAAAAAGAACTAAATTTTGCTTAAAAAGGTTTTAGTAAAAAAGAAAGTGTTTTTTTTAAATGTAGATTTTTAATTTCCTGAATATGGTAAGTTATTAAAAGTGCATGGCGTTTTGGAAACACCTTGAAAATTGAACAAGAATATTAAAAAAGGAATGACTAAAATTACCGAATTTGGCTGAAAGGACATCTTTCTTACGCATGTTTTTTTATATTTTTTTGATATGCTCAACCATTTGCAAATGGTTATTTTAAACTTTGATGGGAAAATATGTTGAAAATCATATTAAAAGTAACACAATTTCGTCAAAATCTGTAATTGCAATTTTTAATATTTTCCTATCAGTTTAGCTTGAAATTAACATTTGCCAATGATTTAGCACATCAAAAAATACGAAAAAATATACATAAAAAAATTTTTGTTGCTTAAAATAACTAAAATTAGTTACTTTACCCAATGTCCTGGACAATGATTAAAATAGATCAATTGTGATTAAAACAGTGGAATTTTTCTTGTGCATATTTTTTATTTTCTTTAATATGTTGAATCATTTGCAAATGTTAATTTTAAGCTAAACTAATGGGAAAATATTAAAAATTGTTAGTTTATTAAAGATCAGCAATTAAAGATCAGATTTTGACAAAATTGCTATTTTCAATGCCATTTTCAATATATTCCCATCAGTTTGAAACAACCGTTTGCGAATAATTCAACAAATATAAGAAAACATCAAAAGAAAGGTGCTCCCATTTAAAATCAGGTAATTTTATCTTCCGATAAATAATCGTATTTGTATTCAATTTTTTAAATGTTTCCCAAATGCTACAATCTTTTTAATAATTTTGTCTAGGAAATCAATATCTACAAAAAAAATCATTTTCTTTTTAAACATCTTTTAAACGAAGATTCTAAAAGGTGAAAATTGAGATAACGAAATACTTAGTGCTTTCCAGCAAATGTAATACAGTGTAATACAGTGATTATTTCATCTTTGTAACAGTGGCAAACAACGTTGTATGATTTACTGTGTTACATTGTGTCTCTTGCTGGAAAAACCGTTAAAAGAAGCGTTTATTTTTCTTTTACGTTTCATTGTCTCAATTTTTGCCTTCTGCGATTCAATTAGCTCTAATCTTTATTTTCGCCAGGATTTGATGTTGTTGCGTCATACGGATTGTAGATATGTTTACATTTTGCATGATCCTAACGGTGAAACGCGCATTTTTCGTATTCTAAAACCGTTGGAAAGCAAAATAGAAATATAGACAGACGGCGATTTACGAATAGGTTCACTAAATGGGTCTAAAATTAAAAAATTCAATACGTATGGCAAAATCTCCGGCGTTTAATCCTCTTTAGTAATTCAATCTCTAAATAGATATCTAATATTGTATAATTTAACTTTTCATATGCGTCAAAATGTAATTCAATTAATTTCTGTGATTATTAAAGTATATATTTAATAAATAATAAATCAAATTTAATCATATTTAATATAGTTCTTGAGTTAAATTATTTAATGCGAAAGTAATTGATATGACGATCATATAATGATAATATGAGAAAAATTTATTTAATAATATATATTGATCGTATTAATTGGCGCTTTTCTTACTTAATTGATACATAAGCGATCCTATTCTAATCTTAATATTTAAATATTTAAATTATTTAATTCTATTATATCTGTGTTCTAATTAAACATGAATATGAATATAACAAGAAAATTGAATTATTTGACATTTTTAACAATAAGATTTAAAATTGAGTTTCTATAAATCAACTGTTAGCTCGTTAAAGAATTAAAAAAATATAATTAAACAAAATGGTTATCATGGAACAATTTTCCCTACTCATCGTATTATCTACAATGTTAAATTTTTTATGTTAAATTGATTAAATTATATCCAATTTGAGTCATTTTTAATCTCGTTTTTAATAATTTCTATGAGTCGCCACTGCTCCCACTTACTATTTCGTTAACTGAATTAAAACGATGGAGTTAAACAATTTAATTCGAGGAAATTATGAAATTTAATTCAAATTTAATTTATTATTTACTATTTATTATTTACTAACTGCATACGTTAATGTAGACATTATTTATTTTGACATCTAACAGAAACGGATTGATTTTGATACACGTGGAAGTTAAAAATAGCAAAAAAATAGTCAAACTTCATTTTTTAACTCAAAGAATTAGAGTACCATGAATTAGAGTGCTCCTTTAATATATAGTGCAGTTTACCAAAATTCTGTTGCGCAAATAGAGCGAGACGTATGTCTTTTTCATCAACAGAGCGTATAAGTGCTATTCCGACTTTTCACCGGATTTACATGCGCGTTCTTTGACTTGCTCCTCAACCACAGGCGCCAGCGAATGCCTTTTTTTGTAATGCAAATTCGCGCGCGGCGAATCTACCCGTAAAACTGGTGGTACCTCTCTCTTAACTTACTGCCGGCCTGATATCAACTCTTCTACCAGAGCTCGTTCTTGAGGATTTCATTTACGAGGAGCTTCAGCTTCCTACTGGCAACCCCGCCGCGATTTCCGCAACCTTCCCGGATTTAGCTGAGATCTATTTGCCGACAAACCGAAGTCTACTCGTTGCGATGGTTGTTTAGACCGTGTCCCTCCCTTATTTCCTCCCTTAAACGGCGATATGATTTGCATATTTCGATTGTACAGGTTATCACATTCAAAGATGTTTCTCTATCGATAACGACGACGACGACGTCTTTCAGCTCTTATTCTTTCCTCCCATGGCGCTAAACTTTCGTTGCTGTAGCTCCTTCATTAATAAGCTCCTATCGAATTAGCTTCTTACCGAAAATCGTAGGCTGAAACAATAACTAATTCTATCCAAGTCCGTGTTTTCCGAAATACTATCATTATCAGATTGGCTTCAATATCTATTAGGGTATTTAGTTGCATTGCAGATCTCTTCCATTTTGAGAATGAATCGCTACGAATAACTTATCTACCTATTCTTGATATTCTTGATATTCTCCATAAATTCTTGATTTAGATTTTACGCGAATACGATGCGAATACGACGCCCACATGGCACGTATATCGTGAAGACTTCGTATCTTTCGCTCAACTATGCTCCGTTTGTCGCATCTTGAAACGAGTAGGTGGTGATCATGTCAGAAAATCACATGGGTTAGGACATATTAAATATCATTTGTTCATGTTAAATAGACAGATTCACTTCGATGTCATTTTTTAGTAGGAGTTCATTTTAATAGAGAGCAGGATTGATAAAAAAATCGATGCATATTTCAAATTTTATCAATTCGCGATACGATTGTATTCTCTGCTAGGTTTAAAAGATTCGCCCATTTCATTTCAAATTCAATGTTCGATGCCACAAATGAAAGATGTATGCCAAACGATATATCACCTCTTTGAAACGTTATTTATGTTATCGTTTTTAAACTGTAATACTTTTAGCAGCGAATATGTCAAATTTTTTGCACATTTACAAAATTGGCGGCAACTTAATTGCTTTGGAATTCAATTTATGTATCTAATTTTGTAACTTATCGGATTAAATTTTTTATTGAACACGATATATAAATTATATGAATTATTTAATAAGCTCTGAATGAAAAGTATATTTAAATGGGAGATTATTTTAATTAAAAAAAAAATAGTATTTACGTTAATGCACAATAAATGCATTATATAAAAAGTTTTTTTTAGTAATGGGATTTGAAACAATATATGGCACATAAATGTACCGTTAAAATAATAATATTGTAAATTTTATTTTATAGTGATAAATTTGATTTTTAAAGAGGCTTAATATGAGAATAATAGATAAAAAAATGTTACAGAAATCAAATATATGAAAACAACATTTTATATTCAAGATAGTTTCTGAATTCCTACGTGTACATTAAACGTAAAATATTGTTTGTTGTAAAGTACGTTATTATTAACATTAAACTATTTTATATGAATATCATATTCAAATTTTTCTAATAGCTTCTGACTGTACGTATTACGTATAATGTAAACTAATAATTTAAAAATAAAAATTAAATTTAAAAATAAAAATTTTAAATATTAACAGGATGAGAATAACCGTATGCTTAATTAACGCAGAAACGCTTTTGGGTTAATTGTAAAATAATTTAATTATTCACGAAGAATATAGAATAGCGAAGTAGAAATAAAGAGTAACGTTTTTTTATCTCTGCAAAAGCCATTTTGAATATAACTTTTTTTTTTCAATTTTTATCTCATTTTTGCCTCTTTCTGTGCATGCCAATGTATAATACTATGAAATGGAAGATAGTAGGCAGAAAGTAATTTTCGCAATCAGAGCTCAATTGAGATATAAGAGGACGCAAGTACTTTACATTTTAACATTTTCAATATTATCCCATTTGACCGTACATTTATTTTTTATAATTCCACAAGCTAAAAGAGCGTAAATAAGGCTGGCAATAGAGAGGCAATTGCTTGAATACCTTATTTCTGCAGAAAAGCTCTGTAGAAAGACGGATTCTAAAGTCAATTACTTGTTGTAAACAAATGAATAGAAGGTAGATGCGTTTACATCTTTCCTTCTCTGCTCTATAAAAATTCTCTACTGGTTTCTCGTTGGACACGTCCTCGTCGGAAGCGTGAATCGCTCGTTCCATTTGCCGCGCTATTCTCTGGCACGCAATAATTCTCCGTCGCGGCGCGCGGTAGAAAAGAGAACGCAACCCGTTGCGAGCTTTACGTAACTGCACAACGTTTTAATAAGTGGTCAAATTACCGTTCCGGACGCACATAATCCGACGGTTTTAAAAACTCGCCAAACAGCGCGGGGATGAGATGGACGGTCTGGCGACTCGACGTAGCCCGCGGCGGGGTGGCGTAGAGAGGGTGGCGCATAGGAAGGAACTCTTTATGCGAACCCGACAACCCGCGAACTCGGCGTGGAGCGTAATTTGCTTTAGTGCCGTCGCGTAAATTTCAGGATGATGAGAACGTACGGGCGTCGCTTAACTCGTTCTTCTTCCGGATACGATGGCGGATAGGGAGTATAGAATAGAACCGAGGGTAGAACGAAGTTCCGGAACCGCTAATGCGGTCAGTTATTGAATGGACTAGCTCGGATTTTGCGTAACGTTGAATTTGCCCGCGATAAAAAAAAAGCCCGGCGGTCAATCCTCTTCTGGTCAATTCGTCGCGAGCGCATGCACTCACACTCTATATATATATATATATATATATATATATATATATATAT
>Ga0157364_1004897_pt1 | contig 13480 bp, 12 predicted proteins | sample AttsexASBM2_FD_111476 | JGI IMG/M metagenome (GOLD analysis project Ga0157364, IMG submission 111476) | Fungus gardens microbial communities from leaf cutter ant in Ribeirão Preto, State of São Paulo, Brazil - Atta sexdens ASBM2 | ecosystem: Host-associated > Fungi > Mycelium > Unclassified ... | reverse complement strand
TATAATAAATACCTAGAGTGATGGTAGACACTATAGGCCTATAAGTAGCTATTTAGTCCATAATAAAAAGAGTGAATTATGTAATATGTGAGATGGAAAAGAAAACATGCCTATGGGGGTATATACATAACAGGGTATGGAAGTCCTGCATGGTATGACTGCACATCATGAGTGAATACAAACTATCTAATGTAAATCAGATGTTGGAAGGAGCAGAGCAGCATGGTGCAGCATATGTTAAAATTGGAGTGCAGGTGACAATAACAAGGTCCTAGAAGCCTTAGGAATCACCCAGTAAACTGTGGACAACTGTAAATGACTAATAAGATAATAATTCACCTGTGGATAACTTTAAATGGCTAGGAGTCAAAACATGTCCACAGAGAGTAATATATATGATTATAGAATATACTGACTAAGTAAGACACAATCCTGAAATCAAGTCCACACTAGCTATGGTGGAACTGAGAAGATCAATTCTAACAGCATGGACAACTGACAACTACTTACCTATAGTAGGTACTGTAATAGAAAGCTTAGAAAGTATAAGCATTAATAAAGAACAAGTAGTAGTAGTAATTCAATCTATGTGAAAATTTACATTGACTATCTAATTAGTACTTGTTATATCCCAAGTACATTTGCTCTGAGAACCAAGTTTGTAGTAGTAATATCTTCTTATTAACCCTAGTAAAAGCCTATATTTTATGATGGCTATCCTTCTTGCAACATGTTTCTGTAGTAGTGGCAATGCAAATAGTCCAACCCTTCAAATACTTAGTCTTCTATAGTAGGAGTACTTCTATTGAGCTCAGTCTTTCATAGTAAAGTTTCCTTTATCTAGTCCCTTTTAGTATTTCAACATTATAATGTCAAGATCACAAGAAGTAGACTTAGTTTTTCCTATTTTTTTATTCTCATTTTCATTTTCATTTGATTTATTTCTCTTTATTCTATTTTTAGAACTTAGGGTTAGGGTTAGTGACAACATCACTTGATCACACATCAGTTACATCAGATAATACAGTGATAGTGACAGTCACAAGTCACAAGATACATAGAAGAACATAGAACATTCTGGAAGAGATGATGTTATATAATGTGTGATACATATGTTGACCTTAAGGTGTATATATGGTCATTTAGGGTAGGCTAGAAATAGCTTGCACAGACTATTAGGTATTTATATATAAAGTAGACAGTCTTGTATTGAGTTCTTTATTAAGTTCTCTTGTGTTAACTCTAATACAAGGTTCTTTTACTTGACCAACTCTAAGGTCTTGTAATTGTAACATTAGAACTCAATACCATTTTCCTGGGACCACTCAACATAGAACTTTCCTAACACTTTACTCTTTATTCATCCTCAACCAAAGAACAACACAGTCCTTTAGTCAAGAAGCTAGCTGGACCTTAGGCTTAAAGGACATACTAACTAAGAGGGGGAATCCTAGTCATTTTGTTGTACCAAAGCCCACTGGTGCAGTAAGACATATTACCTTGTGTGGATGTTGTTAGATAGTTTTCGAGTAGAAGCCTCATACTGTAGTACTCTCTTATAGCCCGTCTATGCAGAGAAGTGACATTATCCAGTAAGGAAGCATCTAGTATAGAGATTTCCTGCTTAGAGATATTAGCCAGTGCTTCTTAGAGCAGTAGTCAGTAGTTTAGGTAGTTAGTAAGAAGTGCAAGATAGGACAAGAAGAGAACCCACTAACACATACAGAAGAAACGTTGAGTTTGGAGTATAAGTCAAAGATTGAATCCAATGCAGGGTTAGTTCTCTTGGCTCAATTATCACAACCTATCTCACTACCCCTCACACTTTTATCACCATTACCACCACCACCATATACTATGAGTCAACCCAACTACTCTGCCATCATTAGGCAGTTATAAGAACAGATTGTGGTATTATCAGCATAGATGGAAGAAAGGAGAGCAGAGAGAAGAGTAGAAGCAGAAACAGCCAACATGGATGTGGCAAAGCCACAACTGTTTGATGGGGACCTTATCAAAGGTCTTAGAATTTATTACAGAATGTAAGTTGTACCTGAGAAATAAGTTGGCAGAGACAACAGTAGAAGAACAAATCCAATGGATATTATTATATGTCCAAGGTGGATTAGCAGATATTTGGAAGGAAAATGTATTAGAAGAGTTGGAAGCAGGAGAGGTAGAATATGAGTCAGTAGGAGAGTTTTTAGCAGAAATCAAGAAAGAGTTTGGAAGAGGAGATGAGGAGTCAATAAAGATAATAGAGTTGAAGAGGATAGAACAAGGAGGCAGAAATATGGAGGAGTTTGTACAAGACTTCAAGAGAGTAGCAAGAGGTAGCAGATATGAAGGATGCCTACTGATTGAAGAATTCAAACAAGGCATGAATAGGAGTATTAGAAGGAAGTTGATGAAAGCAGAGAACCAACTGGCTACAATTGAGCATTGGTTCAAGAGAGCAATTATCTTAGATAGGAATTGGAAGGAGAGCAGGAAAGAAGAGGAAAGGTTGAAAGAAAAGAAGGAGAACAACAGAACACCAGCTCTAAGATCGAACTAGCAGGAGGTACAGAGGCAAATACTGCCACAGCCTCAAGTTTGGCCAAGAAGGCCGGAGATGCCTCAATAGTGGGTTCCAACAGGATTTTCTCTGATAGAAAGAGTAGAGAGAATGAATGTAGCAATGGTGAACCCTCAACAGAGGGCAGGGTTTCCTCCAAGAAACCCATACACCATGAATGTAGACAGGAGGAAGAACAGGAATTGTTATGCATGTGGAGGTTTTGGACATTTAGCAAGAAATTGTAGAAACAGAGAAATAGGAGCAAATAGGAGAATGGAGGTAGATCAGGACAATAGTAATTTAAATAGAGACAGAGATCTAGTAGGTCCCAACTAGATCTCAGTAGCAATAACAGATTTACAATGCTTACTAGAGTAATAGACAATACATCTATGTGTAATCTAGACAAAGAGAACCTTTTGAGAGAAGTAACGGTGTAGATAGGACTTGAGAGAATTGATATGCAAGAAGAAATCATGGTGGAGGCCTTGTTGGATAGCAGTGCAATAGGACTGGTAATGAGTTCAGAATTTGTAAGAAAGCAAGACTTTAAGTTGAAAAAGTTAGATAGACCCATGTATGTGAGAAATGTGGATGGTTTGCTCAACAAGGAGAGACCAATCGAGCATATGGTAGAAGTTAATATTTATTACCAAGGGCATAGAAAGAGAATGGAGATCGATGTGATAGAAGGATAGAAGTAGTAAGTAATTTTGGGAATATCATGGCTAGCTCACTACAATCCTGAGATTGATTAGAGGACAGGAGAAGTTAAGATGACAAAATGTTCAGAGGAATGTGGGAAGTAGTGGAAACCAAAGTAGGGAAAATTGGGGTGGTAGAAACAAAAGGAAGAAGAGGCAAAGAAAGAAGCAGGAAAAAAATAGGAAGAGAAAGAAGAGAAAAGGAAAAAGAAATAGAGGAAGAAAAAAACAATAGAAGTAAAGAGGGTAGCTGAGGAATGGGAGATCTGAAATAAAGAAGAAGAGACAGTGAAGTCAGAGGCAGAGGCTAAGAAGTTGGTTCCAGAAAAATTTCACAGGTAGATTAAAGTCTTCAGCAAGAAACAGTCAGAGAAGATGCCCACATAGAAAATATGGGATCATGCAATAGATATGAAGAAAGGATTTGTACCAAAGAAGAGGAAGGTATATCTGTTGTTAAGGGAAGAGAGAGAAGAAGTAAGAGAGTTCATACAAGAACAACTGAGGAAAGAATATATCTAACCCTCAAAGTTGCCTCAAACAGCACCGGTGTTCTTTGTAGGAAAGAAGGATGGTAAGAAGTGGATGGTACAGGACTACAGATATTTAAATGAATGGACTATTAAGAACAATTATCCTTTACCTTTGATATCAGACATAGTAGAAAATATTGGTACAAAAAAAGTATTTATGAAGATGGACTTGAGATGGGGGTATAATAATGTATAAATAAAGGAAGGAGACAAGTAGAAGGTAGTGTTCATGACACCTGAGAGGTCATTCAAACCCACAGTCATGTTCTTTGGGTTGACAAATTCACCAGCGACTTTTCAGATAATGATAAATGAGTTACTTAGAGATTTGATTAATATAGGCAAAGTGGCAGTGTTTATTGACAATGTGATAATAGGAACAGAGGATGAGGAGGGACATGACAAGTTGGTAGCTAAAGTGATAAAAAGGCTGGAGGAAAATGATTTGTATATGAAACTGGAGAAATAGAAGTGGAAGGTTAGAAAAGTAGGGTCTTTAGGAGTTGTGATAGGGCCAGACAGGATAAAGATGGAAGAGGAGAAGGTGAAAGATATTTTGGACTGGCTGACACCAAAGTGTGTCAAGGATATTCAGAAGTTCTTGAGATTGGTGAACTGTTATTGTTAATTCATTCAGAGTTTCACATCCATAGCTAGGCTTTTACATGATATGATGAAGAAGGACTAGAAGTGGGATTGGACGGAGAAGCAGGAGAGGGTTTTCAGAGAGTTGAAGGAGAGGTTTACAAAAGAACTGGTATTAGCAGCACCTGACTTAGATAAAAAAAAATGAGGATGGAAGTGGACATGTCAGATTATGCGACAGGAGGAGTTTTATCTATGGAATATGAAGATGGAAGATGGAGGCTAGTAGCTTTTCTCTCAAAGTCATTGAATAAGACCAAGAGAAACTACAAAATTCATGATAAAGAGATATTGGCCATAGTAAGAGAGTTAGAAAACTGGAGACACTTGCTAGAAGGCACACATTTCAAGTTTGAGATCTGAATGGATCATAAAAACTTAGAATATTTTATGAGGGTGTAAAAATTAAATTGAAGACAAGCCCAATGGGCATTATATCTGTTGAGATTTGATTTAAAGCATGTTCCAGGAACAAAGATGGGCAAAGCAGATAGACTTAGTAGACAACTGGACTAGAAAGTAGGTATAGAAAAGGATAATAAAAATCAAGTATTTATAAAAAACAATTGGATTCGTAGTTTACAAGAAGTAGTAATAGAAGGACCTGAAGTAGATATATTAATAAAGATATTACAAGGGGAGAAATGGCAGATAGAAGGAGACTTGGTGTTGAATGAGAGAAAGGTGTATATGCTAAAGGATGAGAAGTTGAGAGTAGAGATAATCCAGTAGCATCATAATGTGCTGGCAGCAGGACATAGAGGGTAATAGAAGACAACAAAACTGGTCACTAGAAACTATTGGTAGCCAGGAGTAACAAGAGATATAGGGAGATATGTGGAGGGATGTGATTTGTGCTAGAAGATGAAAAATAGGACAGAGGAAATGATAGGAAAGTTGAAGTTGAGTGAAGTGCTAGAGAAACTGTAGACTCATCTAATGGTAGACTTTATCATGAAGTTACCAGTAGTAGCCAGGAAAGATGCAATCCTGGTGGTCTACAATCAGTTGTCAAAAATGATATATTTTGTGGCAACTACAGAAGGAATATCAGCAGAAGGTCTGGCGAGGCTGTTTAAGGATAATGTATGGAAGTTGCATGGGTTACTAGAGAGTATAGTGTCAGATAGAAGACCTCAGTTTGTAGTAGAGTTGATAAAGGAACTAAATAGGATGTTAGGGATAAAAACAAAGTTGTCAATGGTGTTCCACCTACAGACAGATAGGCAGACAGAACAGATGAACCAAGAACTTGAGCAGTATCTTTGGTTCTTTATGAATCATAGACAGAAGGATTGGCTGGAATGGTTAGTGTTAGCAGAGTTTGCAGTGAACAACAAGGTCCATATGGCAACTAAGGTTTTATCTTTCATGGCAAACTATGGGAGAGAACTAAGAATAGGAGAGGACATAAGGAGAAAAGGAAAGGTAGAGAAAGCAACAGAGTTTGTAGAAAAGATGAAGAAAGTACATGAAGAGACAGGAGCAGCATTGAAGAAGGCACAGGAAGATATGAAGAGACAAGCAAATAGGGGGAGGAAGAAAACTGAAGATTAGAAGAAGGGAAATAAAGTGATACTGAGTACAAAGAACTTGGTGTTCAAAGAATGGCCAGCAAGGAAGTTAGTGGACTGATATGTAGGTCCATATATAATTGAGGAGGTGGTATTTACTAATGCAGTCAAATTACGACTGCCAACCTCAATAAGGATTCATTTAGTTGTGAACATCAGTTGGATGGTACAATACAAGGAGCAAGTAGGGGGACAGAAGAAGGAGGGTAAACCAGTTAAAGTAGAAGGAGTCAAAGAGTGGGAGGTGGAAAAATATTAAATAAAAGAAAAATAAGAAAAGTGGATAAGTACTTGGTACGATGGAAGAGGTTTATGGCAGAGAGTAATACATAGGAAAAGAGGAAGGATTTAGGAAATGCAAAAGAGGCATTGGAAGAATTTGAAGGAAGGATGAATATGGAGGTGAGGAGGGAAGAGAAGTTAGATATGATGGAAGAAAAGGATTTTAGAAGGAGAGAATTACTAGAAAAATATATGGCAAAGATATTATATAGATGGGATGATGGAAAGTTTGAGGAGGAGTATTTGAGAAAGTTGGAAAGGAACTTGCAAAAATAAAAGTCAGTTTTTCTGGAGAAGAAACCTTAAAGAGAGGTAATGTCAAGATCATAAGAAGTAGACTTAGTTTTTCCTATTTTCTTTTCTCATTTTTATTTTATTTTTGATTTATTTCCTTTTATTCTATTTTTAGAACTTAGGGTTAAGGTTAGTGGCAACATCACTTGATCACACATTAGTTACATCAGATGATATAGTGATAGTAATAGTCACAAGTCACAAGTTACATAGAAGAACATAGAATATTTTGGAAGAGATGATGTTATACAATGTGTGATATATATGTTGACCTTAAGGTGTATACATGGTCATTTAGAGTAGGCTAGAAATAGCTTGCACAGACTATTAGGTATTTATATATAAAGTAGACAGTCTTGTATTGAGTTCTTTATTAAGTTCTCTTGTATTAACTCTAATACAAGGTTCTTTTACTTGACCAACTCTAAGGTCTTGTAATTGTAACATATAACCTCTAAGCATCTTCTAATTATCTTATTTGTATATAAGACTAGTAGTTATACTATAATCCACTAGTCTGATAATTGATGAAGATAACTTCTATTGAACTTGATCTCTAATACTTAATAGTAATATACCACTATTAGAACTTGATTCTTTTTGGACTTTATCCAATCATCTAAAGTTGCAACTACATAGCAGACAAACAGTATAGCATATATCTTTTAGCCAATCCTATAGGCTTTTGTTTTCTGATGTGAACTACATCTGATAGTATTACTGATCACAGACTAAATACTTAGTAAGTGAAATGTTTTACAATACTCCCTCTTACTTAAGATATCAGCTGTTAAGCAATAGAAGTAAAAGTAGATAGGCTTAGAGTATCTCCAAGCCAAAAAATAGATAAAAACAACTAAATAATACTTGACCAAGATTTTTAGTTAGAATATCAGCAAGATTCTTTTTTATATTAATATAATATAGTTTAACTTGTTTGTCCTTGATTAGGTCTCTTATATAAGATTGGACCTCTAAAAAGATGAACTAAGATTGTTAACATAAAGATAAGAAGTTGGAATATTAAAACCAACCTTATTAAGAAGATTTCTGTTAGAGATAGATTAGATAATTTGCAATTCTCTATTTAAATAATAACATAACATAAATAAGACTCTATATTTTGTTTCTCTTATCTGCCACATCTCAATGCTATTCATATCACTGAGATGTGAGTATATATTATTTTCTTCTTTTATTATTATTACTAATCATAGTCTATAGTATATCTGTTATCCTTAGATCATCATATAATATCTATTATCACTGTTTAACAGGTTATAAGCTCTAAAGTAATAGCATCTTCAGCATCCTCTCTCAAGGTTGTCAATCTCTTATACTTATCTGATGAAAGATCAAACTAGATCACATATAAGACTAGGCTTAAAAACTATCTCATGGCAAAGAGACTTATATAACATTTTTGTAGTTTTGCTAAATGACTGTAAGATTTATGTAAGAGCAATAAAACTTATTTTATTCCAAACTCAACCATGTCACTAATTGTTATGGTATACTTGGACATTAACATTTTTCTTTTCTTTTTCTTGATTTAATATTTCTTTTTCTTTTCTTTGACAATAAAAAGGCATGTAACTGCAGTCACATGACATATCACATGATGTGAGGTCATAGGCCTAAACTTTGGAAGAAAGAACTAAAAGAATGATGACAAGATATATATATATATATATAGCATGTTCATCTCATAGTATATATATGGTGTACTTATAAACAACACATGGACATTAGGGTAGGGTTATTTATTGTTAGTATAGACTATATATCTATTATATAAATAAGGTAACAATACATTAGAGACTCTTTGTTGAGTTTTCTTGTAATTCCTACTTGATATCTGCTTTAAGATTTATTACTTATATTACTATTAGTCTTTTAACTAGTGGTTGCCACAATATTGATTGATGTTGAAGTTGAGATACACTGGACAATTCTAGATTTGTATAATTAGAAAGAAGCACAAATCAGGGAGGCTATATATAAAATTATAAGCTGATTAGTATTTCTAGATATTAAAATGAGCTCTCTGCTACTGTTATGTTGCTAAAGCTTACCAAAATGTATGATGCTTTGGGTTTAATGGTATATAATGACACACTCACTAAATTTATAGAAATATGTTATACCAATGACATTAAAATATGCATTCATTTATTTATAATGAAAGAACTTCAAGAATGATTGGCTGAAATGAGTGGACCTCTATTGGATGATCAATTCTCAATATATATATATATTCATACTTTTCTTACTCCAGATTATTGACCCCTTCTTACAAGCTTATCTATATTTACACACTTTACTAAGAAATCTATTTTGTTATAACTTAAGACTAAAAGTAAGATCAAAAGAGAAATCTTATATTGGATTAACATAATAAAACTTAATAGAGTTTCAAGTACAAAGTGTCTATATACTCTGGGCTGATAGTCTATACTATACTTACTCTAAAAATATGTATACTATATGTCAAATAGCATATAGTATAATGTTATCATTCTAGAACCTTTTATGTTTTTTTATAATACATGATTTGTGTGACTGTGACCTGTGACAGTTTGTAACAGTCACATATAATGTCATGTTAATTCTTATCTCTAAGTCTGAAAATAAGAAAATAAATAGAAAAGAAAAAAAGTGAAAATAAATAAGTTTACTATTTTCAACTCTGATATATTTCTATAGATGATCTGATTACACACATTTATCAAGAAGCTAATAAAAAAACTGTTGATGAAAATACTAATACAATATATGAGAATGCTATTATAAGAATTATGAGAAGAAAGAATACAAAAAGAAGAAATATTTTGCAAAAAGTAATGGAAAATAGGGAGAGGCATTTGATTGGTAGAAGATAAAATTTACAAACAAGTTATCAGGTGAGAAGAATCAAAAACATATCAATGTAGCTAACAGTACAGAAGACAAGTACAGTTTCTTATTATGTAAAGATGATAGTGCCTTTATTGTAACAACTGCTAATATATTCAAAGAAGTACTCTATCTTCAGACCCTACCTTTCCTACCTGGTATCATAATTGGCTATAGTGTCACCAGTTATTTTATCTCTGATCACAACAGTCTCATCAATTATGTTGAAGTCAGCACTGACTTTTATTCCAATTTGAACAGCTAATAGTCATATATTCAGACCAAAATCATAATGAAACTCTCTAAGACCTTGCAAGCACATAGCTATTTCTTCATCTATAACCTGATATTAATCCAATGATTAATCTCTGCTCACAAAAATCCAGTCTATTCTATTTTTACCATTTCTATAGCCATTTCTTCTTATTTCTCCATTCTAGACTCTGTCAGTTTCTGATCTAGTATATTCCTATCTTATTTGACCATCTAAATATTTATAACTTGGTAAAACTCTCTCACAAGTGTACACTCTTTATAGTTAGTTGTATGTGAGTGATATTTCTTGTTTTCAGAGATCCCTTCTATTTAAGATCTAATTTAGTTAATGGCTACCATACTGTCCCTTGACTACTGTTTACTCAAGAGGATCTGAAGTATTATCTAAGAGTATAAGTTCTTTTTGCTAATGCTTTCAAAGAGGTCTTATATGCTTAAAAATCTTAGAAGATTACTTATTTTCATGAAAAAGCATTTTCTGGCATAATAATAGCTCAAAATTAAACAAACTACAAAATAATCTACTTACACCATCCTCATCAAATTCTCCACTCTCTATAACTTTTGAAACCTCAAATAATCTATTTCCATATGAGTAGTTGATACCAAACATGAACCTAGAATATAGTATATGACCCAGAAAGACAAAAGGCTTTTATAATAAGAATTTGGAGAAAATTGATGAAGGAGCTCATATAATAGATATTGAGGAAATTTTGGAACCAGGGAGAAGAGAGATAATTGATATTAAATCAGAGAAGATTAGTTGGTTGGATTTAATAATAGAGTATGCATTTGCAGCACAAGGGATAAACTAACCAAGCTTTGAGAAAGCAATGAATAGTCTGGAGAAAGAAAAGTGGAAGAAAGTAATTCATGAAGAATATAAATGATTTTAGTACTTTCACCATTGTTTCCACTCCTCTAGGTATTATCCTGGTTAATGAAAAGAATGTCTTGTACAAGAAACATGATAGAGAAGGGAACCTTGTATATTATAAAGCCAAATATATTGTTTGAGGTTTCAAGAAAAAGTTCAGTATTAATTATACCAAAATATTTACACTAATAGTCTGTCCCTCAACTCTTAGACTTCTTTTATCTATTGTTGCATAAAAAAATTCCACATTATTTCAAGCTCATGCAAAGAATACTCATCTTTATAGCTATAATGATACCAATGAGGTATTCTATATATCTATCTCATCTGATTGGACCAACATATTTCCCATTCCATTCAAATATGCTCATTTATCTCAGAACAAACTCTGTAGTTGAGTTTGAAGGCTATTATATAGAAGTAAACAGAAAGTATACTGCTTTTATAAGTTTCTAGTGAAAACAATGGTAGAGTTGGGTTTTATAGTCACTCAATGTGATGAGGCAGTATTTTATGATATTTCAAAGATTAAAAATAGCAATTATATCATTATAGAAGCTGCAACTGATGATTTTGTAATTATTACTGATTCCAAAGTAACTGCTAATTTATTTCTAAACAGGCTTGAATATTATATTAAATTAGTTTGTCTCAGAAGTATTAGTTAGCTACAAAGAATAACAGTTAAGCATAATGTTGAGAAATGTACTGTTTTACTAGGTCAGGAAGCTTTTATCAACACAATAATTGACTGCTTTCATTTACAAGATGCCTGTCCTATCAATACTCCTCTTTTACTACAAATTGACCTCATCCTAGGTCAATCTCACATATCATTGAGCAAGCTCACTCAAACTGACAAAACTCTCTTTTGAGAAATAATTATATCACTTATGTATTTGTTAGTTATGACTCAACATAACATCATATTTGCAATTACTTTTTTATCTTAGCACTTAGAGTCTTTTATAACTCATTTTGATGCTATAAAGTGTGTAATTTAATATCTTATAGGTACCAAACACCTACAACTTGTTCTTAGAGATAGCCTATTAACTTTTACTGAATACTCTGATGTTGACTAGGCTTCCCACCTCCACTGTCATTCTATTTCTAGTTTTGTTTTCTATATAAGAACTGGTGCTATTTTCTGGAGCTCAAAAAACAACACATTATCACTCTTACTCATTTTGCTAAAGATGCTATCTGAATTCAAAAACTTTTAAATAAATTATCTTCTATATTCTCTTATTGCTTTAATCTTTCTATTTTTTTATGATAATCAAGATGCTATTTGTTTTTTTAAAAGATTCCACTTTTCATACTTATACTAAGTATATTGACATTCATTTCTATTTTATTTGTTAAACTGTTTGCATGAATCAACTTCAATTAGAGCATATTTCTACAGATGACATGGTTGCTAATATTTTTACAAAATCTCTTTCTCATTTCAAACTTGTTAAATTTTGTACTCAATTAGATATCATTAGAATTACTCCTTGAGAGAGTGTGTTAGAGATAGATTAGATGACTTGTAATTCTTTATTTGGATGATTACATAACATATAAAGATTCCTTTTTTTATTATTGTTACTAATCATAGTTTATAATATATCTGTTATCTTTAAGTACACTATCAACATCTTAGTGCTGTCCATATCACTGAGATTGTATCTATTACCCTTAGATTATCATATACTACCTATTATTACTGCTTAATAGTTTTTCATTCAGATGAGTTGATGTCTACAATTAGAAAGGAATATATACTTAGCCTCAGTTGAAAACAGAACTTCTGTCTTTTGCTAATAGCTTATCTAGAATGTTACTCTACAAGCTATAAGAGTAAAGTAACCAGTTATAAATTTACAAGATTCTAGATCTTATACCCAATCTGAATCAGAATATACTATAACAAACTTATTACTAAGTCTATCATAGACTATTGTTATATTCCATTTCAGTCACATCTATTCCAACCTATAGATAATGTCTCTTCCTTATCCACACTTCCCAATCTCTTCTGGTATAAATAAATCATCTCTATTTCATCTCAGATATTCTCACTGAACTCTTGCTAACTCCATGGATTTCTATCCCTAATATCCAAGAATCATTAGTAACTAGAGTAATACTTAATAGTTTCCATTCTAGATAACTACTCTAGATAGTATATTTAGTATATATACTAGTAGTTTACACTATCAAAGTCTTATTCTGAAAATTAACTAAAACTATTACCAACTTCTAGTGTTAGCAACAATATATCTCTTATCTTTCAATAGACTCAGCTTTTGTCCTTAAGTATCTTATCTGAAATGTGTGACCAGTATGACTCATAGAGGTGCAGCACATAATGTTACAATCTCAAGATCTTAGAGTAGGTCAAGAAAAGAAATCTTGTATTAAGGTTAACACAAGAGAACTTGATGAAGTTTTTAGTACAGAACTGTCTACCTTATATATACTAAGTTACTGGTCTATGTTACAGTACCATTAACCTGTCAAGATCATTGACGGTGGACTTGATTTTATTTTTCCTTTTCATTTTATTTTACTTTACTTTTCTTTTTCTTTTTATTTTTTCTATTTTTAGAACAACTTGGGTTAGGGTTTATCAGTCATGCTGTCACATCAGTCACAAGTTGATAGCATAGTCACCAGACTGATCACGAGACTTGGGAGAATGAAGTAGAAGGTTCTGGAACAAAGTAACGTCATACAACAGGGACAACACATGTTGGCCTCATGTTATACTCATGGTCATTTAGGGTAGGGTGCACAGTAGCTAGCACGGACCATGGGTAATAGTATATAAGGTAGACTACTTTGTA
>Ga0157364_1004896_pt1 | contig 13481 bp, 4 predicted proteins | sample AttsexASBM2_FD_111476 | JGI IMG/M metagenome (GOLD analysis project Ga0157364, IMG submission 111476) | Fungus gardens microbial communities from leaf cutter ant in Ribeirão Preto, State of São Paulo, Brazil - Atta sexdens ASBM2 | ecosystem: Host-associated > Fungi > Mycelium > Unclassified ... | reverse complement strand
GAGAGAGAGACAAATATATAATTATATTTTATGATACTTTTAAAATTAATTATTATTCATTAATTATATTATATTATTTAAAATAGATTATATTTTAAACGATATGTCTAGGTACTAATCATTGCAAGCATCAAAGCAATTAGTCATACTCAATATATTCATAATATTCAATATTATTTCGTTACGCCTTTTATACATAGATGTAAGAATTCTATTTCCAACAAAAGGATTTTCTTTTAAGGTAGGATTTTTTTTTTAAATATACTGCGAATTCGCCACGGTGGTTTAACGTGAAATCGTCTAGCATATTGAAAAGCTGGGAAAGTATCAAAGACGCAGCGTGAAAAGAAAAACCTTCGACATGGGGCTTCTTTCACCGTGATACATTGTCGGGCTAACAGAAAGATGGACGAACGTTCGCTGACCTTGCAAAAAGATCTATTACCGTAAAAGTTCTCCACACCGTTTCCTAGTGCGAAACGGTAAATTCGCTCAGGGTCGAGCCGAACGAGTGCTCTGGGAACCGAACAAACGACTCGAATTACAAGCGAAATCGCCTCTCGCCGATCTGATGTACAGTTCACGAAAGTGGATCGTAATCTCGCAAAAGCACGCTCGTATAATTCTGAATCCGTAATGAAAGTCGTTTCCCACGATGTTAATTCACAATTACCATTACTCAACGTTAAAATCGTCCACGGACCATTTAAATATATAATCACGTCATATAATTTCCTCTGTGCATGCGTGCGTGCGTGCGTGCGTGCGTGCGTGTGTGTGTGCTGTTATTCGATTGCGAATCGCTAAATTTATTCGAGACTAACTGGCAAGTTACTTCATTTCTTCTTCATTGAAGAGAAATCATTTGAAAGACCTTCTCTCTCTCTCTCTCTCTCTCTCTCTCTCTCTCTGCAATTCTTTAAGAGAATTATTTCCTTTTTATTTTTTAACGCACTTGCAGAGAAAGACGTGGTAATAAACTATAAAAGTAGCAACTTTTATATGTAAAGTTAATGTACAATATACAGTTGAGTTACAATATAAAATAAAATAAATATCGAGTTTGTTTAATTAATTCTACATTTATTTTCTATTGCATAGTTTATTCTATCAATTCTACGTATAAAACTTGAATAGTTTTATACAACAATCTCTATAGTTGCTACCACCGTTTTTCTCTAAATATAGTTGTATTCAAATGTAATAAAAAGAATAATTGCAATGTAAAAGAAAAAAAAGAAATTCGTATTTTAATGTGATATCATTATATATCTACCACGGTTAATGATGATAATGAACCATTCAAGTGCGCCGTATGTATCGGCCGTTTCATAATGAGGAGTATCGCGATTACCGCGATTGCTATTATTCGGCTGCGCACGTATCGCGGTGCTAACGAAGCCACGTCATCCGACGTCAATCGGCTCCTCCGCCGTCACGGAGGTCTCCGACATTTATCTCACGGTTTGAATCTCCTGTAAGTATTCTCTCTCTATCTTACTCTATACACGCTGTGTGCACCTCTGACGTTATCATTCGCCATTCAGGGACGATGGTCTAATGAGAGAGAGAGAGAGAGAGAGCGAACGACCTTCATCGGCATACGATTCCGGTAACGACGAATCATCGCCGGCCTCGAAATCCGTACCGATCGTTTCGAACCCGCGTGCTCGCTAAAGGAAAATGCCATTACCATATGTTCAGATACTGTGTGCGCCTCGCGGTAGGAAGGTTCGCGCCAAGGATACTTTACGAAATACCTCTCTCACCTTCATGCTCTCTCTCTCTCTCTCTCTCTCTCGCTCCCTCCGATTCGTACATACTGGACATCGGAACAAAGCGTGAACACGTCAAGAAAAGCGCGAATTAAAGTGTTGTTTTTGAAACAAGAATTGCGTGAATTAAAAGCGTATATGCGTTCGGGAGACTTTTACGCCCAAAGGCGATCTCCTCATATAATAAATCTCGATAGTGTATTTCATTTTCTAATAGATACTAACTCATAAGCCATACTCCCGAATATTTCATAATTTAATAAAAAATTCAATTTACAGTCAATATCCATATAAGTCAAGATTATCTTAAGTAATATCTTAAGTGCTGATACACCTTTGTGATTAGTTTATGACACCTAAGACTGTTTTAAATTAAGAATTGACTATGAATATCGGTCTAAGGTTAAATAATTTAATAAACTTGGTGCATTTCGTAAAAAATCAAACGTCAGTTCGTGATTTTAGTGCATGGTGATTGACGTGCCGTTATCTATCAGGAAAGGGAATGAACGGGTATATTTGAGCAGGTCGCTCTTATCCAGATTCCATTGTCAGTCGAGACCAGGACTGCCGATAGAGTTTGCCCAAACGCTTTGCACCTGCATCGCGACTTAAACGATGCAGACGCGGGAGAACGGGCGCCGCATCCATTACCGTCTCGTGTCGCCGCGTGCATTCGCCTTGGCCTCAAGTAAGTAAACACTAAATATTTATTCGGGCATGCCGCCGAACATGTGTCCACAGGGACACACGAACGTGTGTGGTTTCGTGTAGGACCGCCGTTCGCGAACCCTACGTCGTGTGCACTTTCTGGGAACCACAGGGCTCTTCGCGATCGGCAAGTTCAATCCGAAAGAGAGAGCGGCATTTTTCGAAATACTTTTCCTTCAGAATTCTTACGTGAGAGACATTTCGTAATACTAATTCAAAAGGTATCTAATAATCGAGCAAAATATTTTTTTTTTTAGAATTAATATAAATTTTTATTCTTATAATAAAGCGAATTATTAATAAAATTTTAATTAAATTTTTTATTTTAATTAAATTTTTATATTTCGTTATTTTATCATAAATAAGTATGAAAATTTTTTAAGAGAAAATTTTTTTATCGATTATTAGTCAGTATTCCTTTTAAATTTTCTTTGCAATTTTATCAAACAAATTTTAATTAATTATTTTGTAATATTATTTAATGTTGACAATTATGAAAATTGTTTTTTATTGCTGTACCGAATTGCGTTAGAGATTCTGTAATCAAAAAACTATAAAATCCATATTAGACTAGAGATTGAGATTCAGAATAACTAATCAAAAGAAAGATAACCATATCAAGTTTAATAAACTTTGCTTTGATTGATTAAATTCAATCGCAATCTTAATTTCAATCTAATCTGCTACGAACTTAAGAGCGTGTCGTTCATGTTTTAACAAAATCTTGCGAGTGAGAAAAAAATATGTGCTATCTCACTCTAACGCGAGTTCTAGAAAATATCAAGTGGTTCTCTTATGGCAATCTCTGATTAGAGGGCTTTTAGACTCTAAAAATCAGTGACGCTAAAATAATATTATATTTTTAAGTAAGGAGAACTGGAAACAATGAAATTGAATAATTATAACAAGTTTTACTCAAGTAGAAAAGCTAAGATTTTAAAAATATAAAATCACTGTCCTCTAAAAGTTAAGAGTGTATTGGTTCAATTATAAAATATAAAAAACAGACCTGATGATCGTACAATCCGACGTTTCTTTTATGATCACGTGATAATAACGGAGACATGTTTATCGTCGTGACACTGAGGAATGCATGCGGGGGACGAAATTTAATTCGGGTTGACAGATTTATATACGTCTCAACTTGTCCGCGAGTACCGCGAGTGGACATTTGTACGTCCGCATCATATTACGTTACATTAACGAGCTGATGATTTATAATCGTACACGTCAGCCGAATTTATCACGCTGTCGCATTTCACGAGTCGGAAAAATTCACAGTTTATCGATACATTTCTATCCAGCGAAAATTGAGAAAAGATGAAATTGTGGAGACCGTTGCGAATTGTAATCACTGCGCTTCGGTGGATTAAGCGCGAAAGAGATAACGAGATTTCCAGAAGTCGTTTCATCTATCTACTCTGAAAAATAGCGGTTATACTAGTTCATACTTCTCCCAGTCGGGTTCGCACGTACGTTCGCTCACGGGCAACGGCGAGGTTTCGTAAAAACGAAGTCGAAGACACAAAGTAAACGCGGCTGTAAACCACTGAGGAAGACTTCTCGCTTCTCTTCGTCACGGCGTGGGCGATGAACGGGAGAGAAAGAGAGAATTGACCTCGCGCAATAACGCGGTTGAGAAAAGTGGAAATGTCAATAAAAATAAAATTATCATTGGACGGGGTTGGTTTTTGTGCTCAACCATCCTTTGGCCGTTGCTTCTTTGCTCACTTTGGAGATATCCCCGTGGCATTCGCGAAGTAACTGAAAATCGCTGCCCGGGAGGAAAGCGCAGATATAATGAGGTCGTATTAACGGAACAGAGAGTTACATTTCTAAACTTCTATGATCAACAAATCTCCTATCGTAAAGCAACGATTTGTTGCATCTTTCTTTTATTTCGTAATAAAAAATATCCGCTGGAAATTTTCGTAAATCCAGAGTACCTCTAATGTTTAATGTATTAAATTCTTAAGACGTTTATTTGAATACCCGCTATGCAAAAGCAGCTATACCCAAAAATATAAAGAAATTAAATATTGAAACTCTGACTTCCTTAACTCATTACAAAGTAAATGTTTTAAAATTGTGCTGAAATAGTAACAAATCTTATAAAATCAAGAGAGAAAAAGTAAATCTAATTGCAAAATAAGTTAAATCTTTAAACTTCTATTGTTAGAAATGCAGGTATAGCTATTAATCATATGAAGTAAAAACAATGGACATTTTCTGGATTATTCAGAAATTAATTGAAATTTATTCTTCAGCTGCGAAATCTGTCAAGCACATTCTATTTTAATAAATAGAAATTGTTAAACTAAAACAATCAATTTTTCTTAATTTTTCAAAAAAATTGTATTGATAAGCTTGAATGAAAAAATTAAACTTACAAATTCTTTTCTTTCGCAAAAAAATTCAAATACTTAAAGATAATGATTTTTATGGGGTACTTATTTGTTAATATAAAAGTCAAAATTTTTTTAATAACATTATCTTGAATTGAATGTAATCATGAGAAAAATAATATATTAATCGAAATTTTGATCATAGTACTAAGAAAAACCGGGAATATCCTGTAGGTAAACGCAAATGCACAAGTGGTAAATACGGGGAAGAATGAACGAGAGAGTTCGAGCAGTAAATACGAAACAGAAAAAGTAGAATACGATTGCGGTGCTACTGCTAGTGGATGCCGGGATCTCGCGAATTTCCATGATGAGCGTCGCAAACTCATTTCGAACCGCTACAATTGTAGGGAGAGGAACATGAGGCGAAAAGAGACGGAGGAAATGCGAAGCGTAGGAGTATATATCTAAAGAAGAGAAAGAAAGAGGAATAAAGAGGAGAATTAGTGGCCCTATAAAAAGCTATCGTGCCTGACCTCCCGCAACGAGACTTTTCGCGGCCGAGCGTAACGCGCGATATTCGTTCTATGCGCGAGGTCAACTCGCACGTAGTTATTCGATTTAAAGAGATAAAGCGCTTGGAAGACGCCTTGGATGATGCTTTTCTGAAAATAAATCATGCATCCGCTACACTGAAAGAAAAGATTGACTGAATATGGCATAACATTTTTAATTCGATGCAGCAGTCAATTTTTGATTGCATTAGCCTATTGAAATCTTATACTAACATTACAGATAGGCTAATGCAATCAAAAATTGGCTGCTGCAATCAAAAATTAATTACTACAGCCAATTAAAAATGCTATGCCATATTTTACCGTCTAATTTGCTGCAGCAACCATTTCTTTCAGTGTATTTATCTATAAGCATTGATTCAAATCATGATTGAAATGTGCAACTTTGTATTCACTTTCGTTCATAATTATTGGTGAATATGCACAATAATTCACGCGTTAACTGCGTTGATTCATACACACTTTATTTCCGCATCTTTTTACTAAATCGAGAAAATGTAGACGCACATTGGCACGAATTTGTGGTCATCAGGAATTATCATCAAAAAGAAGACTTTTTGTTGTGTCAATCTCAAATTTTCCAACAGAAAATAATTAAAATGCTAAATCGAGAAATTTGATAACAAATAAAAAAATACAAATAAAAAATAAAAAAAATTTTTTTTAATTTAGCTACATACAGATTTGAAAATAATTTTATTGACATAATTACGTAAGAATCTCAAACATGATGAATAATGTAAAACATTTTGACTTTCTAGTAATTAGTTTGAGCTCTTACATTATTTTGATGATTTAACAAAATTTACTTTAGCAAAAAAGGTACTTCATCAAAATCATTCTTTCGTGTGAAGATCATATAAAAAGTAAAAAGAAAGTCTGTATGAGTCAACATAATTAACAGTGCGTGAATTATTGTGTTATTCGCTAATAATTACATGCAAAAAATATAAGTAGTAAGTAGCTACATATATAAAATCGTATATTTTTCGATTTGCATCTTCTTCAGAATATTATGATAATGTGAGAGGGAAACAAGCAGATTCGATCTAAACTCGATTTCCACCTTATATTAACAATAAGATTCAATAAACGTTGAAGAGGATTCAAATCAAACGTGCGACTTTGTATGTAATTATTATATATGAATATACTCAATGATTCATCGTTAACTGCGTTGACTCATGCAGGCTTTCTTTCTACTTTTTACTAAATTGATAAATAAAAAAAATGAGACGATGAATAGTAGATGACAAGTAGGCGCGTGTATAACTCACCTTTCGGGCGAAAATTGGAATTGTCGCCAGAAAGAAGATGCTTTTCGCAATCCCTAAGAACGTACGGAAAAAACGAATTTGAAATCGTCCGTCGAGTAGTCTCAAGATTTTTGCATGTGCGAGTAGCCGCGACGCGGATGCAAGGATCCTCGCTCTTTTCGCTCGGATGCAGCGTGACTTCGTGGCCGCGAAACTGGCCGAGGCGATGTGCGGCAGTGGAAAGAGAGAAACGAAGATGAATTGACAGACGTACGACGAGAAAGAAAAAGAGAGGCCGAGGATTCACGGCAACGGTGATGAAGGAGAAGGAGAACAAGGAGAGAGAAAGCACGCGAGAGCGGAAGAAGGAGAAGGAGAGCGAGCCTTGAACCCCGATGCGAGATGAAGGACGAAACACTAAAAATATTCGCGCAAAAATCACTTCGACACGGTGCAACGGGTTTAATGGCAGTTCGACGTGCAAAATCTTTTGGTGCTGATTATCGTTCTTCGCCAACTCGTGTTCAACAGCGCCTAGAGCCGGAAGTAGGATCGTTCTCTTACGTTTTAGAAAAGATAAGAGACTCTGGTCATTCTTTTTTTCTTAAGTACTTTAAATTTAATAAATATTAAAATACGCAGTTTACAAAATTGAATATTATATAAATTTACACCAAAATATTATTAAGCACTTAATTTTAGCTCAGACCGAAAAGCCATTTTTCTCCTTAATTATATTATTTACATATTGATTTAATGCCATTTATTATTATTTATTTCACTTTAATCAATATTTCCTTTAAGTATGTACACCGATAAAAGAGTCTGATAATAGTTAAATGTTGAATGAAATAATTTTAATCAAACATTTGATTAATATAACCAAAATAATTTTGCTTTTCTAAATATTTAATAAATATTATCAAATATAACAACGTAACCAACTGTTTGGTAATAATTACTGAACATTTATATAGAAAAGTAAAATTATTTTTGGTTATATTAATCGAACATTTGATTGAAATTATTTTATTCAACTTTTGATAGCTGTTGCCAGACTCTTTTCAATGTACTAATTATTGCAGTAAATATTATCACATGACTCAGTGGTTGAATTGGTAAAGACACCTGTCACGAAATGTAGAAAGATGTGTTTAGATTCGAAATATGGCTGAGGTGATATTTTTCGCAATAATTTCTTACATTTTAAGGTACTTATTAGTATCATTAAATCGTTTGTCAATTTAATTTGTAATATTATTCTAATTTCAGTTTAAGATTACATTTAAAAACCGAACAGAACTGTATATGTATATAAATTTACATCAAAATAATATTAAGCATTTATTAGATCTAACTTAACAAATAAGCATTTTCTTAGTTACGTTAAGAAACTTTATATAGCGATAACTCGTAGTGAGGATCTTAAATTATAAGATTGAAAATATATATTTTTGTGATTTCCATGAATTCTGAAAATTCGAAGTGCGTTTCGTAATTCATTTTGCAACATGGTGCATCCAGTAGTGCATCGCATCAGCAATCTTTAAACGTGCTTCGTGGCCGCTGTCATCGGGAACCAGAGAAGTGCGGTTATATTTAGTGATACCAATGCGACTATCTTGCATAGTTTCGCCCCACGCGAGCACCAGCGAGCGAAGTTCGACCGTGTCTAAGTGACGTTGGTTAGCATCTAGAAAAATTTAGAGATCCAAAACTCCAACAGGTCATTAGAACATACCATCTCCCTATAAAATAAATCTTCTGAACAAGTAAGATTCTCTTTATTACCTGCTTTTTATTACCTTCTCTTTATTATCCTTATCATAAAACTTTTTAATTAAATATTTATATTAGCTATTATTGCTATGTTAAATTGCTTTCAATTGCTAAAAGTATACGTGACTAGCGTTGCTAAATCCAATGTTAAAAAATGATCATCAAATTTAAACATTTCTAAATGAAACATCTTTAATATTAACACGAGTACATAAATATTTTTCTCAGTAACTATTCATTTAACTACAGACAGCAAATAGACCATATTAAACGTTAGATTATATTAGGTCGTTACCTTATTAAAAGTGTATTTCAATGCTAACAAGAAGTATTAATATATAATGCTGCTATTCTTACCGTTTTCTAATTATATTATTTGCATTTTATTATGTATCCGCGGCTTAAGGTAACGCAAAATAACATAAAAACTTGCAGCCAATAGAAAATTTTCCGTATTCATAAATTAAAAAAAGCTTCAAGTCATATATCTTCTCAAAAATCGATCGAAATGCTTTATCAATTAAATTAAATTATATCGTCACATTTATTCAGCAACATGATGGTATTTTACCATGCATCTATTCATCCGACACACGCGTGTCTCATCGATCTAAAACCCGCAGAAATATTTCGCCATTTCGTTGCATCCGGGCGGCAATGATCTCCTTTATCAAACTACCGGATGGTCGTCAATACATACGCGTTCGACCATCTGTCTGCTTCGCTCATTCGTGATCTGGTACCTGCCTGACTGCGCCCGTACCTGCAATATCCCATACGTCTGTCAGACTACCTACCTGCCTGCCCTCCTTGTCCGCTTGCTTGTCTGCCTATCTACTTGTCTTTCCGCCTGCCTACCTACGCGTACAGTCAGGCGTATTAGTGATGCCCAGTGAGCCTTCATTCCACAGGCAAATCTTTCTGTGACATTCACAATCAATAAGCATATCTTTTCACTAAATTATTTTACGCTATGACGATCTTATGCTTGTAAAGGAACAAAAGGGATTGGTAATATATTCCTTAGAGATGCGGATGAGCTGTGTCACTAATGCATACGATTGTACTTACACCTACCTGCCAAGCTGTGTCTTCGTTTGCCCTACCTAATCGATGATGTACCTGCTCGGTTAAAATAACAGTAGTAGATACTCATCTTCATATCGCTCTACAAAATCTACGAAGAATCGATTTCATTGGTTTTACCGATAAATTCAAAGCCGATCACGTGGAGACATGTGGAATCAATAAGCTCTTCGAACATCCCTCCTGGCGATCTTACGAAGTTCTCCTAATAATAATACACGCGAAGATTTTTCGAGGCGAGACAAAAATAAGTCGAGAACGAAGATGAAAAATAGACTAGAATAGGGAATTACTTTGTAAAAGACAGTAACTAGTCACAATTCTTTTGTTTCAAAAACATTAACTATATAGGTATAAGTATTATTTTATATATATTAAGACTCTAAAAAAATAATACATTACAATAACTCAAAAAATTTTTAGTTATCTTCAACTTACTTTTCTATAATTCTAACAGAACATGGATTGGAATTGATTTCATTATAGAACTATCAAAGAAAAAGATTTATAGTTACATATATAATGTTAGATATATAATTTATATAAAAATATGAAAAGTGACAGGCAATACAGTGCAAAGCTAAAATAAAAAAATTGACGTCTATCAATTCCTTGATCTTTAATGATTGAAAAAAATATAATTAAATAAAACGCGTGATTAAATAAAGCGCCTTTCTGTATGTTTTTTTACTATTTGTTTGCAAAGAGAAAATTACCTAATTTCTATTCTTAATATCTATACTCTATTACTTAATTACACAATACTCTTATACTTAATTATCAAAATCGAATTGTCGCTAATCAGAGATTACAATGAGTTCAAATTTCTGTATTTTAATATAAGCAAAAAATGCAAGATGCATATAATATTGATTCAAACTAGGAAGCTAAAATAAATTAGGAAAACTAATCATACATTATATTATATGTTAAAAAGTATACAACAAGTCAAGTATACATCATGTCATTTCTTGATTTTATAATCTTCTTGAACACGATAAAATTGAAAGATTTTTCCCGTTGTTTGTTTCACGTCTGCGTAGCTATATCTACGTAACTGGACTATGATTTCATTACGAAAAAACATTACAATATTTCATAAATCAAACTGACTATTGCGGACGTTGAAAATAACACGAATTAAAATAAAAAATTATTAGATTCGGAGAGCCTCTAAGATAAGCAAGTACATAAAGAACATTTTCCAAGAGAATTACATTCCCGATGACGGCAGAAAAAGAATGACGTCACGTTGCGATAATGATCATTAGTAGTTGACATAAATCATGTAACTGCAATCGTAAAATACACGCGCCGGGGTTAGCGCTCCACGGTATTGAGCAATACACGCGAACGTAAATTACTGCAACGTGTCTGTTTTAGCGAGATTTTCAAAACTGTCGAGATTGCGTCACTTTGCGCAGTAAAAACGGGTTACACACGATCGCGATATAGATAAACGGAAGGTTACCACGCGCGGTTTCCATCATGCTTCTCCCCAACTTCTACGTACGTTTCTTCTAATGTTGCACATCGGTCCGCGAATAACCTAGGCCCTGTAGACACCTCAACCGTGAAGAGTCCTTGATACGCGAGCGTGCACAACCGACGACATATATATGTAGGCCAAACATTCATGTATTTCGTCTTACGTGCAGCCAAGTGTGCGTGTATACTTCATATGGACTCGAGAAAGGCTAGACATTTTGTCTGTTGATGAAGAAGTACATTTATTTCAAATTAAAGAAAATACAAGGTTCGTAATTTGCAAAGTAAAATATAAAAGAGAAAGCGGCCAAAAAAAATATGCAATAATGGAATAAGAATTAATGAAATAAGAATTAATAAAATAATTTATTCTAAGCAGTCATATAATTTAATACTAAAAAATTTATAATTAAGATAAAGAAATATTTTTTTTTAGAGAATATAATATTATTTTATTAATTCTTATTTCGTAACATTATTATCTATTATTCGCTTTTTTTTTTCACTTTATTTCATTTTGAAGTATATAAATACATAAATATATTTTTAGAATAATTATGTATTTTTTTGTGTGATAGAAAACTATTGAATATGAAATATATACAAATTTCACAGGATGAATAAATATTTTGACCATTAAAGGATCTTATATTTAGATCATGAATCACAAAAATTTTAACTCTCAAAAATACTTTTAAATGTAAGATTTTGACTTATTTTTTATGTAATTAAAGCATTCAAGATGTTCGAAAACGATTTGGTTTAATCGACGGTTAAAACTTCTTGAATATTATTTAGAATTTTAATAACATTCAACATCAAGATCAAGATTATCAAGACCATTGGAGATTCCTCCTATATGAATAATGCTAATGTCGGCGGTACTTGAACTCTGTCAACATATATTTCCAAAAATTGACCAAAAGGAATTTTATTGTAATATTTTGAAAAGCTCTCGAGTTAAGCTACAAGAATATGCAATAAAAAATGGAATTCCTATTTAAGAAATTGAAGTGAGTTGACATATAGCCAAACAATTATTTAAAAAAAATCAAACTAATAGCATCTGATATCCTCCTTGAAGTCACACAACTTTATATCTTGTATATCCAAAATATAAATCATTGATTATTAATAGAAGATGAAAAAAAACTTTTGCACAGAAACTTTCGCCTAATCTTTAATACATGTATTTTTTACTACAAAAACAACATTAAAGCATTTCTAAATGATTAATAATTATTTTCGCAACACAAAAACAATTAACGACATCCCAAGCAACGGAATTTAATCTATCTATAGATAATGGGCAACATTGTAACAATCATGTATACATTGATCTAAACACTTTGAATTACTTTAAACAATCATTGATCCATGGAATCCTATAATTCACAATGTCTCGATTTCCATATTAATTTTGTGAATTTTATACATTTTGCATTGTTTTTAAATCACACACCAATTACTATTTGATCTCGAAACGCAATTTTATTCCAAAATTTAGAAGATATTACATTATTAATTTTGTCAATTTAATATTACTGGTGTTAATAAAGATCTTATAAACTTATAAATATTTATTTGAAAAACATCACATTAATCAGATGGTGATTTATTCTGTGTATTCACGGTTACTATTTATTTTTAATAAATTATTATTTAAATTTGTTTGAAAGACTGTATGATTGAAATATATTTAAATATATTTAATCGAAATAAAATACGTGATTAATATATATATATATATATGGATAAAAAATAATTATAAATATGGAAAACATTTTATAAGTAAACAATCCAAATATAATTGAGAGGGAAAAAATGTTTAAAAGTTAAAAATTAAAAGTTAATATGCATTTTCAGTTTAATAAAAATTTTTCTGTCTAGCTTATTTTTAATACAAATATTCCGATGTATTTCAATTACAATAAAATGAAATTCGTACATTATAAGTGTATTCTATTTGGCGCTTACAACTCGCGAACGTTATTTGTCTTTGTTTAATATTTGATAAACAATGAAGTGATTCGTTGAAGTGACTCCATGAGTTTTACGAGCGTCAAATAGAATACATTCTAAGATGAAGTAAGACCGAAATGATAGAAAAGAAAAAGATAGAAGGATAAAAGTATTAACTTCTCTATTGGTAGACTAATGTGACTATCAGTCACAGTAGGCATTTCCAGAGGTTGACATGTGCAAGGTTTCCATCAGACAACACTTTGCAAGAGCCAGTGTCTATCTTTCGTGAGTTAGTTTGCTAGTGCTTAAAAATGCACGGTATTAACTTTTAATTTTTAGGTTTTAAACATTTTTTTCCCTCCCAATTATATTTGGATTGTTTACTTACAAAATGTTTTTCATATTTATAATTATTTTTTACCCACATATATATTAATCATCGCATTTTATTTCGATTAAATATTTCAATCATAGTCTTTCAAACAAATTAAAATAATAATT
>Ga0157364_1004895_pt1 | contig 13481 bp, 5 predicted proteins | sample AttsexASBM2_FD_111476 | JGI IMG/M metagenome (GOLD analysis project Ga0157364, IMG submission 111476) | Fungus gardens microbial communities from leaf cutter ant in Ribeirão Preto, State of São Paulo, Brazil - Atta sexdens ASBM2 | ecosystem: Host-associated > Fungi > Mycelium > Unclassified ... | reverse complement strand
GAGAGAGAGAGAGAGAGAGAGAGAGAGAGAGAAGAAGAGAAAGAGGAAGAAGGAATATACACGCGAAGGAACACGCGACACGCCACGGAGAACACGCGCAATTTCGCAACGCGCGAAGAATGCCGCGAGTGCAGCTGTGGGTCGTTCGCTCGCTGCTCGCTCGCCTGACCGTTCGCTCCTTGGCATCCGGATTCCAACGTGAGGAAACCCCGAGCGAATCGGATAGAAGCCGCCGCGCCGAGCCGAAGAAGATCAGATCGCAGCTCGCGAGGGACAATCGCGTAATCTTCCGAATTCGACCATCTGCGTTTGCTCGCGGGGAGAGAAAGATAGAGAGAGAGGGAGAGGGAGAAAACAAGAGGACCCGAGGAGAAGCCGGAATTCGGTAGTAACGGTATACGGGAAGCTCAGTGTAGGCGGACGTCCTTGATTCCGATGATAGTGATCAAGACACTCCTCGCCTCAGCCCTGTCCCTTCCAGAATAACTCCTCGCCTGATTGGGCTGCGACGGAACTGGATTGCAGGACCGGTCGCGCAGTCACGTGTCGATGACTTTAGCAGGAATCGATGACCTGGGGGGGAAGTATCCTTCTCGTGATTGGGCCGGAAGAAAAAAATCTTGAAATCTCGCGCGTCGTGTTTTATAAATATATATATTTTATAAATAATTTATAAGTATATATTTTTTTCTGTATATATAATATATATAAATATATAAATATAAATATATATATATATATATATATATATATATATTTATATTTTTAGTTCTATATAGATATCTTTCAATGTATATATTACATTCTTCATCTCTGCAAATTTAAATGTAATAAGTATACCTTCATATTGTGTGTTTTGATTTAATTTGTTTTGCATAAAAAATGGATTTATAAAACAATTATGTAGGGAATTAAAAATGAACAATGCTGCGAAAAATTTTGATATTTTAACAATCAGCTTACGTTGTACATAATTATTTTGATCGATCAACAAAATTATTTTTAGATTTATAAATTTAGTTCTACCTAAATTTATATATTTAAACGTGCATGTAGTATGATGTTTTATTTTTATATAGAACTAAATTACATATATATAAAGCACTTATCACACACTGAATTTGCAGTGAATAAATGACGCATAAAATCATACGTGAATTTCTATTCCAATTTCTGCCATTAATTGTCGGAAAAGAAAGGAAATCCGAAATAGCGATGGCAACCGGAAAAAGAGAGATTGCCGCCGTGTATATCGCGATAAAAGCCACGAATAATTCATGCCATTAATAATCTTATCGACAAACTGGCGCTACCATTTAAACGATCCCGGGCGGATGCAACATCGATCAACTGCGCATCGTGAAAGACTGACAAATTATTGTCCAGCGTAATGCATCGCTTTTACATCTATCGCTTATTATAACGTATCGTTCGTGTCAGAGCGAATCGCCGTGGTTTTCGATTAAATCGTTCAATAGAAATAAACCTCGCGTTTATATATGTGGCGCACGCAAAAATGTTTTTTGCAGCAATCTTTTTCAAACTTCCGGTAGATAAATTGCCAATTTAGAGCTGCTAGACTGTACAATCTTGGCTAAAAGGCATCTTCAGTTTATTACATTTTCTTAGAGAAGGCGATAATAAAATTCAAATGAGAAAAGGAACAAAATATTAAAATATTAAAATACATAAAATATTAAAAGCTGTATTAAATATTATTTTTCAGTAAAGCTGTCTTATAATTTATTTATTGTTAGTACGTTTACATCAAATGGAGGTGCTTTACTTTATATTTTCGGCCAAGGTTGTATATTTCACGTACAGATCTGCAATAACAGATTACGATGTACTTTTAAACGAAAGAACTGCGAGATATGCAATAGCCACGTAATGAAATCGTAAAATTAATACGCGGAATCGAGTGTTACGTCTATAATTATATGCGGATACCTCGTCCTCCTAGATACCGGGCAAATTTCACACCCGAAGGATGCCAGCGGCCCTCGTACCCTCGTTCGTGCGAGAGTGTACGGATCGTGTCGCGATACCGTGAATTTACGACGGTCACTGAGCGAATCCATTTGTTTCATCTGCATCTGCTTAGCACGCTAATGCCCCTTTCCTCGTATTCCTCGCCTCGCGTTGCTGAATCCTTTTCTTTTTCTATTCCGAACAGGGAACTACGGGCTGGCTACTTCGACGTTACGTTTGCTGGAAACGAACCTGTCTACGATAAGCGGAAGCTGCGATATTATATCGGGATAGGATATGAGAGAAAGATACGTATGAAGAGGATTTTATAATCGCGAATATAAATAAAAGTTATTGCCCTCGCTGTCGAGAGTGTCGATTTTTTATTGAAATACAAAAATATCTCCTTACATGGGAAAGAGTAGGAAACGTAGAAAGTATCGCCTTGATTTCATGCGAAAGCGACTTTCGTTCAACCTTTGCGGAACTTTTTGGAGAAAGGGGTCCGGCAATCAGAATGAAATCTAACGTAGCGAAATCGGACGCTAACGGCAGATACGGTAGGAAACATTCCAACCGTGCACTCGCCTATCGATGTTCGTTAGCACGAAACATAGCTGCGTTTCTCGGTGGACTTTCGTATAGCTGTCTGTAATTAAAGGAATGTCCATCTACTCCCCGGTAACGATTATTCATAAAGAAATACTTTTGCACCGTTTTGCATTTCTATATATTGAGTTAGTTTCGTTAGTATATAGTATCTTTCTAACGTCTATTATTGTATCAAGCAAAAATTTCGCATGAAAAGAACGCTGAAGCGTCTCTAAAAATTTAATTAGACACAGATCTAAGAATAATTTTGTTGGAATCATTAAAATAATTATGTAGGACGCTTAAACTGATTTTACATAATTATTCTGATGATTCAAACAAAATTATTTTCAGATCTGCATTTAGTTAAATTTTTAAATATTTTAATGAAATAATACGAATATTGTTAAGTTTGTTGTCAATTATAATATAAATTTAACGACGTCATCCCAGTTTTCTTTTTATAGCACAGATTTCGAAAAAAGTTTCAAATGTATAAATAGATGAATTAAATTAGATCAAGGTATTTTTTATTTTTAATTTTTACCAAATATGTATATTTTTTAAACCAATTAATAATTAAAAATTATAATTACAGTTTGAGATAAAATTTTATTTATAATTAATAAATAAATAATAAATTTTATTTATAATTTTACGTATAAAAAGAACCTTTTAAGAATCAAAATATAGACATAAATAAAATATACGAATAATCAAAATACTCGACACGTAAAATTATAATTAGAATTTTATATTTTAAAATCTATGATTCAGATTAATTTATTATGTTTAAAAGAATTTATATAAATAAATGTTTTTGTTTAATTGTTAATAATTTTTAATTATTGTCAACATAAGAAATACCTGGCTACAGAGTTGTTAACGTAACAAAGCTGCTATATTTTGTTTGGACAATTATACACTATAAAATATTAGTAATAACTGAGTATCCTATATGCAAAGACTTTTAAGTATCGATTATAGAACCTCGTCTTTACCGACCACCTCAGAATCAAGTAATTCGTCATCCTGGATGTCGAGCGCGAGCGATCGCTGCCTTTGCATTCTGTAATATCGATCGAGTCTGTATTGCCACGACATTACAGCAATGTCGCCCGGTTGACGTTCTACTCGAAAGAGAACGTTGAAAGGCAAGAAATTTCCAATCTCTGTTGAATAAAATGAAGTAGCTACCAAAAAAAAAAATTTCGTCAAAGTTGTCCAAATAATTCTGTTATGACAAGTGCGTCATTTCTTTTTTTTCTTTTAATTTTTAAATATGGTCAACTCGCCCACGAGTTGACCATATCAAATTCGAAAGATCGGCGTTAATAGTCTGATAAAACGAGCCGCGTAGTCGGCCTGTCGATTTTACAGATATAATTTATAAAGAAGCATTTTATAAAGGAAACTTGTGAAAGGTGCACGAGGGCGTGGTCGGCCATTCACGGTTGACCACTGGCCCAGTGGGTCCAGTTTACGGTTGAGCGATTGCGACATCGTCGTATCGACAACGCCTGCTGACTGGTTCGACCACTGGCGATTATTCGATATCCGCCAACCTCGTTCTCGTAATTTTCTGACTTTGTGCAACTCGCCCCGTAAATATTCCCCACCCCCTCTCCCTCTGTCCTTCCACCTGAAAAGCCGCACCTGAATAACATCTTTTATCTCTCTTTCTTTGAGAAATTTGGAAAAAAACTGCAAGGACGATGGGTCATTTTTACGTCAATTTTGAACAGAAGGAGATTATTATTCTTATCGTTTTTTTTTTTTTTACGAAAGCAGTTTTACAAGATAGTCAATTTTTTTTAAACTTTTTTTAAATCAAAGTTTGATTATTTATTTTTCCATATAGTCTCCTATTAATAACCTCCTTTTAAAAAGTCACTGACTTGTCAAATTGCCTACATACATCTTTTTGTATCATTTTAATTTTAAGTGAATCGTGTTGTTAATAAAAATAATTTGATGGAGCAAACGCTTTATCTGTGCAAATTGAATGTTCCAGTAAATCATAAAAAAATATGTAGAAATTAAATATGATGATATTATTTATGTTTTAAAAACAAGTTTTATCTCATATGTAAGTTATATTCATACTTAACAGACTTCGCATTTGAGGAAAAAAAAGTATCTTTTGGATTTACATCCTTTTACTTCTCAGGTACAGAATCGTTGTACCATTATGAATGCTGTTTACGCCGTTAAACATTGCACTTTGCCAGCATATCATGCAGATACTTGTATCGCTTATTTATACATAAGTCGATTTCAGATTGCAAAATTAAAATCCGGAGTCGCGAGTGTCATCGAACGCTACCGATACGATCCGTTTCGTAACCGACTAATTTCGATGATTTATCCGAACGAATTGCATCGTATAACTTATCAGTCGCATGTTATAACGATGATTCGCAAATATTCCAAACTCTAAATACATAAATAAATTGCGATACTTCGTAAGAAGAAAAAGAAATAGCTATCAGAGAATCACGTATAAAGTATAAATGGTTTCTGTTGCCGATTAAAGCAAAGCATCGTAAAACCAATGCATTCCTTCGCCCAATTTACGTCCTCGCCGCGTCTCGTTGATTTGCATGTTGCATCGCACAGGATCGCTCCTCGCGAGGAGCAGGAGAGTAAAATCTCGATTCGTCGCGTATCCGCAGAAGACGCGAAGCTAATCCGATTAACTGCGCTACCCTGCATATACTTACTGTCGATCGGCATCAATGACGCATTCCCGGCTTGAATGCCAGACAAATGTCAGTTGCCGCGCTTGTTTCGGAACAAAAAATAAAAGAAGGATATTCTGCGAGGATAATGCGAGTTCATTATATGTATATAATTCGCATTTACATAGTATATATGGATTCTGGGCACGCACGGCCGTGCGTGCGTGAGTGCGTGCGCACAACGATATATCTAGCAATCGATCGGAGCATCGACCGTCGAGTGCTCTAGTCTTTATTCTAGTCTCTAGAGCTCGACAGAGACATGCAACTTTCTGCTGCAAATTATTTCAGCTTTGTCGAGGAGGCTAATACTCGTATTCATAGTCAGGTCTTATATTTAAGGCTTCCTTAAATTTATCTTTAGATACTCTATGAATTATTTCATTGACTGTTGAGCATCTAAAGATAAATTTAAGGAAACCTTAAGTACAAGATCTGACTATGAATACGGGTATAAATGTTGAAATACTCATCTATTTTTTTGTAGCGTTTTTCACTGGCAAAACTGATGCCCATTGCGTGCTGTTGTATACAAATAGACGTAAAGATGTATGTTTAATAAAAATATAAAAAAGAATTAAACCGCGAAATCCTCAATACATTTTGTTGTGCTATTTCATAAAATATACATTAGATATTTGATTATATATAATTGAGATATCTCACTTTTAAATTCGTGCACAACAGCTTTAATGTGTACTGAGTGCGAACCAGTTCTGCTAGTGAAAAACGCGATTAATATCTTGCATGGAAAAAAACCGAAGTTTTGCTGAAGTCTAAAAATTTAGCACACAGAATTAGATCTAAAAATATTTTTTTATTAAACTATCAAAATAATTAGTAGATTGTTATTAAAATAAACAGGACTCTATTAAATTAATAGAAGATTAAAACTGATTGCTATATATAAAATTAAAATTTTTTTATTCAACGAAATTATTTTCAGATTTGTATCTAAATTTATAGATATTCCAGTAAGATCATTCTTTTCACCGTGACTTATATAGCCGGTAAGTGAGTGAATTGTAATCGACGTCAGAAATGTGAGATATTTTTTAAGGGAAATTTAAGAGAACAGAGAAGATTTTTAAGAAATTTCCGTACAAAACGTACAAATTAGGAGAATATAAGCGGATGATTCTTTTTCTTTCATGATTTATAGATGGTTCTTTAATATGATTTCATTACTAATTATCTTTGATTTATACGTCGTTAAATCTGTGAAGATTGTTTACACCGAAATATCTCTCAATCTCACTTCCCGGATAGACATAGGGTCATTCGTCACTTCGAATACAACATCGAGCTATCTCTTCGCGCGACTAATAACTCAGGTACACCCGGAAACATGCAAATATCATCGTTCCGAATACAGGACGGTTGCGTAAGTACGCGATAGCGGCTAATAATCGCGCGAGCCACTGTGAAACGCCGCGGCTCCAAGTTATTTCACGCTCGACGAATCGCGCGCTTTATTATGACGAAAAATACCTGTGCGCTATGCAATTTCGATTTTCGATTGACCACGGAACCGTAATACCTGCTCTCCAAGTGCCATGATAATCTTGCCGTTCTTTATTATCTAATACAAGCCCTTCACCCTGAAACAATATGATTGATATTAATAAATAATATTCAATGCTGCAATATTTTAGAAATGATTTTTATTATAGTAATTTACTTAATTTATTTAAAAAATTTAGATATGTTCAATCTAAGAGATATATTCAATACATATATATATATATATATATATATATATATCTTAAATTATTTAATTCGAGTCCTTCACCTTGAAATAACCAGAGAATAAAATGATATAGCTAGTAATCGATAAATAATATTCCAACAATGCTGCAATATTATGACAGAAACGATTTTTGCTATTTTGTAATTTGATTTAAAAAATTTTCAAAATATATTCAATATCTTGTTATCTAATTTGGATCTTTCACTTTGAAATAATATAACCAACTAGTACTAATAAATAATAACTAGTACTAATAAAAATTTCAACCATGCTGCAATATTTGGATAGAAAATATTATTGCTTATGATTTGATTAAAAAAATTTTTAATGTATATTCAGTATATGCTGTATTATCTGATTCTTCATCCTGAACCAATATAATCAGCTGGTGATTAATGAATAATATTCTGTACTCTATTTTGATAGAAAAGATTTTTACTAATGATTTGAAAGTTTTCAAGATTATATTCAGTATTATACGTTAAAAATAATTAATATTTAGAAATTATTTTGAACAAATTTCTCGAATTATTTTGATTATAAAAAATATTTCTGCTAGCAAAACGATATCCTTTTCTTCGATTTTGAAGGAAGATCTTTTTTTATGTTTTAAATCCTATCACCTTTCGAAACTACTCCTTGACCGATATTTTTTTTGGTACTTTTATTATAGAAACGTATAAAAATGTATTCGCGGTTGCGTTTGCCGCTGTGATACGAAAATGTCACCATATTTGATTGTTTGGTTTCTCTTTGATTGTAACGAACTTGTACGAGCTCTGATGTGTCTCTCGCATAATCAGAGAAACTGGTTGTTTCTCTGATGTTACGAGTGAAACGCACGTAAGCGAGGGTCTATTAAAATTCGGCTCGCCTCGCGAAACGCATGCGAAAAAGAAAGGATAGAAGTGTCGATGCCAGGTCCGATTGCTCGCCGTCATTTTAGCGCGTGTTCCACGACGACACAACAAATATTCAGTTTTGCAAACAGCTGCGGTGCAAATATTTAATAATAATATACGGCGTTCTAAAACTGATGCAAATACTAGTGCAAATAGTAGAGCGTGTTTCACGCAGTAAATTTTCAATTGGTTAGAAACTGAACTTGCTAGAAGGCAACGCGTTAAGGCGGTATAATCTAAATTGAAGAAATACTGCGTGTTCCTTATCATTGCAACGATATCGAAGTCACTTTCACTGTATTGAATAATATTATGCTCGTTGCGTATGTTTATTTAATTGCTACAAAAACCACTCGTTTCATCTTCGTAATAGTGGATATCGAGCACAACGGTGATAACGAGCGCAGTATCAATGTATGTAAAACCCGACTTAACAAATGGCTAATCAGCGAGCGACAGCAATTAAGTAAATGGTAATCCGTTTTTTTATTATCGAAATATAATCAAGCATCCAGCATTGAACAAAAACAACGATTGTGACTATATTAAAAACGGTGCCAAGGAATTAATTCTTTATTTAAACACGACTCGCTGCCACTTCAATGTAACAGGCGTTAACGAACGTCTAGCATCTGTAAAGATAACGACTGTCGCGAATAATTTACGATCCATACAGGGTAATGGCTACAATACGCTTCCAGTTGTATTATTTATCTTGTAATAGACGCGAAGAAAAAAAAGACGTCACTTTTTATTGTCGCGAAGATATTAATCTTCACGCTTTTTTAAAGCAGAGGTGTCTCCTGAATTATTTTAATAACAGATTATTTTAATAACAGATCTGGCGTTTTTTTCGAGTGTTTTGACTGGATCTGTAGAATGATTCCAAATGAAATGGGATTCTATCATCTCAAAAAATTTCACTCGAAATCTCGAGAGTGCAATGGGCGGACTGAAAAAAATATTTGGTTGAAAATAAACAAACTAGAAAAATTCTGATTATATCAATCAGAATTCCGGTTATCTCAACTGAAATTAGTAAATTTAATCAGAAATTTGTTTAGTAGATTTAACCAAAGAACTTTCTGGTTTGACCATTTTCAATCATTTTCAAACATTTTTTTCAATGCGCAGTGGTTAACAAAACGTTTAACAAAAAACGCAGTTTTAAAACTGTAAGATTCTTTAATTAATTGATCTTGTCTTCAGTTCCTCAGTGGATCTAAATATATAAAGTCCAGTTATATTAATCTTTACAGAACGAGAAAATTAATACAGTGACACTGAACAGTGTTATACTATACTCACATTTTGAAGCAAGAAATACAGTGAGAGATATAATGAATTGTAACAAATTTTACTCAAGGAAAAGCTGTGAGATTTCAAAAATCGATCCTCGTCTTCTACAGATTAAAAAAAATCTTACATAGTTGCAAAGCTGCTTTTTCTACTGAGCACAGCCAATCCCTCTTGCGATTCGCGGGGTGAACGTGAAACTTGTTACGAACAATTTATGCGGGCGCTCGAGAGGAGAAGGAGGAGGAGGAGAAAAGTATCTCCTGTATGTATATAGAGCCACAGATACGGGCCAATTATTTTTTGGAACGCATTTACATGACGCCCGTATAGGTATGCGCCGATTGAGAGCGAGGTCGAGATAAGCTCGACATAAGTCGAGTGCAACAAAAGAAAATAATGCCCTGCTGCAGCACGGTAACAAGTCGTGCTTTTCCACTCCATTATTAACGGTGCGTTCAGTTCCTCTCTCCCGGAATTTACACGCAAGTCGATTATTTGCCATTGCACGTTTTCGTCTTCGACGTGACGAATTGCGGACGAGAAGAGGTAGCCGGGTGCGTTCGCGTATATTATCCAGCGAAAGAGAATGTTATGTTTAGCCAGAGAAAGAGAAAGGGAAAAATAAAGAGAAAAAGAGATGAAATGGAAAAAATATATTCACGGCCGTTTTCAGCCGATTGCGCCGATCGAGAGTCTCAATGATTGTGTTTGTGACTTTATCTTATCGCCAAAATTAAAAATACGTCTGCCTCTGCTTGCATATTGATCTTATATCGGTACGAATTACGATCGACTAGTTGATCATGCGTAACGCTCACTAGAGCGTTTTTTTAGAGATACAGGTTAGATGTTAGGTAGTAAACGCATCGGTTATCGAAAGCGCAAGTTACGCGAAAGCTTTAACAGGTAACTTTAGAGGCCGGTCGCAGCCGGTCGCGCCTTTCGAGCGCGACACGCTCGAGAAAAGATCGCGCTTAATTGAGTGCGCAATATCGAGTGAAACGCAGAATGCGAAACAATAGTCTAAATCGGCTTTGAGTAGAGGCTCGGAGATTATGGAATATCGAGTTGCAAACGGATCGATCGAGTCACGCACATGCAATAGACGCACGACAGACGCAACATCGTTGCTGCCGAGGCTAAGAATAATCATAATTATCACGAGATATTAATTTTCGCATGTGAGCACGAAATTGCTAACCTAAAGACTTCTCTCTATGAAAATTCAACAATAAGAAATAGAAGTAATGGTCCTAACGGTCAAAAATTTTTAATGTTTAAATAATTAAATCTTAATTACGATACTTATACTATATATATATATATATATGTACATGCATATATTTGTTATCAATCGCACTGCGCGTCGAATTGATTTTTCGGATTTAGAAACGCAATTAAACTACTGTAGTTGATAAGCTATCTTAATAATTTGATGTTCAATCAGCCATGATGTTAAATAGGATGCCTGATTGAACATTAAATTTTTAAAATAGCTTATCAATTTAATTCGTGATATTACTACAGTAGTTTAATTGCGTTTCTAAATCCGAAAAATCAATTTGGCGCGCAATGTGATTGACGACAAATATATGCATGTACATATATAGTATAAATATAGTAATTAAGGTTTAATTATTTAAGCATTAAAAATTTAACTTTGACCATTACTTCTATTTCTTATTGTTGAATTTTCAAATGCACAGTAAGATTCTTATTGTTCTCTGTATGAGATTATTATAAATTCGTTCATGCATTTTACACACTTGTGCTTTTTTGCGAAACAAGCTCATCTTTATCGGAGCATATGTACAGATTACCTCTGACCTCGACTGTCTATCACCTTCGTGCTGTACAAAGATAACCGATCTCCTAAAAAGCGAATAGATTATTTAAGAAAAAATACTGCGTTCCAAAAAATTTTCGGAATTGCCGAATGCCGTCTTCTCTTCGAAAAAATATTAGACTCTAGCTTTGTCATAAATAAATAATAAAAAAGAAATTATTTCGCACTGATTATTGCTAAAACCTTCATTAGATGTTTCATTATTTTTTCATTGAAAAAATATTATTGCGGTGTGGGAAATATTTTAATTCTAAAATGCTATCGCTGTTGAGTAATACAGTACTGCTATCCATATGTAAATTTGTACATACAAGGAAATAGGCCACTCTTAATTGATACTTCTTAATTAAGGTAACACAAACTTTTCATATGTTTCACACTTTCGATAATAAAATATTTATAAGTTAAACTTTTATAAACTTATATAACCTAATTATTAACTTAAAAGGAAAAAAAAGAATAAAAGCATAGCATCAAATTTAATTTTGAAATGATAGAAATAAGTAGTCCAACTGTGTATGAGTCTCTTTATAACATTTAAACAATATGTATATATTAACACAAAACTTAAAACTTTACTGCTTAAAAACCGAATCATTTGTGACGCTCTTTGTTATAATGTTGGCAGGAGAATTCAAAGTGATATATACGGACAGAATTTTTAAAAACTTATCTTCGTTTGGCTTAACTTTTATCGTGACAGATTGGACCTCTTAATGACCATTGCAGGTATAGCTCATTTGTATAACGTAAAATGTATGTATTGATAACATTTTACACTGAGAAAATTTCTGATTGAAAATGGACGAACCAGATTCTGATCGTATCAATTAAAATTCTGATTGTCTCAACTTAAACTTATAATTTAATTAGAAAGTTCTGAATTTATTCATTTCCAGCCAGAATTCCAATTAATGCCAACCAGACTCTTTTTCCAATGAAAATAACGTGTATCTTTCATTTCGATCTTAAAAAGAAAGTTATTAATATTACTTTTTATGTTGAAATACTTGATTACTCGAATAAATTAAGACTTATTCTTTGAAAGATATTTTCATTTCATCTTCAAAGATATATATAATATTTTACCGGGATAAAAAATGATTATTAAGAAGAAAAATTTGAAAACAAGAAACTATTCTTTCTGATTTAGTTGAAATGACAAAATTTGTCGACATAAATCCCCGATGGGATTGACAACGTTGAATAAACCGGTGGATTTACATCCATTTTTTGCAACACTGCCCCTTTTAATTACGAACGTTTTCCTGGCGAATGCATTTTTTTCGCGGCATGTCGCAAGCGAACTGAAGCGAGTCGGGCCGAGCCGAACGGAGTCGAGAGTTTCTAACGAGTTTCACCGATCGGCGCGAGAAAGATTTATATCTCGAGTATCGGAGGCATTATGACGCGAGCATTAGACAGAACGGTGATAAAAACTTAGGCGATCGATGGGCCGATCATGCGTTTCGCGACTAGTTTCGAATGAACTTATCAAGAATCGGTCGAGCGAAACCGCAGAATCATCGATCATTATCTACTCGCTCGTAATCGTCGATCAAGAGGTTAATGGGACGGGATTTAGCAACTTTGACGAAGGAGCCAGTTTCGAGTGCCGACCGAGCGCGACTTCGATTCCGCTCTTCTTACAAGAAAAATCATCAAAGTATCCTCTTTCAATTTTGATGAGCTTTGTATATACAAATATACAAATTTAAATTTAATTACCGATGAGAATAAATCTAATTAAATAAAAAAAAATCCTATATTCGATCAAAGCGGATCTTATGCTCAAATATTTATATGAATTTGTTATATGTACATATATCTGATTCTGCAAACCGCGCGCCGAAATCTTTTTCAGTCTTGAAACGCAATCATTAATATCATCGCGCTTCCATGAATTTTCTTATTAGATAATAAAGTGCCGCGCGCGGAACCGTCGTAGTAATTAATCGAAACGTCTCTTCGTTGATAAATAAATTGCCAATGCGGCGCGACGTTTTACGCGGCAAGAGGAGGTTGTGCTACGCAAGACGGAGCATTAAGATGTCCGTTATATCTCCGATGTATATCGCTTCCGCACGCAGCTGGTCCGCGCCCAAATATTTGCACGTCTCTTTTCTCCCGGCCTTTCGCGGTGAGGTGTGGATTCGACTGCTGCAGCGCACGTGTGTAAATACGTACAGATGCGCGGGTGTGTGTTAACAAGTGTGTCGTAATCGGCAAGGTCGCCGGGAAACGCTGACGTTGACGCCGACGTCGCTTTTCAGCGACGCCGTTGACGACGACAGAAGAGAGAGAGAGAGAGAGACAGAGGGAGGGAGGGAGGGAGGGAGGGAGGGAGAGAGAGAGAGAGAGAGAGAGAGAGAGAGAGAGAG
>Ga0157364_1004894_pt1 | contig 13486 bp, 10 predicted proteins | sample AttsexASBM2_FD_111476 | JGI IMG/M metagenome (GOLD analysis project Ga0157364, IMG submission 111476) | Fungus gardens microbial communities from leaf cutter ant in Ribeirão Preto, State of São Paulo, Brazil - Atta sexdens ASBM2 | ecosystem: Host-associated > Fungi > Mycelium > Unclassified ... | reverse complement strand
TGCTGAACTGCTTGAGAAACACCCAATTGCTCGGCAAGCATTTTTTGCGATTGGGTATTGTCCTCGTCCAAAAGAGCCTGCAATTGACAGTCCTCAACCTTCCGATTTTCACGCTTCTTGTCACTCAGGTCAAAATTGTCGTCATTGAACCGGCGAAACCAATCTCTGCACGTTGTTTCCGATAAAGCATTGTCGCCATAGGCCTCCACAAACATTCGATGTGATTCGGCAGCCGATTTTTTCAAATTGAAACAGAAAAGCAAAGCTTCCCGCATATGCTTTTTTTTTAGCAAAAAACTAGATATGATTACGAAAGAAAAAAATGTATGTTGTATGAAATTGCTGATGATGTGCATTGGTTAATGTTGACAGATGTCAAACACGTAAAAAAAAGTGTGTTGTGTTCCCAGGATTGCTTTGTACGCTTACTAATGCCACCTATGAGCAAACAGCGGATTTAAGCTTATATACCTGATATTGTGGAATACATAGTTTCTAATAGGTTTTTTGAATTTTTATTCTCTGTTCTCTGTTCCTTTTATTGTGCGAAGCTCCTTAGTCCGGATCTACAATAGGTATTTTAAGTCTTAGGCTGGGTTCACCTTGACAGAAAAACAGAAAGCAGAAAAGCAGAAGCCAATCAGAACTCGCGGAAAGACAGAAGCAGACACAAGCGAAATGTACTGCCTACTATTATTGCGAGTTCCGATTGGCTTTCGCTTTTCTGTCAAGGTGTTCGGTCTTAAACCGTAATAAATTGACCAACTACAGTCAAATACGAGAAGAGAATAATTTATGATTCGTCCATTCCTAATAACTTAAGGCTTAAAAATCTATTGTAAATCCAGAGGTTACAGAAAGTGTGTGTGACTAGCTTAACAATTGAGCAACGCGATAGTCGAAAATCTTATTATTAGGAGCTGCGCACAATAAAAGGAACAGAGAATAGAGAATAAGAATTTCAACCTATCAGAAACTGTATATTCCATAATAAATGATTTTTGATACATTGAAATTCTTTCTTCTTTGTTCTTTTTATTGTGCGGAGCTTCTTACGGAAAGTGTGTGTAAGACTACTGACTAGTTATATACCATGTCATTTTTTAGAGCTACATTCCAAAACTTCCTCTCCGAGAAAAATTTTACTATATGTGCTATAGTATACGTTACATGTACTATATATTTCAAGTAAAATTTTTCTTGGAGAGGAAGTGTTGAGGAACGTAGCCTAAAATATCATAACTGGTGATACTTGTCGTTTGTCGATAATACCTCGTCGATAAAACAGAATACCTGTAGAATATAGAGGCTGTAGAGCATTTGTCGCAAAGGTTAGAATTGTCAAAAGTAATCATATAAACTTATAATACAAATTTATGAGAAATTGTGTATATAATTAATTTAAATAATTCATGGCGGTTTTACATCGCGCTTTGTTCACTTGGTTCAATTTGCTCATATTCTTGATTTTACTTGTTTTGAGGCTTGATCAAAGAATACAATGGAATTGGTTCATAATTTTTATTCCAATGTGGCTTTACGACAACATTCTCCTTATTTATATTGTATTCAATATGATTTCGTACTGCAAGAATGTACGTAACTTTAGTTTGAAACGAGAAGTAAGTGTTTTATAATTTGTTAAAACAAAATAAAATAAAATTTTCTATTATCCTCTTGGGATTGAAAAATATATATTTTATTTCAATTTGATCTTTTTCGTATACATTTATTTTATAAAAAATATTTCATGTAAAAAAAGAAATGTAATAATTAAGAAATATTTCTAACAATATAAATCTCTAGTTAATTAAGTAAAACCAAATTTTAATGTACAGTAAAATAAAATTGATAATAAAATTGTTTGATAATAAAATTATTTCAGACACGATACATGATAGCTGTGATCTTGAAATTGTGTGCACAGATTTTGATTTGTCTGAAATTAGAAGCCCCTCACTGGTCTCTACCAGCGAAAGCAGTATTAGCACCATTCTGGCTGCTTTTTCCAATATTAGCCATAGATGTTATTTATCATTTAATGCTACAAACTACATATTGATAATGAATGAATTTGTTTATTTAAAATTATTTATGGGTGTGTATATATTATGTTAATAAAGAATTATTTTGTAAGTGTTACTTGCTATACATAATCAATTATTTGATAAACATTTGTATAAATTATTCAATTTATATTCCAATATTGTTGTATTGAATAATAAAGTATCTTTGTTTTGCGTTAATTTAAATATATAAAATATAGATATATTTTTTATATCTGTTTGTTTTATTCATTCATTCATTTATTCAAATATAAGGCAAAGTAAGTTTTCTTTGATAAGATTAAATTGATTTGATTTATAGCAGGATTTGAGAACATACAGTAATTGTAAAGTATAGATCTAGTCTACTATAAATACTTAGTATTGCACAAGGCCGAATAGGACAGAGTTAAAAATAAGTAACTCCATGACAGTGCTTGTAGCAATCTTCTCATCAGTAAATGAAAGTGTTTCCAATTCATAATTAATAATTTATATAAATGTTATTGTCGCTGAATTTAATTGCACAGAAAAAATAAAAGCAAGTTAACAACTGTTTGAGAGAGAGGAAGAGAGAATTGTTTTTATGATTACACAACATTCACTTAGAAAAGTCTTAGCATGTATAATTATTGTGACATCTATGAACAACAAACTGATTTTGCAGTAATTGTGAAAAAAAGGTGATAAATATAATTAGCATAATCGTGAAAGAAGACTAATAATATTTAACAGTTTGCTAATATTGATTGTGGCAGAATATAGTAATTGAATGTATTTTTATATAACTTTTACATTTTCTTGGATATTTTTACTTTTTTACACATACACATACAATTTTATATATAAAAAGAAATTGTTTTTCTCTCTTTCTCTCTAACTGTGAAATAATCTATATAAGTATATTTAATATTGATTTTTAGGTGACAATGTGGCTTTTTATACTTTTTTATTTAGCATTTATATTACAAAAATCCGAAACTGCAAATGACGTAGTAACAGTGAAAGAAGTGCTAGCTGGACATTTGGCTGAACTCCCATGCTTAAGTATTGATGAACATCATCGTTTCATGTTCTGGCAATTTGGAACTAACAATGTTATTGGTCCAGGGAATCCTTTAAATGAAAAAAAATATAATTATGAAGTACTAACTGGCATGCTTCAAATTAGAGTATGTTTTCAAAATGTATCATATATTCTTAAAATTTTTCTCTTTTAAATAACAGTCAATATTTAATAAGATGTATTATCAAAATTATAATTAGGGTACATCAACAGCAGAGTCTGGATTTTATAAATGTTTTTCAAAAGGTCTATTCGATGATTCTCAATTAAAAGTTCATTCTATTGAATTAATAGTTACAAACGATTGGGAGCAACTATGGGAAAATGATTTTGAGGTATTTTAACACACACACACACACACACACACATACACACACACACACACACACACACACACATGCGCGCGCGCATATACATATATGTACATATATATTAAGAATAATCAAGCCTGCATTTTATTAAAATGTATATTTGAATAGACAAATCTGTTACGGGCAATGACTGCTATTATGGTATTAGTGGTTGCTGTAGCTGTCCTTCTTCTAATTATTACTATTAAGAAAAAAAGAAGTCAAAGATTCTTCGGTAATTTTTTATAAAAATTAATGAATAGAAAGAAAATGCACTTTTACTAAAAATATGATTATCTTTTATATATAATCATTTCTACAGATCTCGAGGAGTCGAGAGAAAATTCTCCAGCACGCTATACGTCAGATAATGCACCTGGTGTTTCATCACATGTCGAGAACGTTGGAGTAGATAATGCTGTTCTTGACATTGATTTTCCCAAAGTATTTAAACAAATGCAGAAGGAGCAAGCAATGCCATAAGTTTTAATCGTATTGTGTATATCATGAAATTACATTATTTCAGTGTTTTATTCTTAAGTGTATATTTTGCAATACATGTATTTTAGAAATGTATATCTTGTAATTTATTCAAAATATAATTATTTAAAATAAATAATAAATTTAAAATCGATTTCGAGAAATAACTGAAATAAATCAAGATTTTCAATTACACAAAATGTTATTTACAATCAATTTTTTTGCGTATATAAGTTATTCATACCTTAAATATATTTTATTTCAGTTTTCTTCCTTATAGAACTCTTGTACATCAGTTTTTGTTTTTGCAGGAAATTGTGCACTAGATGTGGTATCCATCATACCTTCCACAAAACGTCCTTCTTCCTCCTCTTCATCTTCTTCATCTTCAGGTTCCGCTTCAGTCTCGAGTAAACGAATCTTTCTATTATTTTCATTCAAAATAGCAGCTACTTTCCGAGAACCACTGACTGCTAGTCGTCTCGCAGATATTCCTTGAAACGGTTTCGGCCACGTTATACCGATGATATCAGTTATTGATATTATTGCATCATTATCTTGATATTCAAGCATATTATGTAATGGCATTTGTATGAGAAACGATGCATGAGTTTGTTTATTCAATATAAGCAAACTAAGATAATCCTGTGAGTAAAATTGCAGATCTACTATCACAGTATCGATATTTTCTTTTGAACATTCTCCTAGATATGCAGAAAAGTTAATTATTCTTATAATGTAATGGACAAACAAATTAATTATATTATAATTATACATAATACATAATAATTAGGCTACTAACCTTGTTTCTGACTCACATCTAACGTGACCATCTTTGAACTAAGAGATATAGGATCTCTCTCTATAGACAAATATTTTATGTTAAAAAGTCTTAATAATTTGCTGTCAGTCTCGCTCATAGCCAATAAAAAATTTCCATCACTTGTAACAGTTTGTGAAGACATGAGAGATGTAAATGATGGCAAAGAGATGGAGATCATCACAAAGTGATCAACTAAGCTCTGATAGGCTTCAGCAAAAACATTTTCTACAGCGGCAACTAATTTTACATGAGACTGTAGTAAAGATAAATTAAAATTTTGCTTTACTATATGTGCATAATTGCGTAAGCAATCATTTGCATCGAGCATAATAGCCCACTCGCTTCCTTCCGAAGTCAGGGGAGTCTGCAGATTTTCATGACGCAAATATTGACCCAATTTTTCTAAATTTACTCTACCGTTTGCTTTTGGTTTATCAAAATCACTCAAAAATTCTGCTATAAATGTTAATTCCTGCTGACTTACACGACTTACTTCCGATGGTGCTCTTTCATCTGTTAGTTGAAGAATGGCTACGTACAACCATCTATAAATATAACAAAAAATTAAAAATGAATTATTAAATATAAATAAGTTAATTAATCATTCAATTTTTTACTTATACCGGAAAAATGCTTTATAATTGCGCATACTCTGGTCTATAACTTGTTCGATTTCATATGATTTTGCCAAGAAAGCTTCAAATTCATTAATGGCATTAGTTATAAGTGTTTCATCACGTAGTCCTAATGCTTCATATGTGTCACCTACTCTCACCATACCTCTCAATTCAGCTAATTGATAAACCAAGGCCATACCAACACTAGTTAAATTTTTCGAGACTAGTTTCTGAAAATAATCTATATTCTAAACTTATATGATATACACAATTAAACTAAAAAAAAAAAGTAATATTTCTCAACATACTTGTATATTACTGTAACACATTTCAATACTATGTCCGAATTTTTTTAATCCTTTCTCTGTGAGATCTCTAAGTAGAAAAGTTTCTAAATTTTTCGTAGGTATTCCGATCATTAATAGTTCTAAAAAATCTGCAGACATACTACCAGGTGGATTTGCTTCTGCATATCGTGCGAGTTTTTCATCCATTTCCAAGAGTATTGTCTCCCAAGCTTCGCAAGTAGCCATTAAGGTTCGTGAGAGATAATCTTTCAAACATTCTATATTGGCTTGAGTTTGCGCAACCTGAAAATAAAAGATATAAATTAACTTAATGTTCTTTTTAACAAATTTTAAATTCTTATGCATAATACTTAAAAAAATAATGCATTACGATTTAAATCTTTATTATGAATATATACTCGCAATATGTGTGTGTGTGTGTGTGTGTGTGTGTGTGTGTGTGTGTGTGTGTGTGTGTGTGTGTGTGTGTGTGTGTGTGTGCGTGCGCGCGCGCGTGCGAGCACGTGCCTATGTGCATCACTCTCAAGATACCTTAAGAAACTCTATTTTCTCAAATAATGGACAAAATACTCTAGTTGTCTTAATAGAATTATTATCCTTCCATGTGATCCATATCGGGTTATTAGATCCACCTGTAATTTGCAAGATTGGTCCATGGCCTACTGTTATAGTGCCACAATAAAACATGCCAAAAATATACATTAATGCTGTGCCATCTTTTTGACCAATCTATAAAAAAATACATATAACTATTAATCATAAATAAAGTTACAAATGCTGCCTATTAGGATTGTGCTTTATGATATTTACAAAGAGCATATCCAGGATGTGAGACAAAAATTCCTTCCGCTCAGGTTCTGCGTTATAACTTCTGATTAAACTAGGCAGAAGTGGCAGATATTCGCCTGTAGGTTTATTAGTTTTATCACTTATTAATGAACTTTCATGTTCAGAATTAGACAGTGGTAACCACTTAACACAAACAGTCAATTCGTTTGTAGACAATTTAGTTTTGTGAATAATATTTTTGGTCTCAACATCAACAAGACACAATAGCTTGGAAATCTCGTAGCACACCGCAAGCAGTTTTCCATCTGGTCTCCATGCCAAATGAGCTATGATATCAGATTCATCTTGAGGACTCAACAACCATACTCTTTGCCATGTGAGTCTATGAAGGACGACTTCACCTATAAAATTTTACATTGTAGATAACAATTAGAGTTCTTTTTCTCTCATTAATATTCGTTAAATATCTAACAAAGGAAACACCAAGAATTTTTTAATTCTGTATTTTCTCATAGTAAAAACAAGAAAATGCAGTAAAAGTTCTCATAATAAAAATAAGAAAATGCACTAAAAAAGGGATTTTGATGTTTTTTACACTGTTGAATGAAAAAAAAAATGATGTGTATCTATTGATGACAACAATAAATATTTCATAAATGAGTGTTAATTATCTATAATATTAATTTGTAATTTCATTAAATTTTATTACAATCAAAAAGTAATTAAAATTAATAACATTGAATTAAAATGAAATTTATTTAAAAATACTGATATTTTTCTATACAATATATTTTTCAAATTATTACAATAATTATTTAATTAAAAAATCGATCTCTTCAAAATGGACTAATGGCTGAAACGGCTGGACATGTATTGTTTTTTTTTTCGCTCAAGAAACAGTAAAAAGCGCATCAAAATCCTCGACAATCGTCACCTGATGTTCCCTTTGTAAGTTAAAATTTAATCAATTTTTTTTTATGAATAATTATAAAAAGGAGGAAAATAAATATTAATATCAAACAAAATCTTTACAATATTAGCTTTTAAATCTAACCTTTGACATTGCTAATTGCTAAAAGATCCATCTTCGGTGACCACAGCATTGTCGTCACCTCTGCGGGGAGCTGACGCTCCTCCAATTGTCTCATGGTACCAGTCATATCTCAAACTTTTTTTTTAAATACAACAGATGACAAAAATTCTCACCAAGCGAATGTCTAATCAAAGAAGGTCACTTCAATTACACGCGTACGAAATTTGTCTTTTCTTCTTCTTCTTCTGATATAGTGCTCGCCGATGAAATGACGGCGAATCCGGCCAGACGAAATTTATATTTACTGCAACTTGCTCATGTTCGCCGACGTTCGCATAACTCAGAGAAAAATCTCGTTTGTGTACAAACATTATATCACATTGTGTTCAAGCAGTTCAAGTTCAAAGTAGTACTAGCGTGACAATATTCGAATACCGTCCAAAAGTTTAGGTCCCGTTGCACTCAATGGCGATACCTCATAACCTCACTGTCTTCACTTTGGCCAGAGAGAAAATTTTCGATTGTATTGTAAACAATTGACAATAGAGAAAAATATCAGGGTGCTCCTCGTCTCAATTCCAGGTCTGTTTTCTCTTCCGAGTTGGTAGACTTTCATTCTACCACTGAGTCATATAGCCCTGACGCTGTTGGTATCTCTGTTGTGTCTATAGTAAATTTCTTAAGCTGGGTTCACACCTTGACGGAAAAGCGGAAAGCAGAAAAGTGGAAGCTAATCGGAACTCGCCAATCGAAAATAGTAGGCAGCATGGGTTAAGAAACAAAAGGTTTGTGGCGTCGCATGCTCCAACATGCTCTCATCATAATTCTTACTCACTCTAATGCGCTTAGAATGAGTAGGAACTATAACAGGAGCAATGTTGGAACATGCGACGTGAACAAACCTAAAGTATGCTCATTTCTCATATATATTTTCGGACATATTTTCGTCACGTTCTGTACAGGAGAAACGTGACAAGATTCCGTTATCTTTAAAATTATCATTGGCGCATTAACAACGCGATAATTGAAAGTACTATGATACAGAGATTATATAGTGTTTCGAAGCGTTTATAGTATGTTAAAATGCCGTCGTATGCAAAAAAAAGCAAAAACAATTCCCGAAATACCAAAGATATCGGTATAAAGTATTTTTCATTTCTAAAAAAAGATGAAATGATAGAAAAATGAAAAGTTTTTGTGTAAAGAAAACATAAACTTAAAAATCGATATGTATTAGTATTAATACCTACAGATTAATAAAATTAATAAAACAGACGAAATAAAATTACTTTATGAACAAATTAATTATTTTCTATAAGAAGCATGAAAGCCTATATAGGATCTTAATGTGAAAACATCCGTTAGAAATAATGTCTTTTAATAACAAAACATAATAAACATATATGTTGACTTTCTATTAGATCATCGATCTATTAGATCATCTTTATAATTTAAATTAAAATTATTTCAAATTGATATCTCTTATAATATGTCATTAAAATTAATTCTCCCATGCTTTCTTCGCATTGAATATTTTAGAAATCAAAATCACACTCACATGAAATTGATTGTCGAAATTGATTCTAGCTATTCTGTAACTCTTAATGCAAATTTTGTTACCGTTATGACATTGCTGCGCAGCTTTTTTATCATGGTAAATAATGAAACTTGTATTAAAAGTTACAGAAGGACTATTGAACTGAATATTTTCGCATAAAGATCCTGTGCAGGTTTTCATGCTCTTTACAGAAAATAATAGATGAATAAAATACACAATTGAAAAAATACATTATTTATAATTATTTATATAGCTCGTGTTTGTTCCAAACACTTTGATTCTTCGCAATATAAGGATACTTGTTATTATGCAGGATATTGCCTGCTTATAGCCCTGTGAAAAGGAAACTAAAACCAGATGCAATTCCAATGGAATTTGTAGAGGAGGCTCAGATAATTGTGGAGAATGATTTGGGTATTTATATATATGTGGCACTATTTATTGATTTACTTTTAAAGAGTACTGTGTGTTCTATATAATAACATATTGAATACATATTGCTTACAGGAACAGATGTTACGACACATTGTACACAAGTTGCTGCAGATTGTGCTATATTAAACTCAGTGGGTTCAATTGCGTCGAGATCAGAGAGTTTTGTTGCATCATCATACCCTACAAGTGAAATGATATTATGCTCTTCGAGTCCAATGCATTGAGCTCAGTGAATTCTGTCGCATTGTGCTCTAGAAACGATAATAATTTTAATATGTTTTTTTTCTTATGTTTTGTATATATATATATATATTTTCTTTTTTTAGTTTTATGTTATTTAGCTATATTTTGATTAAAGTTTCAAAACATTCCAAAAATTACATATTTTGTAATAATCAATAATTTATATATTATATAATTAATAATATTGAAATTCAAATTTATACGCAAATGTATTATATACATAAGTACTTTAAATTTCTGGACAAATTATTATTTTATTATTAATTTATTATTATTTTAAACATTAATTTTTTAATATTGTGAATATACCTAATTGTAATAATTAATTTTCTAATATGTTTCTAATATATTGTAAAGGTTCATCCCAAGTTTCTTATGACAATGCTAAAATACAGCAGGAAAATACAATTACTTTTGAAAAATAAAGAAAATATAAATATAATTAATTAATTTCATACATTTTAACAATATGATTGTACATTTAGTAAAAATTTAGTAATAATTTAGTAAAATATATAATTGTAATTAATTCATAATTTCAGGTCTCAAATGTGCTATTATTTTATTGAAAATAAATTATATATTTAATTTTAGCGGTAATGTAATTACATTGTAGATATTCATGAGAACGTTTATAATTAAACTTATTTTGTATAATTATTAATCATTACTGTTATTAATAATTAATATTATTTATAATAACATATTAAATAGTATAATGCAATCTATTTTATATTTGCACTTTTTTTTAGATTTAATTGTAAAAATAAATGAATAAATTACCGTCGAGAGAAATTCTTACGATTTTATATTTATGCATGCAACATTTTATTTGTTATTAATAGATATTATATATAGTGCAATCGCACTCACGAATATGGCGCAACTTCATCGCGCGTTCGCAGCTAATTCTTTCTCGACTTGACGCAGAATTCCCGTCTTTATAACGAACCTACGTTTGGCCTCATCGGAAATGCGACAGAAAACGTGTCGTTATGCGGTCTCTCCTGCGAGCCCTGCTCTCGAAAACGATAGTTGGGCGCCAGGTACAAGCGAGCGTGCCACTCTTTATCGAAATTAATTATCGGGAGATTCTCTACGCGATTTTCTAAATTGCGAACATCGATGGCTTTCGTAATCGACGGTTTAGCCTCGGAAAGACGGCAGAGAAGGCGGTTCGTGATCAAGGATAGAAAACCGTGGAGAGGAGCGAATAGACGGCGGCAATAAATCATATAATTATAAACAAGAAGAAATAACAAATATATATATTTGATCAGGTTCTGACTCTCGTTGGTACTCGTTGACAAGGTCACGACACAATATGCGATCGCAATGCGCTACTATAGCCTCGCACATGCTCTGATACGCTCTACGCGGAGCGTATTAATTGCGCTACTTCTCGACGACACGAGCTCACGCCACGTAAGAGTATTTTTCGCAAATCGCACGAACAATAGCTGACGCTACGAGACGGAATACGAGACGGTTGCGATCTCCTCGCGAACACGGCATAACCTCGTGCTCATCCGCGAGGCTTCGAATGACTTTATAAAATGCCGGAAATAGACAGAGAATGTACAGACATCACGATACAAAATTTCGATACAAGATCAATCGGCATGCGATAAGATTTCATAAATTGATCAGGCTGTGGTTAAGGCGGACGCGAAAAGTAACTCTCCCGAAAATTTTACAATGAGTCATCGCGAGAAGCGCTCAGAAGAAATATCACGTAAAATTCAACGTACGACAATACTGCGTGCCTCTCGCACACAGAATACGACAACGATAATTACGCGCACCTCCCGGACACGGAAATTGGCAACCTTGCAAACTGGTTACGTTCGTCTCATCCCGGTAGTCCTCTCAGGCTTTCTTTTCGCTCGCTATCCTGGGCACTCTTAGCGTCCTGCGGCCGTGTTCCTCGCTCGTTCGCCACAGCACAAACGCTGATCTTTCCGGGAGCACGCAGTGATCGCTATCACGAGAGGGTCTTTTCGCGCCTAATTAGTGCGCGTTCTGCAAGTTTCGCGAATTGCGCCGTGTCAACTACGCATCCTGTGTCCTAGCGTGCGAAATTCGACCGGGCCGCCACGTTTCCTTCAGCTGCCTCGGAAGTCCTTCCGGATCTCAGATTCGTGGAAGACTCACCTCTCGATGTCGGTATCCCCATAGTCGCGGTCTCCGGTTCCGATTCTGGGCGCTGACCTTTCCTGAGAGGGCTCTGCGAGCTCCGGGTCTCTCACCGACACTTGGGCGTAGAGTGGCCATCTCCGACCGCTGTCCTCGAGGCCCCGTCGCCATGCGTCTGTAATGGTGATAAAACAGATCTCGAACCAAAGCAAAGATATCGAAATGCGAAGCGATATCACCTGCGTGCTACCCATCCTGTATAGACACACTGGCCAATCCATCCTCTATCATTCCTCTTCCGATTCTCGGTATCAATCTTCTCTTTTCCTCTATACAAAATTCCCAAGGTCGCAAGGAGATCGCCAATTATCCTGCAAAATTCGCAGTACGATAACGCACGAAAAGAAACGATAAATCACCGCACAAAATCTGCGGGGCGCGCAAATAAAACGAAACAAACGCGAAATCGATGAAATAACGAATAAGAGAGCGCAAATAGGTTCGTCTTGTAAAAAGTGGAAGGATTCAGGACGCCAGAGTCGTGCTATTCGGTCGGGATCTTCCGATTCTTGTAACGGACGGAAAACGTCACGTCACAATAGATAATAATTCATTTACTTACTCCCCTACATTACAAGAATTGGCATTATTAAATCAAATTGAAGAATTATTGACATTATTCAAGAAGAGAGACTTAAATTACCGGTTACGCGGCATCCAGATTTGCAAACAAGTATAATCATTTAGGCACTTCGACTGAAACGATAGTTAATCCACAAAACGACTGGATTAATTACATTTCAAAAGGAAGATTAATAAATTCTTCTTCTGAATTATTGGAAGTAGCAAAAATAATGAACAAAGAATTTCAAAATTATCATGGGACCTTCATTCAAAAGAGTTCAGGAATTTTTAAAATAATTGCAGATAAAGTAGAAAAAAAATAACAAATATGACAATATCGTTATATTTAATTCGTACGCGAATTTACATTAGAGCAAATAATTAACAAACAAATTTCGGTTGAAAATCACAAAAGAAAGTATAACAAAAAAATGTATATTTACAAACCGTAGAGTTACTATCAAATAATTTAAATATATATTTATATTTTTTTTACATATATATTTATTGCCTGTTATTTTTGTTCGTTTACATTTATGTATTGGGAGTACAAAGTTCGGTCCGTTTTCCTAAAGATGGCTCCAGCTATTGTGAATGATTCATAGTGACGGCTGATTTTGACGGTTTCAGAAAGGTTAAACATCTGCTAATAATATTCAGTTTATATCGCTTTGAGTTTTATACAAAAACCTTGATTTTTATTGAAATGTCGAATTTGTTAACCAAGCAGCATTTGTGGGAGGTTTTGATTTTCTGCTTTAATTGGAAAAAAAGTGCGGCTGAAGCCTATCGAATGCTTGTCGAAATTTATGACACTACTCCAACTGATAAATTATGTAGGAAATGGTTTCAAAGATGGAGATTTCAGCGTTGAAGACAAGTCTCGCTCTGGACAGCCAAAAAAATTCGAAGACAAAGAATTAGAGGCATTACTCGAAGAAAATCAGAGTCAAACGCAAGAGGAGCTTGCAGAATCATT
>Ga0157364_1004893_pt1 | contig 13486 bp, 9 predicted proteins | sample AttsexASBM2_FD_111476 | JGI IMG/M metagenome (GOLD analysis project Ga0157364, IMG submission 111476) | Fungus gardens microbial communities from leaf cutter ant in Ribeirão Preto, State of São Paulo, Brazil - Atta sexdens ASBM2 | ecosystem: Host-associated > Fungi > Mycelium > Unclassified ... | reverse complement strand
TGTGTGTGTGTGTGTGTGTGTGTGTGTGTGTGTGTGTGTGTGTGTGTGTGTGTGTGTGTGTGTGTGTGTGAAAAGAGACAATTCATTATTAGTTATCATTTTTAGGAAAAAATTATGCGAGGAGGTATTGGCGGCGTATCCAAGTTTGTCGGACGAAGAGATTCAGTCATTGTTGCCCAAAAAGGAAGCCATCAGCATTATGAAAATAGTAACGCACAGTGGACATGTAGGCAAAGTATACTGTGTCGCCAAGATACCTATGTTCTTTCAATTGGACTCGTATGACACTCTGCTGTTTCCTACAATTTATACGTTATGGCATCATCCATATTTATTAAACACTTTTACTACGCACACACCAGTTATATCTAAATTGGTGGGAGGTGCAGATCTCATGTTACCTGGATTGATTCTGAAGGGGCCAGTGACTCTGTATAGCTTTGGTAAATTACCAAAGGGTACTCCAGTGTCGATTAACACTGAGGAAAACAAGGTTCAAACTTTATCTTTGCATCTGTTGATTATAAAAATATTGAGGTGAGAAAAAAACAGCATTTCTTCTGCAGGCTGCAGTTGCGGTCGGTACCACTGCACTTTCCAGCGAAGATATGTACATGGCAGCTGGACATGGGAAATGCGTAGAGATATTTCATGTTATTGGTGATATGTTGTGTCAATTGGGCAAACCACCCCTAAGGCCTGATTTGGGTTCACCGAATGTTGACAGTCTTACAAATACGTTAGAAGATATCGAATCGATTAATCAAGAAGCAATTGTAGATGAAACTGTTGAAATTTTATCAATTAAGTTAGATGAATTAAACACCGACGAGGATTCAAACGATGTAGTCAAAGACAAAGTCATTTCTAAGGTAGTTAAATCAGAGATTTTCTTGAAGATGGACGAAGATAAATTGATTATTTTTATGTTATTTAGGAACATATAGAAGAAGATGTAGAAACTGAAGATGTACAAATTTTAAACATAGTTGAACCAGAAGCAATTGATCCAGTCCAGGAGATGGACGCACTACTGGAATATTGTTTCTTGAAAGCATGTAAAATAACTGTAAAATCTAGTGATCTGCCAATGTTGTCGTCCAACTTCTTCAAAAATCATCTGTTAGCTGCTTGTCCGCCGGGTAAAAACGTTGATGTAAAGAAATCTCGATATAAAAAATTATCGGTTTTTCTAGCGGAAATGAAAGCTAAAGGAATAATCAATACATCCATCACAAAAGGTGTTGAAACGTTGCTGTCCATTAAGGTAACATTTGTTGTTTATTTTGGATTCATTCTGATAAAATTAAAATTTTTTTTGAGAAATAAGTTTTTTGATTGGGATATCAACTACAAGAAATTTTTTTTTCGTTTATTTCAGTTTGATCATCCACTTGTGAAGAAATTAATCGTTACTGAAGAATCAGTTGCAGCTGAACCAGTGGTTTCGAATAGTGCTGTTGTATCAGAATGTTATCGAGTGACTGCTGACGTTCTGCCAGTTCTATCAAAATTCGGCTATGAGTAAGTATGGTAGGCATGACACTTGCCGAGTGACGCCACTTTATCGCGACGCAATATAATTGCAGAAAAGATGGTTTTCTATATGGTGATGATGAAAGTCGCTGAATGTTACATCGTCGTAATATATAAACGTGTATTGTATATCACTTTACACCGAATACATGATGATGATTGCAGAAAGGGTGACGTAATGAAAAGAGCCGACATCAGAAAGTGTTTTACTGAGTACGTGAAAGCGGAGGATCTGCAAAACGGAAAGTAAGACCTCGATGTTGCATGTATAAATTTGATTTTACATCTCTTTCTACATTAATAGCGATTATATTTTGTAGAACATTAAAACTGAATCCCCAGTTGGCGGGAATTATGCGAACTAAGGCTCATCAGGAGACGGTAACAATGGAGGATGGGATAAACAAATTTATCGGACGTATGACGCATATGCACGAGGTAACCCTCGCGGGAAATACTTTGTTGCATACGGGAAAATTGGAACCGATCGACATGAGAGTAACAGTGCGATCAGGCGGGAAAAAGGTAAAAGTCGCGGCTCAGAATAAATGATACGAAAATTTAATAACTTTTAAGGTTTCCACGGATTTTTGTTTTCAAAGAAGCTAATTTGCGGATTATCCCCATGTTTTAATATATTGTTAAAGTCTTAACATAGCTTTTTTTGATATAAGAATTATTTTTCTGATGACATCTCACAAATTGTAGGTAACGTTGATAAATAACTTAGAAACGTTCGGGATCAATCCGAAAGAATTCAGCAAAGAATGCCAGAGCATTGGCGCGAGCGCGACAATCACTGACGATCCTGGCAAAAAGACACCCAGTGTTCTTGTTCAAGGGAATCAAATTTTATATGTGTACAAATTACTCACAGGTGAGTTGTTTTGATTTTAATATTCATAAATATTTTACAATTACGCAAATTTTGTAACTTTGTTTATTATTGCAGAGAAATACCAGATAAAAAAGAACTATATAAGAGGTTTAGAATTCGCCCCGAAGAAGAAAAAATAGATATTTTAGTGATTGTCAACTGAAAACTAAACTCAAGTGACCAAAATCCTGTGGTTTAAATTGTTTTCTTGAAACTTCACAAATGGATATTCAATAATAAGACGAGTGCAATTTCAACAGAGCAATTTCAATTGTAAATTGAAGGATGCTGCTGTTTTAATTATTATAGAAACATGTTTTCTAGTAGATTAAGACAATTGTGAAGACTAACAGTGAAGAATTAACAATCATCTTTTATCAGAGAGAGTATATGTTACAAATGATTATCAAATAAAAGCAAATTAGAAATACATATGATTTCTTCTATTATTATTATACCCAACCTTCCACATTTATCATTTTGTATTATTATATAAAGCATATGTAACTAAAAAAAAGACAAGGAAAATTTCTTGAGGCGCAATGAGTAGGTAACATTCATACGAGAGACAGCCGATTGAAGTTTGTTAATATAATTTATTATATATCGAGGTTTCAACATGGAAAAGTACAAATATTGCAATATGGGGAGGGCCCGCGAGCTCTCCTCGGGTGGGAGGGAGGGAGGGAGGAAGCAGGAAGGCAGGATGGGGTTTTCGATTGCACAGAAGGATAAAAGAGGCGCGACGCACGTAAAGGGGATGTTTTTTGTGGGATATAGGGATGCTGCGTTCGGATGAAAACCGAGAGCGAATCGCGTATACGTGTATAATGTATAATGTATATGTATATAATCATATATTTTTCAAATATATACATATAATATATATATATATATATATATATGTGTGTGTATATATATTATATATATTTTTATATCGCGCATTTTACTTCTGCCTTAATTTTTATCTCTTCTTTTTTTTTATTCTTTTCGAGACGACGGGATGCCGACGGACGTCGCGGAAAATGGTGAAGGATGCCCGCCGGTATTTTCTTTTCCTTTTTTCTCTTTTATATGGATAAAAGGAAGGTTCCCTCCTCTCCACGGCCCCCGCATATATTTAATACTCGTTTTGTTCTTCATTTTTTTCTCTTTTTTTTTCCTTCTTTTGTTTTACTTCACCTGCACGCACGAGTGCGTCACGAAAAGCCTAGCGACGCGCGCGCGCGTGTTTCATGACATAATTATGCTTTTTTTTTCTTTCTCTCTCTCTCCCCCTTTCACTACTCTCGCCATCATAATCATTATTCGATTGGTGTTATTTTCTCTGATGTTGCAAACATACGATCGAGCGAGACATAGCGATCTATTCTACGATATTTTTTTATCGCGCTCGCTTTGTCTAATCTATATAAAATCATCATCGTCGCGCGCAAATCATTAGGAATCTCGGAGATATGAATTAAAAGAAAACATCATTAGTTTTTGTCTCTTACGACTCTTTTTCTACGATTTTATTGCTCTTCATTTTTCAGCATTTTCATTTCGTTCTTGCAATGACGACATCTCTTTTAATTCGTACCACCATGATTGAATCTAATTTCTCAATCTAATTTCTCACTTCCCAAAGAATCTGATTATTCGATCAATTACACATTTTTTTCTGTCGTTAGCTGCCTCTCAGTCGCTTCGATGCTTCGATAATAATTTGCATAAAAGTCTAAAACTCGTGCGCATTTTAACGAATTACAATCATCAGTCTTCTCTCGTTAAAGCGCCGAGCGACTCGGACTAGCTGAAACCCACAGATATCTATATAATACATTAGACTCCTAACTCTTCTTATTTTCCTTATGTACAAATGTTGCCTATGTAATAAGCAATGTGCGAAGTGGATGTGCAGTATAGGAGCCTCAAGTAGGAGAAAGACGCCAACAAAATCAGGTGATCAGTCTCTCTGTAATTGGCTCTTATATACATAAAAGTACATAGAATATTATTCTGCGCATATTTCGTACATACTTTTTGGCAACAGTTAAAAGGATGCAGTTAGCAGTCCAATGTGTATTATTAATGTAAACATTAACATGTGAGCTGACCGCTCTCTTCCATGCGATTCTCAAGTTCTGATCAATAAAATCATGATTTTGGATACGAGAGAATCGCGACGAAAATTTGATGCATTTCTTCCTCTGTATCGCAAATCCGATCGCTATGTCTCATTATCGATTTATTAGCAATATATGTCTGCGGAGGAAATCCTCACACTTGCCCTTTTTCTCCCTCACGCACTTTTATCATGCTTTCTCTCTCTCTCTCTCTCTCTCTCTCTCTCTATTTCATTCTGCATCCTCAGGGAATATATGAAGCGCTGAAAATACAAGTAAACCAAATCCAGCTTCAAGGAAATTTAAATCAAGTACTCCTTATTCTTTTCATATTATTTTTTTTAGATTTATATTAGAAATTTTTCGCACCGTTTCACTAGTCATACTTTCTTTTTTTTTTTACTGGAAATTAAAGAGCAACTTTAAATTTTCAGCGCCTCATATTGTACTTGTCATTGTTGCTATCACGCGAATTATCATTATCCGAATGTATCTCTTGTTTGTTTTCTTCTTACATTAACTCAATCTTTCTTTTCATATTAACTCATTCCTTTTCTCTTTTTTTTTCTCTCTTGTCTTCTCGCTCACACGATCTCTTTTGCGTTCGAAATTTTCATGATTTTTTTTTTCTCTTTATGCAACACATAATGCGACTAGGTAGGTACAGATTAATTAATAATTAATATCGTTAGTTATACAATAATAACGTATGACTAGACAATGCAAGATAATAATTATATCATAAATAGTAATAATCATATCATGGATCGCAATTTATATCAACAATGTAGTAGTGGCGCGCACGTGTTTCGAAGAATGTAATGTTTAACAATTACCGTTTGTGTGTGTGTGTGTGTGTGTGTGTGTGTGTGTGTGTGTGTGTGTTCGCTTGTGTTTCTTTATGTGCGTGTTCCAGTGTGCGTAACTATTTCCCACTTTCTGTATGTATAAACATAGATGTGTGTATATGTCTTTTCTTTCTTCGAACGTTCATGGAGTGTAATTCATTCGTTCTATCTCGTGGATGTTACACTGTGGAATGGAATCGGAAGAAAAAATTGTACTGAAGTCAAGGAACAGACAGCTGGGAATTCCACAAAGCTGATCGAATAAGTAGAGATAATTTTTAGATTGTTCCATTCGAAATATATCTGATTCAACGCGCGCGATTCAGAAAAAAAAAAAGATTCATCCGTTCCGTTTCCATAGCATGTAACATCCCACTTTCACGCATTTGTTTTACATGTATATGTATATTTTGTATGCTGTAGGAAGCTTTTTTGCGTTTAAGTTATCGTCGATATCCCGATTAACCTCTTAAAAAGTATCGATAATGCATCGACAACTGTCAACGCGGCGATAAACAGTGCGCCGCGTTCCGTTCGAAGGAAACGTTTAATTAACAGATTCAACTATCACGTGAAGTGCACGTGATAATCTTGCCGCGCGATCCTACAATGTATAATACATCTACGGAAATAATGAAATCATTATATATCTCAGTGACAAATGAATGGCGACGCGACGCCAACGCGTTATTTAACTGTCGTACGTTCATTCAGATTGAGATGAAGCAAAGAGCGCGAACGAACACGAACAAATGAACTTGTTTGAATAAACTGGAATAAACTCGAGCTTCAATTAGTTTAAACTTTTCATCTCTTTTTATGCACATTGAAGGAAAAGCGCTTGCTGCATTCGTTCACATTCGTTCGTAACTGTTCGTGATCATTCGTCCTTGTTTTGCATGATCTGATCTTATTTCGAACAACAATAGTAATGCGCGAAGTGTCCCGCCGCTCGCGAGAGCATTATCTCGCTATATAATAAGACATACGCAATAATCTGATAATAATATTCGAGACGCGTAATATCGCGTTTCGTTCACTAATAATAATATACGTAATATAGCGTGACAATAATAATAGCAATAATAAGAATAAGAACGATAATAACACTAATAAGTATGTGTATACAGAGTTCTGTCGAGAATATAATAATATAAGGTAATGTCCCTTTCGCTTTCTCTCTCTCTCTCTCTCTCTCTCTCTCTCTCACTCTCTCTCTCCCATCTCAATTTCAATCTCTTTCTCTCTCTTTCTCTCTACGTATTATTATACGTAACGGAAAAACTGTTTCCGCGATTGCACAAGTAAATTAAAATTCCCGAAGGTGTAACGAGGGAAAATATTTCTCTCGGGTCTCATGAACCCCTACTCCTTAAGAGGTTAAAAAAACGTCCTGGATAGAAACTCTTTTTCTCTCGTCTTTGTCGTTTAATGTTACACGATATGCGGTTTTGCGGCCTCGACACCCGTCGATGATGAATCACAATAAGATACCATCGGCGGGCATCGGGCCTATCTTAGGGCTTGTTCCAGGGTGCGGGTTTTTTGAATCCGAATTCCGATGAACGGAAAAAAATCGATCGGCAAGATCCTTAGGAAAGGAGAAATTCTTCCATGATATCCTCCTCCAGTCTCCCTCTTATCGTAAATTGTTCCTTTCGATACGTCCGCACCGCCGTGCGTTCTTCTCTCTCACGACGGCGTCTTAATTATTATATATACAATATATATATACAAATAAAGCACATATGTGTATATATATAATATATACTAGTTGCGATCTCCATCGGCGCTTACGGAAACTCCACGCAACTCATTGTGCCAGCAATGTTCGTTGCTGCTTGATTAATTATCCAATTAATTGCAAATTTTATTCGAATTAAATATTATAATCAATCTTCAGTTACTGAAGGTGTCTCCGTAAATTCGCAGTGTCTTGAACATCGTGCGCGACTATCAATTTTTTCGTAAAAAGATCAATGATTTCGACCGCCGAGTTTGAAAACACTGCATCACCGAATGTTATGAGCTATATAGAATTAACAAAAAAAAAAACGCTCCCCTAAATCCGCGGAGATAATTTCTCACGCAGAGCACAATTTTACGTCAACATTCTAATGTTTTTTTTTTTTTTCTTATTGAGCTCTGTGACGCAGTAAAGTTGTTCGCAGTAGTAAGTTTTGGTGTATGGTCAAACATGCTCGATGAGCCGATCGTTTCCCGTCCCGTTTCATCAATCCCCTTATTCGTACACTTCCCGCGAGGCCTAAGGAGTAAAATTTATTTTTGAGAGTCAGCTCTGCTCGTTAGCGGGAGTTTTTTTTACATTTCCGATTATCAAAAATTTATTATTCTCCTCGCTCGTCATTACCCACTAAATAACTTCATTGATCGCCTAACATCGACTGTTTCGATAAGTATATCGGTACTTATCACGATGGTCGTCGCTTCAAAATCGAATTAATGCAACAACACCTTAATTATCCTAATTCCTTTACTCTCCCACTTTCGATTTGTCTATTAATCGCTACGCTTTTTTCTTTTTTTTTTTTAAATCGTATCATCGTTAAGCATTGAGTATCGCGAAATTGGAAATGCTTAGGTCTTCGCGATACTATCGCTATTATTATCACTTGGAGTTTGATGCAGTCCTTGGCGCGAATCGTCCGATTAGATTGGAAGCATTAAGGATCGTGCGAAATTCCTCTCGCAAAGATTTAATCTCTTCCCCTTACCCTTCCTTTTCCCTCTAAAGCTTTGAATGATTCGCGTGCAAATAATCTGCTAATTAATTATAAAATAAAATTCATCATATTTCAAAATATGTTTACATAAAAAAGAAAAAAATTTAATCAATTTAATTTTTGCAACAAAATTTATAATTTTTTATCTTCACGCTTGAATTTACCTTGAATTATGATAGTAAAAGTGTGATCACATTTTCATAATGATAGCGAATACTAGATCTGTTCGCGTTGCTTGCACTTTTTACACTTACCATTTTCGATTTCTTTTTCTTCAATATTCCAATATATATATTTATCTTATTTTAAATGCAAAAATTTTTGGGAACTTCAAGCAACACAAATAGACCTCTTGATTTTCTAAAAAAAATAAAAGAGAAAAAAATAATGGCGGAACGATCTCACAGCTACATGCATGATCTTCCATAACGCTTGAAGCAACTCAAAATATATCGAAGATTATCGATATATGAATAAAAATCCTCCGCAATTTTTTAGTAATTCGATTTTTTATTCATCCTCTTCGTTTGCTCACGTTATCCTCCATTCGCGTTAACGAATGTACGTCGCATAATATCTTAGCATTATCATTATCCTTATTATTATGTATAGCTATCGCGCATGGTTTCTCCTCCTTAATACCGTTCTTATTATTTGGTTACAGTAAATATCGCTATTAATACCGTATAAACCCGTCATAAAATACATCATTTTATTTAGATCCGCGATTTACTTTCGCTTACGGCGTCTACAACGTTAAGCGTCTCGCCTTTTCTGCTGCACACGTTGCGTCAATTCAATTAATTACTTATTTCAATGCATACCAGATCCAGCGGCGATCCTTCTCCCTCGAAGACGCGTAAAAATAAAAAACAATACTTTCTTAAAAATCGTCTAATTAATGGCGCCGACATCGATTGTTAAGTTAAATCAATCGATCAACTAATAAAATACAATGTCGATAAAAAGTATGTATATAAAAGAAAAATATTAACTAATCGGTATTTCATGTCATGAACTATTTAATATCGCTTAAAATAAAGTTTAAATAAAGTAGTATAAATTATAAACATATAGTACAGTTACTATAATATAAGATATAAATGTATACACATGGAAAAAATTATTATGGTTGTTACAACAGCATTCTCTATAATTGAGAAAAAATTATGTGAATTCAAGTTATATTGATATTATATTGAATGTAGGTGTTAAGGTATGCCCATTTATATAGTTATCACAATCGTATAGTTCTCTCGATAAATAACATTTAGTTATATATGATTGCTATAACCGTTACCGTCATGGCTGTCGACTCTCAATGTGCTGCAGAAATAATATGATTGAGAGACGTATAGAGGATATAGTTATACGCTTCCAATTTAAGGTATTTTGCAACATTATATATTGCCGCCAAACTTCGCAACTGTTCATAAACGAAAAATAAAGTGTGCAATATTATATATTGTGCACATCCTAAGAAGAACATAGGTTTGTTTGCATCTCCGCAACATGCTCCAATATGGTTAATATACTATTTGCTCCAACGCGCTCGTTAATAAGAGAACTGTTGAAGAAATAATTACAATTAGTAATTATAACTAGTAGTAAGCGTCGCATATTTCAACATGCTCCAATATACTACGTACCTAATGCTACATGTATTTACTTTTCAATCGTCCTCCAACGCACTCGTCAATAAGAGAGCTGTTGAAAATATAATTATAACTAAGTAATTACAACTATCAATTATAACTAGTAGTAAGCGTCGCATGCTTCAACATGCTCCAACATACTACATCCTTAATTATGTAATCGGTTGGCTTCAAGTGTGAATATTCCAACACGCTCATCAATAAGAGAGCTGTTGGAATTATATAAGTAATTATAACTAAGTAATCACAACTAGTAATTATAACTAGTAGTAAGCGTCGCATGCTTCAACATGCTCCAACATACTACATGCTTAATTATATGTACGTGGTCAGAGAAAGTGTATTCCAACATGCTCGTCAATAAGAGAGATGTTGAAAATATAATTATAACTAAGTAATTACAACTAGTAATTACAACTAGTAATTATAACTAGTAGTAAGCGTCGCATGCTTCAACATGCTCCAACATACTACATGCTTAATTATGTTATTGTGCTCCATGATGACATACCGAACGCGCTCGTCAATAAGAGAGCTGTTGAAGGTATGATTATAACTAAATACACATAATTACAACTAGTAATTATAACTAGTAGTAAGCGTCGCATGTTTCAACATGCTCCAACATACTACATGCTTAATTATATGGTTCTTACGCGTAGAACATTTCAACGCGCTCGTCAATAAGAGTGCTGTTTGAAATACAATTAATTTGGCATATTTCGCAAGAGTGAGACCGTAGTCAGTCCTTATATGTCTGAAGGTCTGAATCTATCTAAAAATGACCTAGATCTATAGAGTTTATCTGTGACTTTCGTTAAATCAGTATAGATTACAAAAAAATTTTGCCCATTTTCAGAATAAGAGGATTATCTACGTTTAATCTTCAATTATATATAATTTCGTACATAATAATGATAGCATTTAAGAAAAAATAAATTAAAGCTTCAAAGCTTTGTTCAAAGTTCTATATCATTCATCTTGGATGTCTTCATTTTATTATTTATGCTTACATGATGCTTTCACGTCTTTAATTATTTAATTTTTTATGTTACAGTTGAACATGACTTCCAGAATTCTTATGTATTTATAATCATCTTCTTCTAAAGATTCTTTGCATCCAAAGCAGTAGAATAATGAAAAATAATGAGGAAAAGATGTTATTAAAGATTATTGTACATGTAAAAATGATGCTCGTACTGTAGACTGCTTTTTACATTTCCGAATCTGCGTTTCTAATTTTTCGAATCCATTTAAATCCAAAAATAATATAATATGAACATGACTACATCCAAATTCAACGGATGAATAGCTTCAGTTCGTTTTTTACATTCATTTTAATTAAAAAATAATATGTTACAGATTAATACGTCCATTTTTAACATCATGAATAACATATTCGTATTTCTATCCATTTGAATTTTAAAAACATTTATGTCGTAAATGAGAACTATGAATATACTCCAGTTCAAAATTATGAATAAGAATTAAGAGTCCTGTTTGAATTCATTTAAATTAAAAAATAATTTCATTATAATTTGTAAGTCGTAAATATATTACAGTTCAAAATTATTTTAAATAGGTATAATTATTTTAATTAGATATAATTATTTTAATTAAGTAAATTCCTATTTCAAATGAATCCAAAAATATGTAATCAAAATTTCAATCCGAATGAATATCTCGATTTTTCGGGACAGAAGCGATACTTTTTTCTGCCAGATTTTTTCGTTTCATGCGAAAACGTGTCGAGTGAGCCTAATTCTATCAAAATTGAAGTAGAAAAAGGCGTTCTAAATAATTATTACAAATTTATGCAGTCAAGGTATCAATTCTTTCAGTTCGTTTTAATTCAACTAATCGTTCGTTTTAATTCAATAATTCTAAAGCGTGCGAACTTGAGTAAATTAAAATGAATTGTAATTTTCAATTCATTTCAATCCATTCCTGTTTACTGGGAATCTAATAGCAAACTGATGACAGAGAAAGATTCAACTCAATTTTTACTGTCAATCTACATATAGAATTGCTGCGTTTTTGTTGCCAATTTTATTGCTGCTAAGTGAATATACCATATTTCTAAATAACAGTCTGTCATCGTTATAACATTTAGCTGATATAACAAATTTTATATAATTTGTCAGCAAACCTTTTACAAAATTTATTTAAACATATTTGTCTTATTAGGAAATGTCTTTTTTTGTTTTAATAATATAGCACAATACAACAGACGGTTGTTCTGTAATTAATAACACATTATTTTGCTATTAGATTGTACATATTTGATTGTATAATTTTTACACGATTAATTACTAGTATGATGTGTCGTATGCGTAGAGAAAATTTAAGTCGAGCCCTCCTTCAGAGAGGGTCATTCTAATCCACCGGCTGATAGTTTGAGTGAAAACTTCCCTTTAATATTTCATTTTAGGATATATATTACATTTTCTTCGTATACTTCTAAAGAAAGAAAAATTGTATCAGCAAGAAGGAAATTAATTGGTAAGTGTACACCATTACAAGAGAGAACAGTATAAAGTCAATTCAATCGAATAAATTCAATGCAATATCTTCTAAAGGGTGCCTACAATTTCTCTCTTCTTGATAATAAATTAAAATTTTAATAAATTAAAATTTTTTAAAATAGATTAAAATTAAAAATTTTTTAATTTGCTTTCCAGATAACATGCATGTTGCATAAGAATATCTGGGTTTATCATATAATTTATTACGGGGGGGGGGCTTATTACATTTTTCTTCTTATTTTAAAAATAAAAAGAAAGTTAATACTATAACATCTAGAATAAATATTCTCATATTTTATGCATTAAGAAGCTATATATGTAATTAATAACCCAAAGATCTAGAGTCTAATATAATACGGAAAAAAAAGGTATAGTTCTCTCTCACATAACCAGAAATATTTAGTTGTGAGCAATAGTTATATCATCCTAGTTATCTCCGATAGGTATGTGTATGATTGATATCACTTATTTATTTTGATGCGTTAACTACACCAATGTAGTTACGCGTGATCTGGTTATGACTAAAACTTGATTGGGAGATTATTTACTATGAATAATCTATTCGTATAGTTGTGTCAATCGTGATGCCATACATGATGTATAATAAGAATTAATTTCTTGTTATATCAAGCTACAAAGTTACAATTTCAAGCAAAAGCGCTTACAATTAAAAATATGTATATGTGAACGAGTGAATAAATCTAAACGCGCATATCTAGAGACACGGTAATGTCTTGGCGCTAAGATATTGCAACCCTTTTGAACGTACCGGCGACCATTGCCTTCTATAATAAAAGCGGAGGTCATCTCACGGAGGTAATCTAAGAACTCGATCAATCAGAATTTGAACTCATTTGCAGTCATAAACGAGTCATGTGAATTTCTGCAAATAAGCTTAAAACTTGATTGACAGATTCCTAAATTTGGAATATGATAATATTTCAACTTCATTATTCACAAGGAAGATTTAGGGATTTCAAAATTCTGAAGAAATCTGAAATACTTCTCTTATACAATTATAGTGCACACATGTACTACAATTCTATAAAAAAATCAAAATTTTTTCAATTTTTAAGTTTATATATTGGGTTGTCCGGAAAGTTCGTGCCGCAAAAGATTTAATAAATGAAATTAAAAATTTAAATCTTCTGCAATTTTCCTTCAAAATCGGCACGAACTTTCCGGATAACCCA
>Ga0157364_1004892_pt1 | contig 13486 bp, 7 predicted proteins | sample AttsexASBM2_FD_111476 | JGI IMG/M metagenome (GOLD analysis project Ga0157364, IMG submission 111476) | Fungus gardens microbial communities from leaf cutter ant in Ribeirão Preto, State of São Paulo, Brazil - Atta sexdens ASBM2 | ecosystem: Host-associated > Fungi > Mycelium > Unclassified ... | reverse complement strand
ATTTTAGAAGGCCAAATGTTAACGCTTTAAAACCACAAAAAGGCGGGAAGATATATAAAATTTAAATTGTTATTTCGGTTGTATCAAATCTAAAGCTCAGAACTTTTTTGTACACCTAATTATCTAAATACAGAAATATAGATTTTTCTTCTTTCTTGCTAATTTGTTTTGACATTTTATACTTTGCATTTATTACATAATACAATATAATTACATTCATATTTTATTTGTACTCAAGAAAAAAATAAAAAGTTATGTTTGTCGTAAATCGCTAAGTAAAATTACATAGAACTCTATTGTGAGATAATTAATTCTCATTTTTTATTTTCTCGGTTCACACGTAATCACATTTTAATTCTTAAAAGTCTTCATTCAGTTTTTAAGTGTTTAATCAATTTCTTTTTAGATAGATTTTAAAAACTTTATCTGAAAGCATCCGAGTTAAATGAAAAGCAATTAAGATCTAAATTAAGTTTTATACGCAAGAGCAATAATATTTTGCAACGGTCTAATCTTTATATAAAATGGATCTTGTCTTGAATTCTTGTCTTATTCTCCTGTTTATACATAGGTACATAAAAATTCTTATTTTAGATATACATATGAATATGTAAAAAATGTATTGATATTATAAATTAAAAAATATATTTAAAATTAAAAATAAGTGAAAAAAAGGAATTTTATAAATAATAGACTTTTCTATTCAAACACACAAACAAGTGTACTTGTAAATTATGTTCCACAAAATTAATCGAAGAATCGAAATAATATTAGGTTGCAACTTTTTTTATATTCTGCACTTTTATCAGACGGAAAGAGATTCCCTGCAGAGTTATATATTAATTAGCATATCTAAAAAGTTCAAGACAAGATTCATTTTATATAAAGATTAGACCGTTGCAAAATATTATTGCGTATAAAACTTAATTTAGATCTTAATTGCTTTTCATTTAACTCGGATGCTTTCAGATAAAGTTTTTAAAATCTATCTAATCTAATTAAATTTAATTAGTTTCTTTTTTTTATAGGCTTAAGAATGCAACGATATCAAAATATTTTTCACATAATATTTTTATCTTCTAGACTACGTTTAATCAAAGGGATAAAAGATGAAAAGAAAGATAAAAAGGTATAGCTTGGAAGAAAACCAAAAGGTTTCAATGTGTTCAAGTGCGAGAATCGTAACATAGTCTGTCTTTCATCTGAACGATTGCGTATGACAGGTGATGTAAAATCGAGTTGCGTTTCAATTGGCCTTTGAAGTTTGTGCTTTTTAATTGCCGAATGCCAAACGCTCCTGCTTTAATTAGAGAACTCCCGCTTGGTTAGAGAGATGAAAAACAAACTTTAGCGACGCTGCACCTCGTCTCCTACGCTGCATCCTCATTCAGTCTCACCGTCGCCAGCTTTCGAGAATGTTCTATAGCCAACAATTTTGCAGCTTGATTTGTTAACGGCGTGAAAAGAAAATTTTTCGACTGGAATTATCCAGACGTAGAGCAAGATAAGCAAAAATAATAGTAGGTATTCTTGAATAAATCTGAATACATTATTGTTTAGAAAAGTCATATTTAGTGCTATGTATATTGCATTTTTTCAATATAATTTAAACATTAATACGTTTATCGTCTTTTTTACATTATTTTATACGTAACCATATATATAGAATAGCCGTCTCTAGAAAGTTTTTGGCACACAACTCATAAATTAGAAACAACATAAAAAATGATGTGCACAAGTATTTTAGCTGCCAAACATCCTTGTTGATTTTAACAAATTTTAGGAAAATATGTTTTAAAAAAATAAAACAATATCTTTCGAGTATCTTTCTGAAAATATCTAATATTCTTTAAAAATATTGAAAATTGTTAAATAACATATATTATTACAATATATTTTTGTATATTAATGTTTATTAAATTTAATTATAAAGTGAAAAACATTATATTTTATTTAAGAAATCCGTAGTGATATGAGATTTGGTAATAAACATGAAATACTAATTTAATTGAATTCTAACCTGTAGAAATATTTCTGTATATGCAGTATTATTTTATCAAATCAAAACTCTTTCAGTCAAATCTTGATTAGGTTATTCCTTGCAAGACTTACAGGATTAAGAGTGTGAGTATCCAGGAATTCAAGAGCGAATCAAAGCTCGGAAGATTCTGGAGTACTTTGAATAGTCCAACGAAATTGTGTCGCAATCAAGCGCGAGCGAAGTTTAAGCAAAAGCTAAGCTGACACTGCAGCTCTAATCTTTAGCTTTAATCTGTGGACTTAGGTCGACTCTTCGTCGTGACAAATGTCTGTAACTGGTGGAAAATCTTATTATTTTGGTAAATAAAATTTTTCCATTACTTTGTATTACATACACATTTTTTTTTCTAAAGTTTTGTCAGATGTGAAAATGCTGTAAATGTGGCAGCTGGTGATTAGGATGCTTGAAAATGTGAGTTTGTATTTCAACTCAAATTAATACGCGAGTATGAAACTTTTAATGAATATTTGTAACTTAATATTATTTTTATACAATTTAATTTAATGCAATTTATTCAGTTTTAGACAAAGACGCTCTTAATGTTTTTGTTCTGGAAAATACAGTTATTGGTTCATGAAACGATGCTTCAGTACAATAAATTTATCCAAACTAATTCTTGTTTCCATTCTTACTAATCTTTATAATCTACATTTTTAAAAAGGGGAAATATGATACTTAAAAATTACAAAAAAAAAATGGAAAATTATTCTTCAATTTTTCTCACTTATTTAACTCATCACTTATCTAACTCATTTTTCGCACAAAAATATATTATTTTTATCTAGCATTATTAGCAACTTAATAATTCGATCTTTGACTTTTTTTACTAATTAATCATTGATTCTTTGAATTCTCGAATTTATAAATTTAGATATAATTTTAAATACTTATATATGCAAATTTTTGTATTTCCACACGTAACTGATTTAAGGAGGGGACCTCCTTAAATCAGTTTAGAATGCTAAAAGTTGGTTTTTATGATTTTTTTATGAACAAACCATTAAGCCGATCTTTCTGAAACTTTAGGAATGATTTGTTATATATTTCAACAAAATAATTTTTTAATAAGAAAATAATGAATACAATAATAATAAATTATATATTAACATTATTGTGCTTCGACACAGACATTGTTGGGTATGTGAAGTTAACCCCAACTATAATACTCAGGAATTCTGATTAGAGTTCCCGTTTTCTTTTGACGAGACAAAGAATTCTATATAATTTATAACAAGAGTTCCGCTTAATAATTATTTTTAAATAATTTTTAAAAAAGGGGGTGTTAACTTTTCATCGAAAATCGAGATCGAATAATTCTGAACTTAATAACTTCATTTTGTGAATACCTAAAAAAATTTTTTTTTTAAATTCATTGAAAATTTTTTAAGAGTACTGAGTAGTTCTGAAGTAGTTCTCGATGACCCCTAACCAAAAATATTAGATGAAAAAGCGATTGGATGATTACATAAGGAAATACGTACTTCTGTAATCGATTTTTCAAATTTCGTTTTTAAGTATATATCTTTTTTTATTTTTGAGTCTGTGTTGGTTTTAATCGCTGAGAACTCTTCGAAATTGTTAGAATGACAATTAACGTATCAGAATTATTTTGTAAAAAAATTTTTTTTTTCAAAATTTTTTTTTATTATTTTTTTTATTATATATTTTTTTAATAATTTTCTTGTTTGTCAAAATTATTTTTTATGTATCAGGAACTCTAGATATTCACAAAATATCTGAATCAAAAATACCTGAATCAAAATTTTTTGAAACTATTAGATAATATTTTATCCTAAATAAAATAGGAGAAAAGTATCAAATTGTAAGAATTGGAAAAAAAGTTACAAACATAAAATTTCGACTTCTTTATGCAGAAAAAATTATTTATACTAAAATTATTTATACTAATTTTTAGTTACAAACAAATATTTTTAGTTCATTTAGGATGGTTGACAATTTTGTAACTAAAAAATTTTGGACAAAGTCGATTGATCAAATAGTTTTTGAGTTATCTTGCACGCTGATTTCGAAAAAGTGGTTTTGAGAAAACGCGTTTAAAGTTTTCCGTGTATCTTCGCTGTATATCTGACACGAACCTATACCTATTTCTTAGAGTATAACTACAGAAGTATTTCGAATTTCGATTTAAAACTTTACGATATTTTTAAAGAATAATACTATTGATTAAAGCAAAAAAGAAATCAAATTTTGACGGATTTCCCCCTTAATTTTATGCTCCACTAACTACTTTAAACTCTTATTTAACCTGTACAATCTTTTTTTTTCATTTTTAAATATTTATGATTTTCTTATTCCTTCTTTGATACCTAGTTTATTTGATCCTTAAATTTTTCAAGTTTCATCAACATCTTTGTGAAATCTTTAATCGTATTAAATCTATTAAAAGCTTTATATACCATAGACACCAATGCATTCGATAGATAATAATATTTGTTATCACATCCGTTGTTAGTTGCGTCAGTCTTTACGTAATGAATTAATTAATCATGGTTGATTTAATTAACACGAAACTGATGACGGGCGCTATAGATATGCAAGCAAAATGCCATGATGCAACGGGGAAATTCAATAATTGAATGCATTTTATGACAGATCGATGCACACACAATAATTCTATTGTAAATTTCAAGATTTAATTATTAAATTATACGATTAGTTATTTTTTAATCGAGCTTAGATTTCTCTTATAGAAATAAGGGTTGTCATCGCAATATCTTCAAAATCGATAACCTCGTTACCGCATGCCGCATGACAGCTTTATTGGGATAGAAGTTTTTGCTCATATGTAGTTGTTGCACACAGAGATGCACGTAAGCAGCACAGCCGCGGCCGATTGATTGACCGATGCATCATTCAACGGGACATAAGTGGCGCTTCCATGCCTCGAGATTCCACGCATGGACTCGAAAGAAGAATGACATGTAGGTCGCTATGAAGAATTCATACTTGTTCTGTTTTTAGAACCTTGTACATAAGTTAAATGCCGGCGTTATAATGGAAATCTACTTTCTTTCAAGTTACAAACGAATTATAACTTGTATTATTGATAATGTTATGTGTGATAGATATATTATTTTTTTTATTTAATTTATCAAGTTAAAAAATCATAATAGAAATATAAAGAAAAAGCACTCTGAGAACATAAACGCTGTTGCAGAGGGAAGTGAGAGTGATTGAGAAAGAAAAAGAAAGTAGGTATATTATAATATAATATATCTACTTTCACAGAAAAGGAATTTTCATATAAAATATTGAAAGCCAAACAGTTTAGAGATTTTGAGAAGTGCTGTAAGAAAATTTTAACGCGCAAATGTTAAAAATAAAGAAAAAAAGTAACTGAGATGAACGTATTTTAATCGAGAGCAAGAGAGAGATTGAGAAAAGAACAGAAGGAGAGAGAGAAAGAGAGAGAGAGAGAGAGAGAGAGAGAGAGTAGGGAAAGAGATAAAGAGATTCTCTCGACACACACCGAGTGGAGTTTTCTCTCGACTCTTTGATCTGCTATCCCATGCTTTTTGTTTTCCAACCGCGATTGTCGCGTTCGAAATAAAAGACTTTAAATGCGGTCTGCACCCCCATGGAGGATAACTTTGGTCCATACACATACTCTCTCTCTCTCTCTCTCAGCTTCTTTCTCTCTTTTTCTTCCATATTTTGTCTAGCCCTTTTATCGCTATTGTACTTTCATATCATCTGTGAAATACGGGAAACACGTCTTTGTTTCCTATAGCGATGTGCATTGCGTTTTATTTTCATCCATAGATAAGGATTCAAAGCAGCAATGCGAATAATTGCACATGTTTTTTGTTTTTACACGAGAACAATACAAAAAAGGTGATATGGAAGATATAGTTAAGAATAAATGTAAAAATAAATATTGATTATTATACTATTACGAAAAATATTATTTTATGATTGGTTTTATCAAATTTGATTTTATCAAATTCATAAAGCATTTGCACATTTTTATTGAGAAAAATATGAAAATATGCAAAATAGCTGTTAACAAGAAATATTATTTGTTAATTTTTTTTATATAAGTGGAGAATTAATGTACTATATCTATTTAAAGATTATGCGTTTCGCGGGGTTCCTCCATGTCCAGATCCATTCTTGGAATGCCAACGTTTCGTGAACCTTGCAGTCTACTTCATCAAGGCAAGGAACAGCCTGATACTTATTAGGCTGTTTCTCGCCCTGATGAAGTGGACTGCAAGGTTCATGAAACGTTGGCATTCCAAGAATGGATCTGGACACGGAGGAAATTCGCGAAACGCATAATCTTTATATAGAAAGAACCCGTGGAAGCCTCAAGAGTATTATATCTATTATTAAATATTGATTGTATTTTTGAGAAGCGAACTTTAATTGACAACGTTATATTTTTTCACTCAATTAAAACACGAATATGATAAAAAAATGTAATATACTAATGCAACACAGGTGCATATTGAATTCTTATAAAAGAGAAGGATTCTTCTTTAAATTTTAATGTTTTTAACGTGCAGTTGCACATTGCAAATAATACATAGAAGTCGTTTTTTTAAACGATGTCTAATATTAAGTAGAACAGTAAAATTATATATAGAATAAATTATATATTTAATATATTCACTGTGTCATATAATGCAAACTTTGCTAAGAATATCACAATTGTTAAATTTACATACATTCGACGATGTAAAAGTACGAATATAAATATATATGACACTCACAATTGCATTCTTTTTTGCAATGCAAATTTTCTCAAAAAATTGTTTTCAATTAAATTAGAACACCAAATCATTTCACAAGATTTATAGTTTTTGTTTTCTTGTTTTTCTTTTGTAATACACAAATTAAACAAATTTAGTAATATAATTATTAATACCGATTAATAATTATCTACATAAATAATTACTGTGATTGTTATAAAATGTTGAATCATTCAATACAATATTCCTCTTTTTCTTCTTCCTTTTCTTTTCTATATTTTAACCGTTATTTTAACAATGATTTTATTTGTTTTCTAATCCATTCCTTCAAACATTTATCCACTCATTATTTTTCATTTTTTTCAATCCATTTCCCTCTCACCTCCCTTTGCTTCCTTAGCTCGAGTATAAGCCTTTATAAACCACGTTTTTTCTTTTTTTACATCCCTTCCCCCTCCCCCTCTCTTTCTCTCTCTCTCTCTTTCTCTCTCTTAAATTAATCGAAATCCAGATAGCTGAATACGGAGAGCAATACGAAGAGTCTTAAAAATATCAGAATTCTGTTAATTATATTCAAACTTTAACATTTCATTAATATTTAAGATATATATATATATATATATATATATATATATTAATAAATATTATTTTACACATATTAATTAAAAGTTTACATTAATTTATTATTGCTAATATTTAATATTTTAGTAATATTTATATTTATTTTAACATTTTTAATTTTCTTTTTGCATATTTATATACAAAAAATGGTGAAGTTAAAATAAATAAATATTAGAAAATATTAGAAAATATTAGAAAATATATGCTTTTTCCAAACATTGCTTGTAAAATTTAAGTTTTTATTATTTTTATCTTTTCTTAACTATTCAATATTGAACATTACTTACTTTCTAAAATAAGAATTTAAAATTTTAGAATTTATTTTAAATATTGCAATTACACCATATATTACAATTTCTATTAATAATTTTCTTTCATTTATAGAACATTTTAATAACATAATTTAAAAATTTTGTACAGGAAACTGTATTTCTTGTAAATCTGAATTTTCTGTCTTGTAAATGTTAAAATTATAAACGAATTCGATTTATCTCATTAAACTTCTCTAAGAATATTTGACGTGGATAAAAATGATTTACGAACGTAAAAATTTCTTTAGTATTCATAATCGAAGAAGCTGGTAAATTATGAGTAAACAGCATCAAAATTGAATATTTGTTCTTTACATTGAGTTTTCAACTTTTTCCTCCCTTATGTTTTTTCTGTGTGATTTTATTTTTTCTTTGCAAAAAAATCGATCAGATTTGTGTATATGGCCAAATTATAAATATTGTGTATTGCCAAAAAATAAGACCAATAGCGTACCAAGATTGAATTAAAATGGAAAGTCAGTGAATCAACGAGCTAACAAATCTATGCATTCTTAACTTTGTTTCAAATATGATATTGCAGTTAATATAAATTCACATCACTTAAATGAATATCTATAATAACACATTACAAATTTATAATTCAACAATAATAATAATAACACATGCTGTACGTTGCGTCTATTTTAATGATAACCTTTTCAATAAATTTATCGGATGGAATGTACCTTTAGATTAAACAAAAAGAGAGCAAGGTTTTTAATTTTAAAAGCATTTTAAATGTTGATGTGTATAATTATATAATTCTTTTTTTTTTATTGACAATAAGATTGGAAATAAGACTGAAATAATTCCTGAAATTAATTCATTTAAATAAATATATATATATATATATATATAATAGTTCAACATCTTAACATTCAGATCGTAGTGGCGTTTCGTATTTAAAGTAAAGTATCTTTTTATTAACATATGAAAAATACTTAAAGAGAGGGCTATAAGAGTAAGCGCGATAAAAAGTGCACAAAAATTAAAATGTCGTTAAATAATATCGATCTAATTAATAAATTCAACTCTATATATATATATATATATATATATATATAAATAAACGCTTCAGTTTATGTTCAAATCATTCTCAGCAACGCAGACAGTAAAAAAGAAATAGTTCAATTTAATCTGCGCTCAATACAATGAAAATGTTGAATTCATTTATTAATTAAATCGATACGTTTTTATTTTTGCGTATTTTTTACCACATTATTTTCACAGCCCTCTCTTTAAATAAGTACTTTTGATTGTCGGGAGTTCTTTTTTAGTGTTACTTAATTCTTGTTATTATATTTTTTTTTATATGTATATATGTATATATTTTATATGTATATATGTGAGTGTATGTGCGCAAATATTGTATATAGATTTATAAATCTGTGAGTGTTATTCTTTCAAACCGATTTTTAGTGCACTTATTTATTAATCACAGATCTTACGAGCGTCAAATAGATTAATTACGTTATCCTAATGATTTCAATCGTTATCTTTTCTTAATTCGAGGAATATATTGATTTGAAAAATCAAGCATCGATGAAAAATAAATCATGCGTTCGATTTTATCCAAGTTAAATTGTACTATAAGTTTAGATATGATCTTGCAATAATAACTCAAGAAAAAATAAATAGAAATGCTCCCTCTTCTTTCACTGTCCTCTTCTAACTTTTTTCTAAACTTTAAGCTCATCTTACTCAGACAGGTTAAAAACTCAATCTACTCTTAACAGAATAAGCAAACATCTATATAATAGACATCTAATAGTAGAAATTAGACCGATGAGAATAAAAAGAATTAAGAGAAATAATTCTACTTTTGATCACACGAAACATTATTTTGATACTTAGTAATATTTATATGCAAAATTTTGCAAACACATTTTTCAATTTTACAAATTGACGATTCGGTTTATCAGATTTCAATCATAAAATGCAGAAGCTAAAATATTAATATCTCAAATTAAATTAATGTCAAGTTGTCAATTTAATAAGCATCTGAAAAAACTTTAAGGAAGGAACTTAATACAGACATCATCTTAGCTATGATTAAAGTAAGAATAATTATAATTAGTTTTAAATTTGAAAAATGATATCGAATACAACTCATCGAGGAAATATAAATTTTCTTTTGTATTTTACCTACTTCTTTTTAACACAAATTATGAAGAGATTTAATCGAAGTCTATACATATATGCATTAATATACAAGTCGAATGAATTTGAAAATTTTATGATAATCTTATTCGCGGAAGAGCGTGATCGAAAGAGATTGTAAAGGGTTGCAAGGGGCTGCAAGTGACGCAGTCCACTGCATTATATTACGAAGATAGAGAATCTCCGATGATATATTATATCATGTATCGTGACGTAGACTCGTGCTCAGACTCGCACTACGTTAGTAAATGACTCTCGAACCAATAGTCACTGCACGAAACCAAAAGGTTATATGTTATTATATGTTATTATATAATTTGAAATTCTTACAACTATTTGCATCTAATTGTAAGCTGAGAGCAATAAAATTTAACATAAAATTTAACACATTGAAGAAACACCGATAATCCCTAAGTTTATAATCAATGTCGCAGTAAAATTAATAGAGTATAAATTTACATTTTCTATATTCTAATAACTTTTACATAAATTTATTGATAGTAGAAAATTATGTGAACAAAGTACTAACACAATTTCGCATAAAATTCGTGAACGGATGACTGTTTAACTATAAGTTATAATTGTATAACTAAGTTTTAAATCTTCTATTTAAAAAGCTGATTGTAAAATAGTCAGCAATGTTCTTTCCTGAATACATCATCATGAAATATATATATATATATATATATATATATATATATATCATTTGAAATGTTTTTAATGCTATGTAAATTTCTTTTATACATACATTAAACAACTTAGTAATTGAAGTCGCACGATAATAAAGCAAAACAAACTGAAGATTTTATTCGCAGAAGTTTTCAAATTTGCAAAACTGAAACTTTTAATCAGTCAATGAAAATTTAATTTCCTATTAAGAAACAACACATGCGTGTCCCTGGCATTATTCATTCATCACACTATGTGTATCCCGTATCCTACCCATTATTCATTTATTCAATATTTTAACGTAAAGTTGCTAATTCATGAATTAGTAGTAGATATGTAGAAAATCTATATCATAAAAAATATTCCTTTTGAAAAAAAAAAAGATATTTCTCATTTATATTATTGCAAAATCATTTTAAGTTGTTTCAATATTCCCTTATACTGTATAAATTAATTCTCAATGCAACAACCACCATATACAAGGTTCACCGACATCACTCGCTAAGTCACTTTGCATTTAATAGTGAACATGCGATTCCGCAGTAATTACAAAAACGCGATATCTTCTGGTTGAACATCGACCGTTATGTATTACAATTGCAGCCGTCTAACAGTAATTACGCACGATAGCAATGGTTCATGCTTCGTCTGTAGACTGATCACTGTCTCGTCACGTTCGCTTGACTACAAAAACGTTCAATAAGTTTTATATCTAATTCGAGCCACCTAATGTAATTTTCGCAATAGAATCCCGAGAAAAACATTTACTAACATTAATACATATTTTTCTTCAATAATACTTTAGCTTAGTAAATAAATATTTATTCAATAAAAAATTGTAATTAAATTAAATTAAATTAATGATTCTTCTACCGAATAAATATATGTTACATTTAGTAAATATATTATTCAGTTAATAGGTATTATTCAAACAAATATTTATTAAAATTTAGTACATTTATTTCAGTGTAATTGTTTTCCAATCATTCTGCTATTAAAAATATTTTATTTTATTGTATTTTATCATTATTAATATGAATGTTTTTAAATCCGTATATAGGCAACTCGAATATAATACTTTATTTTTATTATAGATAAAAAGTCAAGTGTATAGATTTCAAGTAAAATGTGTAACGGCGCGAAAAATTAAGTTAAAATCCGAAGCGTAAGTCATATAAAAGTTACAAATGTGAAAACATATCAAAAGACAGAATTTTTCGGATCCAACTTGCACTTTACCTTCAGAGCGACTCGAGTACAACACTCACTATACTGACACGCTATACTGACTCGGATATAAGGCACGAGCTACGCTCTCGTCCTCACGAGTCTTATATATCGCTCCACAGTGTCTCGCATGCCTTTCATTTCGTCCTTTACGGTACTTCGTCATGATTTACGGCGTATCCGCATGAGGAACGATGGCATCGCGCGCGCGCTTCGCTCGCTCGTTCCCTTTCGTCTCTTCCTTTCTCCTTCCTTCCTTCCTTCCTCTCGCTACGGTTTCCGTCGCGTGAGTGTATCTCGCCTGTAATTTTCTCGTCGACAGTCGCGAGATGCCGGGAAAGGATGCTCCAAAGGATGCCTTTGACCCGACTTGGACGAAAGTCGTCGCGTCGCATCGCGGCTGCTTCGAGCTCTCCTTCAATGCGGTAAGTCAGTAGCGATAAGATACAGACTATGCGGATCCCATGAACGCGACTTACATCTTTGGAATTCGACGCGTTAAAATTGCTAAGTATCCTGCAATTAAAAGCATATCCGCTCTCAAGAATACAACTGTATATCTCATAAACTTCATTCGTCCATTTAAGTAGATCTTTTCTTAACGCAATTTTACTAATCTTTCTCGTACCCAACATAATCCTCTCATAATCAGTATAATTTTATTGTTTAATTTAATCATTCTTTAAGGGGGAAGTCTTATCTATTGTAGAAGTCGAACAAATGAGATGCTTTTTGTTTTAAAAAAAAGCTATCACAAATTCACTCATAAATATCTGAAATCTGATAAATTCTTTTTATATAAATCATAAAATATTGATTTGATGTATTTTGCCGATAATTCACACTTCCTACAAACCCTTTATCAAAGTTTTAAACAATTGCGAATATACTTCCATTACACATTACATAATCAGTCCATAATCATTTTTTCGACAACTACAATCGACTCCGACTCCCATTGTTACGCGAGATTGCCATTTATTTACTGTGCAATTAATGACGAAGAGGTGAGCTAATTATTGACACAGAACAAAACGAGCGTCCTCTAATGCGCATCCATTGCTAATTAGTTCTTAACAACAAGCAATTAGAATTTTGTTAATCAATAACGCGACTATGTATTAGAATCTTTGGCTAGTTTTTTACAAATTACTGTTACACATTTTTCATAATGTTAATAATAATTTATGTACATATTTGTAGTTGTACACTAAATATGATGTTATTAAAATATCGATACCTAATATACTTCCAAATTAATCGAAAATCTCAAATACTTATATAATTCTAGTTCGTATTCTCTGATACAGTTCAAACATATATATATATTTTCTCTTCACTGAACGATCTAACAATCATTATGCGATTCTACAGCGAGGACAGTTAAAGAAAATAATTACCCATCGGCGAAAATTTCTGAATGAAACTTTACTACTTAAAATAAAAAAGAAAAGATATATAATCATCTTTCTCTATTACTATCGTATAAAAATAAAAACTTGTTAATACATTATGTCTGAAATTTTTATCATATACGGTATAATACATATTTCTTAAATATCAATATTTTTAATATCAGAATATTGATTGTTATAAAAATGATAAAATTATATCAATTATAATGAAGAAATTATAATGAAGTTTTTTCAACAATAAATTAATAAATAATTTTATTTTCGCAAGAAAGTAATTAACATTCGTCATAAATTGTCGAATGCAGACCTATCATTTTTCTTTTGTAT
>Ga0157364_1004891_pt1 | contig 13488 bp, 7 predicted proteins | sample AttsexASBM2_FD_111476 | JGI IMG/M metagenome (GOLD analysis project Ga0157364, IMG submission 111476) | Fungus gardens microbial communities from leaf cutter ant in Ribeirão Preto, State of São Paulo, Brazil - Atta sexdens ASBM2 | ecosystem: Host-associated > Fungi > Mycelium > Unclassified ... | reverse complement strand
GAGAGAGAGAGAGAGAGAGAGAGAGAGAGCGCAAGCAAGAGAAACAGGCAGAAATTTCAAACAAAATATTTATAAACCGCTGAAGTAACACACAGCGTCCACAAACTGTTAAAAAAGCGCTAAAAAAAATGTATATAAACGCTTTTAGCGCTTTGCAGATGCTGCCGTGCTACTTAGACGGTATCTTTACTAGTAAGACTACTTATTTTGTTTCTTTTTTCATGCAGTTTACAATAACCTAAATATTGAGAAAAGTAAAAAAAAAAATTTCATGTCGCCTGCGAATATGCGAATATTTGAATATTCTATTTATAAAGATAAGAAATTATAGAGATAAGAAAACGGCGAAATTTTTGCTCTTGATTTTTATATGAGTATAAATGTAACATACATAAATTCTTTATATTCTTTATATTCCTTATATATGATTTGTTATCCACAGATCAACATTAGGATTTTTTATTATGTTTTAATACTATTGTAATGAAACGAACAATGATTAACTGTAAAACACATTCAGTTGAAAAATGAAAAATTTGTCACTTGGCAAATAGATTATTGATCACGCGTTTAATTATTACTTGCTAATTAAACGGATACAGGTATCGGACTGATAATTACATTACAATAAACTGAGAAGAGTTATCCAAGATAAATTGTTGTTGTAAATGTGAAAAAGATTAGAAACTGTGGATATACATATATGAAAGTGTTTTTCCCATGCGTGACATTTTATCAATTCACTAACTGATTACAACTTTCGCCGTATCGCCGACTCTAGAAATTTCTCATATATACACAAATTTATCTCATTCTACTAATACACCTTCCCTCGTTTTATTACATGTACCATATATATGTAGTCTAGCAAAACAATCTTTTACTATAGAAAATTAATACAACATTTAGGATGAGATTCGTGATATAAAATAGATCTATTACAAATTGATGCAGAAATTTTTCACTCTTTAAGTGGTTGTCATTTTAATATAAAATAAATGTATCGCGAAACTACCCAGCAAACTGACATTATTTGTAATTATTTTAATATTATTCTGATGTTAAAGATGTCATTTTAACGTCAAAATTTTAACGACAAATAATGTCTTATTTGCTAGGAAGGTGCGCTTCTTCCCAGTCAGAAATGATAATGAAATCAACATCGAATCGATGTCGATTCTATGTAGATTTCATTATCATTTCTGACTGAGTTAATATCTAATAACTTTTTTAACATTTAATATAATTAACGCGATTATAATTTACGTTATTGTTAACTTTCTCTTGAGGAAATGCCGAGATAGAAGTGCACATGTAAATAGCAAATTACCATAAGAAACGCTTTCGGTAAAATTTAAATTGAGTCTATAGAAAGTTGCTCTGTCATTTTGTTAGTCGCGTCACAAATAAAACAGATGTTTTATTGCGTGACAATCGATGATGTGCGTATCAATCGCATGATACAATGTATAACGGCAGTATTTCATAATGCACAAATCTAGCGTGAGATTTCATTGTATGATTTCATTGTATTCAATAATGACGAATATTGTTGATATTATTAACACAAACATATCTCGTGAAATTGTGCAGTCATTTAATAATTGCAATGAAAATTATAAATAATAACTTCAAGTCATAAAAACAAATGCTTTGCTTTGTATACAAAATTCATAATTGTCTTTCCGTACACAGATAAAGAAATAGATACTATATAACAATTTAAAAAAAAAAATCATGTTCTTGCGAGATCTCCGTATCTCCTACTTTGTTCATCAAATTATCAGATCGAAATCTTTGGAATTTTATCAGCAATATTGATTCTGAAAGAGTCTCTTTGAAATCGATCAACAGCGCAAAAATGCGTTAGATGATACGCGATCCGTTTATCATTACAATGACAAAAAAATGAAACTTATAGAAAAAAAACGCAACTAAGAAAAATATGTTAACGATTGGAAAACTGTCAATTATATTTAGAAAAAAACGCGCCAAATTTATTAGAGAAATATTTCATATTCCTGATTCATTTCTTAAGATTTTAAGCCAGTGCGAATAACTTTTTAATATCTTGCATAACACTTGTACACGTTATAATCGCGAGAATATGCATAGAATATGCGAACAGAAATGTAATATGTCCTTGCCGACTCTAATATTTCTATTACTATTACTACTATTATCACTAAAGAGATATTATGTAACATGATTGTACATTATGACTAGATGTCGAGTTTGTATCGATGAAACTCAACTCGTTCTCACTCGAGAATATTTTAATAAATGACAATTTTTTATACGTTATGTGAAACTGTAGTTAGCTACAGACATTCCGTCGTTTCAAATTGATTTAGATATCACTTTTTACTTCTTATTTTTACATTGTAAATATTTGAAGCAAACAATTTATACGATTTATATTTACTATGATGTGATTTATAAATCTCATCTTCAATGACTGCGTTTTGAATTTTTTTAAGTATACGTCATCCGCATTAGAATGTAATTATCGACGACATAGAATTCAATTCGTTTTACCGACTTTGAATTATCAGTCGTATTTAACACGCTATGCTTCAATAACTTCATAGAAAGGTGATTTTCTGTTATCGAAATCGTCAAATGACATTTTATTTAAGTACGATCCAATGTGTACTCAACAAACTCACGATGACTAATTCTGATTCTTTTCGCTATAATTCTATACGACATATTATACCAATATTGTAAAAACTTATCATATCTTCATATGTACAGAGTGTCCCATAACTCTCAATTAATATTTCTGGGAATAAAAGAGGATGACATTTTGAAAGAGATGACGTTTTAAAAGTTTTTTTTGAGTCAAACCATTATTTACCGAGTTATTAACGATTAAAGTTGCTCAATCAGTTTACGCCCAGCTGGAATACGAAGGAGTGTAACGTGAATAGAATTCTTCGCGCTTACTGTACATTCTCTCGATTAAAATTTTATTATAATTTTTTATATTAATTAATAAATAAATGAATAAATCAATAAATGGGTAGATTATTTATTTATTTATCTGAAAAATTATAATAAAATTTTATAATATAAGCGATTTATAATAACATTTTTTAATACAAGCGATAGATGTAATTAATTAGTTAGCGTAATTAATTAGTGTTGTTTTACACTATTCATTGAAAAAGATCATATTAAGAATCGAAACGTATGAATTTATTTTTTATGTAATATCATAAATATAAGATTTAACACAAGTTAACCAGTCTAAAATTCTAATAGTTCTTGATTTGTATTTATTTCAAATAAAATTTTAATCGAAATAATGTACAGTAAGTACAGTAAGTAGAGTCCTATGACGTGTTACATTCCTGTGTATTCCAAGTGGGCGTAATTGAGCAACTTTATTGACTTTGTAAATAACGGTCTGAACTAAAATTGGGAAAAAAACTTTTAATTTAAAATGCCATTCTCTTTCACTGCCAGAAATATTAATCAAAAATTATAGGATATTCTATATACATCCTAGTTAATTAGCACATATAATATAGCTCTTTCGACTTTCCTCAAGGCTTATTTACAAGCGAGTCAACACTTACTTTCACCGGGTACCTCGGGCTGTGATTAAGCTTTAATTCGAATCAAGTGTCAGTCACCTTGGCGCGGCAAACGAAAAGAAGTGCGATATTCGAGCCACGGGAACGTTTATCATGCACGAACAAAACGCCTTTCCATTATAGCTGCGGTGTTTTATGATTTTATCGTAATTGCTTCCGGGACGAGTCTTGGAGAAAAGAAACTTCCTCTCTCTAGGATATGACAATATTTTATTCAAGTTGAGAACTGCGCATCTATTAAGACACAAAAGAATTTAATCATAAGAAAATAAAGGAGAAAATGACCACAACTGCTATTAATATATACAAATATTTAAATAGTTTTTCTTACTATACAAGTATATATATGTATATATATGTATATATATATATATATATATATGTATATATACAGGATGTCTCACAATCACTATACAATCACTTTTATATCATATCCTAAAGAAAGATAAAGTAGAATAAAAAACCCTAATACAAAAGTTTTATTGTAGGCAATGTACAGAATATTTCCTTTTGAATTCTAATATGCAATACTTTCCATGATTATTTAATATAAAATACGTTATAAAAGACTGTTGTGATGTTGAAGATAGAAAAAAATATATATCAATTTATCGTTACTAGGATTATTATGATGAGAAAAAAATGTAAGAAAAATAATATTTTTTCTGACAAAAAATTCTCTTGCTTCTTTCTTGGTTTTTCTTTCTTTTATGTAAATATTAAATAACATTGTCTTATCATTACGTAATTTTTTATTTCATTCTAACGTGCAGGGAGGACAAGGCGGTTTCGAGGATGTGCGAAGATATGTCAAACAAGGAGGCGACTTTTGCAAGGATTTGGCATCGATTCTTCATGAAAGGTATTTTTTAAACGTTTTCTTCCCATTGTTCGACACTCATGCGAATTTTTCAATGAAAAATTGTGAAAATACGTTTCAGAGCCGAATTGGAAGCTACGTATGCGAAAGGATTGACCAAACTCAGTAGCAAACTGACGAAAGCCTGCGCTAAAGATCAAGGTGATTATTGGTTATTGTCGGCACAAATTAATTTTATGCGTCTATCGCATTAGTATAGGATATTTGATCGATAATCAGGCGTAAACAATTGCATCTATCTCTATTTAATAATATAAAAGTTTAATGCGAAATTTCTCTTTCGCAAAAAATATTAATAATGAGTGATTCTTGACTTTTTTCTTCGTCAGAAATATTGAAAATTCACAATTTATACATATGTATAGTTATAGACTTGAATGCGCAAATATAGTAATCGCAAGTTTTAATAAAAGAAAAGATGAAGATCAACTTTAGAAGGAAGAAATTTTGCTCTCTTTTTCTTATTCTCTGTAATCTTATCTGTTTATTAACTTCTATTTAGTAACTTACAAGGAGAGGCTACACTATACTCTTCACCGATTTTGATCAACTTACAACTTGTTGTAGAGGAGCCTACTAAATGAACGTAAAGCCGTTTCCGCTAATGAGAACTTTTAGAAGCCGAGTAATGAGCATTTTAAAATATATCTGGAAACCAAAAATCTAGAAACAATCTAACACTATTAAGTGGCCAAGATCAAGTCAAGGTTGATGATTAAACTAATAAAGATAGTAAATACATCTCATTAAATCTACCATTTTTGTATAAGACATTTTTCTCAAAAATGTATTTTCCGAAATATTGGACTATTTTTAGATTTTTTGATATATTTTTGAACGTTTATTACTCGACTTCTAAAATTCATTAGCAAAAACGGCTTTTTGGCATGGCTTCTCTAACATTGCTGCAAGTTTAATCAAAATCGGTGAAGAACAGAGCGTAACCTCTTCTTATTAGTAAGAAATTCCGGTTTATCTTTTGAGTAGTATATGTGTAGTAAATCTCTCAACGAGAGAGTGCAGTGTATTGGCGCGTTGCGAAATACAGACGGTGCTCGTAGCAATCGTCTCTTCTAATTGTAAGTATAGATCTCCTCTTTCATAATACAGGTGGTAATAGCAACGGAGGTGTGAACGAGGCGTGGAGGTGTGTCGGCGAGGAGATGGAGGCTGCAGCGGAAGCACATCGGCTATGGGGCATCGCGTTAAGCGAACAACTTGCCAAACCGCTCAGAGTAAGTCCGAGTCTAGGGAGATGATTACGCTGATCAGAAGACCGCATGAAAAAGACTGGATGCGCAATCATGTACTTACGCAACGTCACGATCGGACATCACGGTTGCAAAACGGCAAAATTAGAATCGTTCAAGGAAAATTTACCTTGACAATTTTTCAGACAACACAAAGTGTCTAAAATTGAGACACAAGACATCTTTGACATCAACAAATCTAAAATTGAGACATAAAACTTCAAGACTTCTAAAAAACATTTTAAAGTTTTATGTCTCAATTTTAGACTTGTTGTCTGGGTTGACTCTTTTATATTTATCTTAATCTGAATTATTTCGCTGGCGAAAAGTACATCGAATCGGATCACAAATATTAAAATGAGACAAAAATTTGAGACGTGACATTACTACATTACATATGCATATGCGCAGACAAATACATAAAGTTGACTTTCTCTTTGCGGAAACTCGCAACCGAAAAGATTCAATCTTGTAATAGCATTGAACAAACTGAATCGAGAAACGAAAGGAATGAAAGGATGACATATGTATATATAACACACAGGTGGGTGTAGCGGAGACGCAGGGCCGATCGAGAAAGAGCATCGAAAATTCGGTGGACAAAGCATCCAAGTCGCTGCAAGAATGGCGTGGAGTAGCGGCAAAGAGTAAAAAGCAGAGCTTTGCGTGCGCGCGCGAGAACGAGAGGTTGCAGGATCTAGCACGGTTGCAGACCATCAGTCAAAGTCAGCAGAGCAACAACAGATCGTCGACGTCGAGTCATCATGTTACAGAGAAGGAAGCGAGCAAACTGGAGACTAGACGAAGGAAAGCTGAGGATTCCTCGCGACGAGCGGATACCGAATTCTACACGGTCAGCGTGAGAGCCGAGAGGGCCAGACTCGAGTACGAGAGTACGATGAAGAAAGGCGCGAAGCAAATGGAATTGCTCGAGGAGGAACGACTGAGCGCCCTAAAAGACCTCGCCAATGTGTACTTGACGCACTTGCAGGCGCTCGCGCCGCGATTGCAGCAGGTAATGTACGAACATTACAATTGATCAAAATAATCGCGCAATCATGCAACTATTTTCTTACTTATCATAAAGATAATTTAAATTTTTCAAATATACTTTCTTAGAGCGCCGATCGCTTACTAACGCCCGTGCGCAGTTGCAACGTGTCACAGGACTTAGAGATCCTAAAAAATCTCGTACGTCGAATGGATAATCACGATGTGACGAACGCGGAACAATTATTACCGGATTTCTATGCCGAACACGTGACGTTAGCGATGAATCGCGAACGGCGAAAACAGGCATTAGTGAGGGTGCTGCATCTGATAAGGCAAGATCTCGAGCGAGAAAGACGAGGTAGAGAAGGCCTGGAAACATTACATCGAGCTTTCGTTAAGACTCCGGCGTTTGCAGCGGACGAAAGCACGCAAAACGTAACGGATAAACTAAATCACGTACGTATGTCGAGCATTTATTGCTAATCTGACATAAGGCTTGTTCTTTTTGGCTCTTTCCTGTTAGACGAAAAAAGGAAAAAAGATAAACTGTTGCAAAAGTGCCAAAAAGAACAAGCTTATAGTCAGGACTATTATTTTGTACTAATAATAAATACGGGCGCGCGATATAAAAAATAAATACGTTTCGGCAGATGCGTTCAATGTTGTTGTACTTGGAAGCGGCTAGGTACAAAGTCAGCGGTACGCTCGCTGAAGTGGAGGGTAGCAAACGAATCAAACATCCCTTATCGGACCATATTTTAGTTTCGAGAGACAAACAGGGTTTGCAGCAAAGTGTTCTCAAGGTATAGTATTTTCAAGGCTAACTTTTCAAACTGTGAGGGGCAGTTGAATTAATTCACGAATGAAATAGAGCACAAAATTCCTTGAGGAACAATAGAATCGGCTAATAATAAAGGATACCGCAGAATAAGTTTAGAAGTGGAAACAATCTCGTTATTACGTTCAGAATTGCGAACTATGAGAGATTCCAATGTAATCCTGAACTTTAATATATTGGATTAGGGGAAAAGTCTTTTTACAAAATTGATAAAAAAAAATATTCTATTTTTTTTAAATTGACAATTACACTACTTGACAGAACAATGTTTCAGCTTTAAGAATCTATTTTTAATTGCGATACGATGATTTTTAATGGAGTTATGAGCAATAAAATCAGAATGTTCCTTTTTACTTAATTCGCGAGTAACTTAGGAATAAAAAATCATAGAAACATTAAAAAAAAATGATTTTGTAGAGGAAGCTTCAAACTTTCACGAAGATAGCCGAAAATTTGCTCAAATTTTTTTTTAGGCACGTTACAGACCTACAAAGTGAAAAGAAAATTTTTCATTTTTTTTGCTTGTAGTTTTCTATATATAAAAATTACAAAACTGACATAAATTCAAAAAATATAATAATCATTCGAAAGTAAAGATTTCAAGCTTTAAAACCCTTTTTTAAATTTTAAATTTTGATCATTTTTAACGAAGATATTGATATGGGGAAAGGTCTTTTTACCAAGTAAAGAGACTTTTTCTCTGATCCTATATATAAAATCAAAATCATATGTTATATAAAACAAATAAGATCTTGTATTCTCTGATCTCCTTGTAGATTCCTTCTTGGGCAAAGAATGAATCTTTCGAGGTCCAGGACAGTGACGACGAGCTCGAGTTGCATTTGACCAAGGATCAGGACGGTGAAACTCGCGATTGGGCTGATCGCACTGCCGGTGACGGCAATTCAGAGAATCCACCGGACGAAGATGATTTTAGTGACTTCGACGAGTTTAGCAGTCACTCGGAAGATAACAACAATCAAATTGATAGTACGGAAGTACCATCGGCTAAAATTGAACATGCAGAGCAATGCCGAGCGATTTACCAATATTCCGCGAATCTAAATGACGAGCTCAGTCTTAGTCCGGGAGACCTGATAACTGTTCATCAAAAACAACCAGATGGCTGGTGGATAGGCGAGTGTAGAGGCCGTACCGGTATATTCCCTGCCACTTATGTCCAAGTCATTCATTAGCATAAACGAATGATTTCACATTATATTGATATGCATAGGGAGATATATACATACTAACATTTCGAAGAAAACGTGATGAAACGTCGACCACGTGTTATGATAATAGTATCCTCTTACAGGAGTTTCCATCTGGCTTCGTTAAATCAGATAAGAGTATTATAATGTGCCAATAATGTTACATGCAACGATTACTTTATATGCACAAATCGAGGATATTCGATCACAAGTTCGCATAAAGATGACTTAAGAATACCAAATAGTAGTTACCACCACATTCAATACATCTAGTGTCGAGGTCTGGCGGAAATATTTTAATCATGTTACTATTTTTTTTTGCGCTACGTATACATTTATTGTTCTCTGTTACTACTATACATATAATTAATGCTTGTTTATATGTATCGTTAAAACATACTGTGAAAAAGATCGGTCTAAGTTACGACTTTGAATAGTTTTATTAATTCTGACAATGCATTTTAACTCATTATGCGTATTATATCTATAATTCTTATAAAAATAAGCAATATAAGTTTAATTACATGATCTATCTTACTGAAAAGTTACTTTCCTAGCATGAAATTATATTGATTATACAAATCTTTATAACTGGTGTATTTCTTTAATTTGCCGTTATAAAAATTATGATACTTATCGTATTTATTTACAATCTTTTCTTTTGTCACTATATTTCAGCTTGGGAATATTATTTTTCAAGTATGCTGTATATGTATATGTACATATATCTCACTTTTAAAGCCAAGATTGTTACATGCGCGCGCATGTATAATTTTTTTTTTGTAATTTATTGAAAATTTGTGAAAGTATGTAGCGAAACAAACTGTTTACGAGAGGAGAATCGTGCGCATGCAAATATAAAAAATTATCTATGTATTATGTATACATATATAATTATATATTTGTATCAAACAATCAATTATTCAGATATATGTATAAGAAATTATTAAGTATATATGTATATTCTACCAGTACTGATATAATTAATTTATTTACAAAAAAGTTGTTCATTGCAATGCGCAATTTGTTAATCCTCCGTATGGCCAAAGTGATCCTGTTGCAATTGCTTTTTTATCTCTTCTATGACATCGGTGCTATTGGCTGTAACAAAATGATTGCGTAACAATATCATGAAATAATAACGTCATTATTTGATATAATTACTACAACACACCACAAAACGGACTGGTACTGGCTGTAGCCACGAAAAAACTTCCACGCTGATTGTACATTTCTGCTCTAATGCCCATTTCCGAGCAAATGTTTTCATCGCATGGTTCCGCAATTATTTGTAAAAAATGCCTATATGTCAAATTCCATCGGTGTGCCCAAAAACTGCAATTGCGCGCAGTAGCAGACGTTAAAGATTCTGTGAGATAGACGTAAGATCGTCCGTGACTACATATCGCTCGTTGTATCGCTAAAAGTGTAACAACAATTTTTTTTTACTTATTGTTAGTTCCAGTTAACTAGTTGATAATCATTTTATACTAGCATTAGCTAGTTAATAGTCATTTTATACTAACCAGCTGTAGGAATCGGTAAGTAATCAAAATATGACGTTCGTATACAACCAGGTTGCGTTTTACCGCCATTTGGATAGAAATCAACATGACCTATTTACAGGATGATATTAGGATTAAGAGATTAAATAAACGATCTTCTTGGGAAATTACAGTTCAAAGTTATACATTGTCGTAAAAAAAGAAAAAAGTGCGCGCGATAAGCTAAGGATGGATCAAGTTTCAATGAGCTACCTATAGCTTCGGGTAAGCCAAGTCCCAGATTCGTGAGTAATCTACCATTTGTATGTATCACGTCGACAAATGGTGCATCATTTTTATGTAAATGAACAGATGTATCAGCCTTGCGAAAACATGGTTGCGCCGGATCCAGACCGGTGATTCTCTGCACAGTCCATTTGTTTTGCCTTTTTTTCAGCTCTCTTGCGGCAAATCCGCAAATGTGAGCACCGAGACTATGTCCTACCAGATGTAAAGGACCCCAATTATTTACGCCCGATTGCGCGATTGTAGCGTTCGTTACGTGTTCTATAAATCTTGATGAACAAGTCGACATTAGAAAGCATTAACAGATTAATCTATACATATAGGCAATACAATCATTCGAAAACTTCGCGGCATTTAGAACTTCTTTCGAATTCATTGCATTGTCTGACAAGTTACCAATTACCATGTATCACATATACTTTTTGCGTACGCACTTTGATAATTGATATCCGACTATTCTGGTATTAACTGCTGCTTTATAATAATTCCACGTATTACTGCCGGCGCTCCAATCTATTATCACCACATTAACATCATCCTGTATACGATTCCATAAAAAAATGAGTGATTTAATTTAAAAAATGAGACTGCAATCGATGGACTCACCCATTCGAGTAATGCCTTTTCCATGTCTCTAATCCATGTTTCTTGGCCATGAGACAGAAAACCATGTACTATGACCACCGTCCTACGTTCTATTTTAAAGTCTGTCCATTCTAAACCGAACTGTTCGCCAAGCACTACTTGCACGCGATGAGGTTGTTTCCTAGACGACAGAAGAAATTGCACATCCAAGGCGTCACTTCCATTAGGTTTACTTTTAAAGAACCACTCCAGAGCCGCCGCGACTTTCTTTCCCAATCCGAAACAGTCCACTTGTCGGGAATCGCTGAACAACTCGCTCGAGTTGCTTGTGGATAATGTATATGTGAAATTCGTCAGAGTAGTTGTCTCATTAAATAGAGGCAGAGTTGTGACGAATGTCGTTTCATTCAATGCATGTTCAAAAGGCTGAGTTACGTTTGTCAAATGCGAATGCCATAAGCGAAAACATTCTCCAATGGAAAAATGGTACAAAACGGTGAACGTAAGAATGATTACAAATACCATCGTGATCATCGACTAGCACATTGGCTTTTGATACGTTGTCTTTTAACATACATGTATATATGAAATACTTATCATCCCATTTTGTTAGATAAGCATGACGATTCGTAATTAATCGAAAAATTTTTAGATAAACAACTGTACTCACTTTTATACAGTTAAAATAACATTGATTAAATAAAGATGAATTGGTTTCTGATAATATATGTCGAAAGTTAGAAACCGATATAATGTTGTAATATTTCTCATTTATTTAGAAAGAGTCAATATTTCTTTTTATTTTAACTGATAAAAAAGTGGAATAACAATTTTAATTTTTTAATTTGACTCATATTACATAATTAAAATTAGTTATTAATAACATTAATATAGGGTGCTGAGGCAGGGTGCAAATGAGAGAATCATCTGGCTATCAATCAATTCGAGGATAATTCCGGGATAATTCTAGATAAAAATCCTAATCCAGATCAATTAATTTTCATTAGTTGATTAATTTTCATTGATTCGCACATATATTATAATTTGTATTCAAGTTAAAATTTTATATGATGAATTAATTAAAACAAATTTGGAACAATATCTAATACTTTATAAGTAATAAAAGAATATTCAACACAAAAGATGATTTCTCTACTATATTCGATTTTAGACATTAAATCTAAGTTTTCTGTTAGTAACTTGTCTTATTGCATTTTTAAAGAAGGGCTTATATCTAAATACTTTTCTTTTTATTAACATATCACAAACATCTTAAGAAATTATTAATTTATTGGCGCTTTATTAAATTATTAGTTTAATTTTTAATATCCGCATTTGCTTTTAAACGTCATCTAAATTGATCATAATACTCATCGTTATCGATATAGTTCTTGCGCAAGTGCAGAAAATACTTCAAATTTCTTTCTTTTTTCATGATTCGATTTTTTTTTAATGAAAGAATGACAAAGTTCCAGATAAGTCCTAAAATGTAGAGATTTTTCAGGAATTTTTCAGAACATTATTAAATTTCAGGATAATTTCAAGGATTTAAGAACATTCAAGGATCGGTAGATACTCTGTAACTAAAATTAATAAAATATTTCTAATACGAGTATACGAACGTAATTATTATATGAATTCTATATCTATTTTCATAAAAATGCGTAAAAATTATATTTATACACATGCATGCACATATACAGTACCGATCAAAAGTTTGGATCTGTATAAAACGCTATAATAATCTTTCACTAATTGTAAGAATTTGAACAATTCTAACAATTTAATGATTGAAGTAGCCCTAATTATGATCTTCAATCAAATTATGATCAATATGATGATCTTTGCTCTTTTTTCACAATTTATTTGAATCTGAATATCAGAATCATGAATGCGTGAAATTATATTGAAAATTATAATATCGGATTTTCGTAACATTCTCGCAGCCTTATTTTATTTATATTAACCTTTAATATGTTTTGATAAAATATAATTATAATTTTCTTTTACGAAGTATAATTACGAAAATCGATATATTTATTATTTTGCAACTCTTGCGCGATTCTCCGAATCAGCGCTTTTGTACTAATTGGCCAGTATCTTGCAATAAGTTTTTGATTGATGTCTTATCTCTTATTATTTTTACGAGTAATATAGATTGTAATTTCTATATTTATATTACTCGGCATGCTATCGGGAAAATCATGTAGTGTGTCCAAACTTTTGACCGATATATACTGTATATATATATATATTGGGTTATCCGGAAAGTTCATGCCGACTAACCTATATAATTTAATAAATATATACTAAAATTTAAATTTTCTGCGTTTCAATTT
>Ga0157364_1004890_pt1 | contig 13489 bp, 7 predicted proteins | sample AttsexASBM2_FD_111476 | JGI IMG/M metagenome (GOLD analysis project Ga0157364, IMG submission 111476) | Fungus gardens microbial communities from leaf cutter ant in Ribeirão Preto, State of São Paulo, Brazil - Atta sexdens ASBM2 | ecosystem: Host-associated > Fungi > Mycelium > Unclassified ... | reverse complement strand
TATTTACACACTAAAAAGATTCGCTTTGATTGAAAATAGGATTTTTCTTTCTTAATTTGATTTTTTTAGAATTACTCAATCAAATATTCATAATATTGTGTTTTTTTAATAATAATTCTTTAAATCCAATAATTTTGTTATTAAAACTAAAGAATTATTTTTTTAAAACATATGGATATATATTTGAGTAAGTAATGAAAATGTCAATTTTTTTTAGAAATGTTTCGAAACTTTTCACGTGGAATGTATATTTCATAGATAAATATAATTCTCATTTAAAGAAATGAAAGATACTATGTTTCGAAATGCTTTTTGTACCACTTTTGGTAGCGATATATGTTGCATTTTGCGGACGATTATTATTCCATACATGTATCAAGATATGCCAGGAGCCCTAGTTTCAGATTTTACTCTTGGCAGAGCGAATCTGTGACTGACTAACGAACATTTTCTCTACCACGATGATTCACCTGCGGACGAAATAGCCATTTTCCAGGTAAAGCCGTTTCTGTGATGGAAAAGCGTACGTGCCCCATTAAATAAACGTTATTGCTCTCGATTAAAGCAATCCATTAATTCACTGGGTGCGTGCCGCGTAGAGGTACCGCCTTTTCTTATTTACGTCAATCCGCCTTTATACAGTTTTCATCGACGCCAGCCGGCATATTTTATTCAGCGCGTGCAATATAATTGTGCAAAAATAGCAATTAATGCATTTCTGTGAATCATGGAAAATGTTAACATCGAAGAGCTCATGTTCTCTTGATTGCATTTTTGCGATTAAATTGTGAGAATTCCACACGCGGTGTAGTCATTATCTTAATCGTGCAATTCCTTTTTAAAGAGAAACAGATTAAAAAAGAAATTGTAATCTACTTTCTAAATGTAGATCACAACTTCTTTTTTAAACTAATTTTGAGAAACGAGCAAGTATTAAATATTTATATATATTTTAGTTCCAAAATATAACACTAATGTAATCCTAATCACTAATGTAATTTAAGCATTGTATGTTAAATATTTAAATATCAAAATCAATAAAATTTATTAAAAATTTGAAAAATGAATTTACTATATGTAAAATATTATTCATTATTTCTAGCGACTGGAAAATTACGACCAAAAATGAATTTACAATAAATTTAATTTAGCATAGAATTGTAAAGAGTTATTAATGTCAATAATAAAAAAATTTCATTTATTTTAGCGCCTAAAAATTTTGCCATTTTTTGACAAATCGAAGACAGACGATACGAGAAATTGACCGCATTCCGCTATCTTCACTGTCAGATTTATCGAGATAATCTGCCAGTCGGACAGCACACGGCACTTCGATATTATTCGCTTAACATGTACATGAGAAACCACATGCGATCGTGAACACATTCCTTAAAACCATCTTACAAGTCGATCATATGTATCGATCGAAAGATTAGCTTCACGATCTGACATTTACGTTTTTGAAAATTACTCGAAGTCATCTGACAATGTATAGCTGGATAATAACATACATTAATGGGCAATGAAATACTTTTTAAAATTTATTTTGAAAAAATAAATTTCAAAACAGTAAAATATACAAATCAATTCTTATTATTATCAATGTAATTCTTTTAATAGACACTCATTAATAATAATTAGATAAAAAATTAATTACGAATATTTTAAAAGCTACAGTATATTAAATAACAATAAAATTAATCAGAAGTAACTTGAAAATATCTGATTCAAAGTTTACGTAAAGAATAACATAGTAAAAAATCAGATTTATTTGTAAGGATTTTTGGACCATCCAATCATTACTGCATGATGTAATTCAAAATACTTAATCGGGTCAGTTCATGCATGTTTCAGTGATATAAAAGAGAGAGAGAGAGTGAGGAGGGGGGACGGAGGGTGAAAGGATGAAACTGATCAAACGAGGCTGCCCTCGAAACATCAAATAAACGGTTTATTAACTTGGCCAGCAGTCAATCTTATGATTGACGATTTGATTTTTTTAATGTCAAGAGGGATTCGATCTCTCCTCCGAATCCTTTTTCATGCGTTATAGCGGGACGGGGGGGGCCGACGATCTTTCCTCACTATAAATAACCGGATGACTGTGAATCGCAGCGATTTCCGCAATGAAAATAAATTCAACGATATGTATGTGCGTATGAGCGAGCACCCATGCTTCTCGTTCGCCCGTCGTGCATCCCCGACATGCGCATAACGGAACGTTGCAATTATTTTCGCGAAGACAACCGGCACCCACTCATCCCTGATCGTAAAATAAACCGCGAAAATCGATTTGCCTAAATTATAAACTACGCTCACGATGTACGACGCTGACATGGTGTTTGCATTATGATGTCCACGCGTCTCGTTTAACGCGAAGAGATAAATCAGATTATCTTGCGCGAAACGCATCTGATAAGTGTGCTCGACTCTCTTAAGTATTCTCACAGCTTACGATGTATTCTGTATCCAGATAATGCGGCCACACTATCACATTTGCATTTTCCATTCTTTTGCAACTAATTTGCTATGTTTGCATGTGTAATATCTATTACTATTATATATTCATTTTTTTGCAATATTCTGTTTTGTAATTTTCTTTAATAATTGGTCTTTAATTAGTTTGTAAATATTTTTGAAAAGATAAAATGTGTCTTTTTTGTTAAGCATTACATTAATTATTAAATTTCTCGATCACACCTTATATTTATTTTTTAAAATATTTATCATTTTATATTTATTATATTATGTTTATTATTATATTTATATTTATTATTACTTAAAATACAAAAGACATATTTTATTTACCTTACATTACATTTTCAAAAAAAGAATAGGAAAATCTTATTCTGTAGTTTTCAAAAGATATTTTTAAAGAATTTGAGAACATATTGCAACTAAATTAGAAATAATAAACCTTATATACGAATATATTTCTTATAGAATATATTGCCAAGTTTAAGATTAATTGACATTTACATTTTTTTATCCTTAAGCTATGACTCGTTTTCTTCGGGCACATCGCAGTAATTTTAACAACAGACAACTTTGATAACTGTCATCTTTTAATTAATGGACTACGAATAATAGAATTATCTTTAAAAATCATTCCCAAATGACACTCTTTGTGCTATCATAAACTATCTTGTTTATTTTGAGGATCCAAGTTGATTAAGATAAATAAGTTCAGTTTTGAAAGAAATTAGTATTTCTGAAGACAATAATGAAGAAAATGAAAGTGACAAAAAAAGAAATCAAAAAACCGTGATGCCGACTGCCGAAACGGCACCCTGAACGAGCGACTGCAGAGGCGTCACACGACGCCGACCTTACTTTCGGGGCCGAACTTGGGTTCGACGAGGATGAGTCCGAAGGGACCCGGGAGCCAGGACGGCCCGAAGATGGAGGTGCGGGTATCATGCGTGCCAACGCCCGGCGCCGAACCGCAGGATATCCGCGTCCGTATACCGGAACCGAAAAAACGGCCCATGAGTCCACCTCTTCTCGAGTCCACGATGCGAACCAGGTGTCCGTCGGTCTCGGAGAAAGATTTCTACCGGAAGACCTCGTCTTTGGAACGGCGGGACCGTTATCCAACTCTATCCGGCACGGAGATTAAACGAGGCCTTATGTCAAATTCCGCAGAGCCACTACAAACACGCAGACGGAATCCCATGTTGGACCGGAGGAATCGATATCCAACTATCACTGGTGCGGAACTCAAACGGAGTTTGGCGATTGGCAAATGTCCTCTCGAGGATGGTCTGGATCTCAGCTTAGCACCGTGGCCCGGCATGAAATGGGCCTGCGTTCGAGTGCTGCATCTCTACTGCAAGGTGTTCGACCAGTTCGAGCTGTTTGAGCTGATCGTTAGGTAATTGCATGTGGTGGCTGTAATGACATGCCCGATTTGATAAACATGGCTCGTATAAATAAAAAGTGTGAACAATTGTGAATCTACCTCATGTTATTAGCATGTTATTACATTCATAAGATTTTCATTATCTTCACAACGTACTAAATTTTAGATTTAAAATTCTTGCCGATTCACTGCAGCCATTTTGGATTATGATGTCAGAAGCAAGAAACATACGTAAAGAAAATTTTTGCAAATTATATTAAAATATGAGTTTTTTAATAAAATTTTTAATAAAACACCATTTAGAATTGATAGAACAGATTTGTAAAATGTACCAAAAAATTCCTTTTATATGCCGGTAATTAATAAATAACTATATATTTTAAACTGAATTATGTTTAATTAGAAAATGAGACAAATTATATAATAAATTATATATTATCTGTCAAATTGAGATAAATATAATTTTATTCTATTTTGAAATAAAAGAAGAATTCAAGACAATATAGAGTATATTTTACACGTGTACTCTATCAAATGCAAATATTGTTTTATTGAAAAATATTTCTATTTTAATATATTTTGCAAGAATCTTCATTATGTGTTTTTTCAATTTGACATCATGGCATCAATCTGGAGATATGTGGTGAGTGAAGCCTTAATCTTTCGAAGCTGACATCAAAACTATTAGGTGTGGGAAAAAGTTCGTGGCGTTTTTCCCATTAGATGACATTAAAAAAACGCCATAAACTTTTTCCCACACATAATATAATATAGTTGATACTGAATCTGTAAGATCTATTTAACTTACATTTTAATTAATTGAAAAGTATTAATTAATTTAGAAAAACAATAATGATATAACTCGTAAAAAAAGAATAAATACTAAATTTTTGATAAGAAAATTTGATAAGAATTTGATAAGAATAATCCAAGATGTAACGTTATGAAAATTAAATTGTTTGACATTTTTTATAAAGAGATTTATAATTGAATAAGTCCAATAGATCCTCTGTCAATTCCGGAGGGTTAAATCGTTAGAAAAATATTGTTAATTACTAAATATTGTTAATATTGGGAAAATTTCTATTTTTCTTTTATTAAATTATTCATAATGATCACACAAAACAAGACCAAAAAAATTAATTTGTTAATATAAAATTAAACTGAAACGTGACATTTATAATCATATCTAGAAAAATCTTCTAACAATAAGATCTTTCTCAATATTCTAAAAAGAGAATAAAAGTGCTTTTTTTAAAAAAAATCTCAATCAAAGTTAAGCTTTTGATTCCATTGCTAACCGGATTTGTTTACGAAAGATTTTACATGGTTCGATCCATCAACGTGGCTTTTAGGAGATCGCTAAAGCCCAGTGAATATAACACGAACACAATTAGCTGCGTTAGTATCTATTAGGCGAAGCTTCTAACAGTTTCCTCAGTGCTTTACGATGGAAAATGGCAGGCAAGCAGCGCCAAGCCAAACCCAACCGAATGATTTATGTTGGATTACGTTTGTAGGTTAACGAAGTTGATTTTTCACGCTGCCACGTTTGCTTGCGCGAACTAGATTTTATCAAGCACGCAGCTTCTCTCGTCTCTTCTTTTATTCATTTTTTCATTACACAAAATGCAAAGATTATCATCATCTGTCCTATGTACGATTTGTTCTGATATTACAGAAATAATTTTTTTCTTTAAGATCAGATCTTTTATAACACGAAAAACACTTTTCATCTCTCTTTTTTTCTTTTTGTTAATCGTATTAATATAAGTCGATACTATGGCATGTTGCGTTTTCATTTCACTCTTTCGATTTTCGTATTTCTTCTTTGCGCGTTCTCGACATATTTTACGCCTCTGTAAAAAAGAATCTCTCGTGAAATTTATCATGCTATTTCGTGCGTCACGTCTGTCACTTATAAAATTAATTTGCCATATCGATATCTGATATAAACTCGAAGTAAAAACCTCTTTGAGGTTTTTAAGTCTCGATGTACTATTGAATCATAAAGTAAACTGAGCACTTCTTGGCAGAAGATATATTATCGCAAGTAAATGACAAATTTCTAAAAATGGTAAGAAGTAGTTCTGCATGAATTTTTATAAAAAAAAATTACCGTCTGCTAAAATTTATTGTCAAATTTATGGTCTCTAAAAATAGGAAATGATAAAAAATGGGTATACTATAAATTTAGTAATATATTTCATATTTATCTTTTTTGCTTATATCCGTGACTCATCGAGCGTCTGACTTTTTTTGCCATAACTAGGTAAGAGTTAAAAATAAAAAAAAAATTTCGAATGTGTTTGCGATCAATGTCGGCGGTAATGTGTATATGCGCGCAGCGATCGTCGACGTGAATTGGAATGAATTACGATCTACGTACAAGTATAACGTTACATACGTTCACCGAATTAACGAGGCGTCAACATTAATTTGCATTCAACCTCGCGTAAAATATTGAAACGCGTTCGACAAGACACGAGATTAAACCTGGCTGTAACAAGGACATTGAGGACGAACGGATGCCTTCTATAGAATCTACGAGAATTTTTTTTTATAGCGATTCCGTGAAACCACGAGTTATGGTTCGTTAGCAAATAAGATGATTGCACGACTGACATTATCAACGTGACATTATGAACATCGCCAATGATACCCCAGAGACATTTTCCACAATGAGAAGTAATCGTCCTTGACATCCTGCATTTTTACGTATTATCGTTCTTGCCTTTTATCGATTTTAAAATTTTACATATACTTAATAATAGGAAGATATTAAAATATAGAATTAAAAGAGAATTTATTATTTTATAAAACAGATTATTTTTATATTTATATGTAATAAAAATATTTTATAAATCAAACATTTAATAAAAAGGTACATTAAAATAATAAAAATAATTGAAAATTTGCGGAATTTTATACGTGTTATTTTTTTGATATATGTAATACATAATTGAGAACTGTAGCATGTAAAAATCATATAGAAAAGAAATTATATAAATCAATAAAATATCTACTATTGCATTAATAATTTATAAGTAAATCTTATTTATAATTTAAATAACAGCATGCGTACTTATAAATAAAAATACATCATACATTCAAAGTAAACCTAACCCATTAAGATTGATATAAAAACTAAATAAAAATTTGTATTTTGAATAAGTAAGGCAAGGAATAAATTACTATTAAATGCTATATATTAATTTGCAATGCTATATATTAATTTGAATGTTCGTTTTTTTCTTTACGCCAATGAGTGTCCTAAATTAAAAACAAAAAACACGAGAATAAGAAGGAAAAGAATAAACTCTTACCTACGTGATAATTCGAATCCTTATCCCGCTGCTATCGTGTTCAAAGCATAGATATAGCTAAAAGAGAAGGTCCCCTCGCATTAATGACAAGGGTCTCGGCGGCCTTGGAACCGACATCCGGAAGGGTGCGGTAAAGCCGTGATAAACGTCCGGCGCAAATGCATCCCCTTGATTATACGATCGCTGTTCGATACAGTATTAGTATCGATCCGAGGCCTCTCGCGTTCTCTTTTCACCAGTAAAAATTTCCTGTCGCACCCACGCGTACATACATGGAAAGAATGATTTGGCTGATGTGTCTAGAAATTTAATTAGTGATCTGAAAATAATTTTGTTAGGTTATCGAAATAATTAAATTGAATGCTCAGACTGGAATGTCAAAAGTTTTTTGCAGTATTACTTGTCATGCTTGAGTTTCCTATATATAATTGTTTTGATCCAGCAAAATTATTTTTAGATCTGTATCTGCCGGAATCTCACTTTAAAAAGCGAAAATTGAATCAATCTTGAAAAAAAGTGTCTCAATTTTTAAAAATGAGATTCCACTCCAAAGAATTTAGAGAGTAGATAGATACAGATCTGAAAATATACTTTTGCTGGACCATCGTAGCGACAGTTGTTGTCCTCATCTTTTTAATGTCTTAATTAATATTAATCAATGACTTAATCAATGACTTAATTATCGCGTCAATGGTATTTAGTTCCATAGCATGACAAAATAGTAATTAGTAAAATGGTAATAATTGTCGCAAAGCTATTCGCGAGTATTTAAAGTTAATGCAGCAACGATTAATAAAGCATCGCGTCGTAAAGTAAAATTAAAGAGAAAATATAATGCAAATTCCAAAATGAAAAATATTGTTGGCACTTGGCCTAATTATGTGATTATCGACACAGGAACAAGGTAATAAAACGTAAAGGTAATAAAACGTTATTGGGTACCTCATCACAGCGCGCCATGTCTTAATAAAGGACACATAGCAAATATTTATCAGAGAACTTCTTTTCTTGGACGAAAAAGATTTAATTGAAAGAAGTTTTAGTTTAAGTCGAGATCTTATATGTAATATTTATATCCGTCTGTCTTGAATAGTGAAAAGATTTTATTGTACACGCATAGAAGATCTGATTCTTAATAATAATTTTTTTTTTTTTTTTTTTTAGAAAAAACTGCACTAGCTGTAAGTGGCGGCGCGAGGCCCACGATGTCTGTCACGAAGAATGGGTGTCCGTCAGATCCCGTTTGGGACTTAAGGGTGATGAATCGAACGGACCTATCGGTGTGGATCCCAGAGAAAAAGGTCTCGCTTGGGTACCTCCTGGACTTCCGTCGCATAAGGTAAAGTTTTTTTTCTTTGTTAACATTTTTGTATTGAAAACGAGCATTGAAATAAAATTTATACAATTTATATACAAATTAATATATTATACATGAAGAAAGAAATATCAACAGAAGTTATTATATAGAAAGTAAAGCATATTTCATTATCAGTATCTCCATATTTAAAAATTAATGCTTGTAGAAGAGATCACATTACATAAACCTCTTTTCTTTTCCTTTTCCTTTCGCCGTTAAATAAACTTTTTAAAATATTTTTTAAAAATTCTTCGATTCCAATTTGATTCAATGTTGTTATATCAGCACCCATTTTATTTTTATCTTTTAAATATATACTTTTTTATTTTCTAATTAGACATAACTGTGCCTAACACAATTCTAATTTTTGGATCTCGCAAAATATTGTTTATCGTTGTTCGTACATAGACAGAGAGAGTTTGCACAGCTGACAAAGGTGGTTTCCCTAAACGACCGTTTGCAGTTTATATCGCAAAACGAATGGGATAATAACGGGTAGTTGTGGGCGGAAGAAAGGTAGAAGCGAAGTATGCATAGTGAAATAGACGTGCGAGACGTTTGACGGCCGACGAGAATCTTGGCGTGCCGCCAGCCTTCAGTATTTTTCAAAAAATCTCAGCGCGAAGCTTTACAGCCTAGAACTGGTCTTTATCACCGTCGGTGTGTTTTATTACGAATGCTTTTCACTTTTTTTTTGTTTTTTTTTTTTTTTTAATGAGTCCGGACCACTTGCGGCCAACCAGCATCATGCATTTACGATGTTTTTGATACACCAAATATTGAAACCGCATCGCGTAGATCGTTGATATTCATATAGATCATGATATTCATATAGAAGCTGAAAAAGCTAATATTCTATAGTTTCTAGAGAAAAGTGAATTACTTGTTTGTATATATTTTATTTACAAGTAAAAATATATTACAACTTATGTAATATTAATGATAAATTGTTTCTTGCAGGTAGAAGAATATTTCTCGATGCTACCGGAAATCGCTGTACCAAGACTCGGCACGCCTGGCGAACGGCACAGAGATCGTCAGTTAGCGATTCAGTTGCCTAAACAGGATCTAGCAAGGGCCTATTGTCGCCATTTGGATCCCAAACATGCCAGCAGCGCCGATGATTTCATGGCCGCCAGGAATGAAATTGCTCTGGACATCGGTAGTGTACAAGAAGTTCTCGAGAAAGACCTCGTGAGTATAGAACTTTCAGCTTCAGTAACAGTACACAAGTAAAAAAAATTCTAAAAATTAATATCGTAAAGAGTTTCAGGATTGAATACGAAATATTAATTCGTAATGAATTAATGAATATGTTTATTTGTAGTATCCAACATATCTGCGTTTCTCGTGATTCAACTCTTTCTGTCTTCTTCGATTGTTATTGATTATGTTCAGTAAAAACAATTTAATAAGCACTTGCATTTCTTGGATTACAGTTTTACATTTGAACTGAGATAAAGACTATTTCTCTAAATCTAAAAATATAATCCAATTAGTACAAAGTGCTTACTTTATTCTGCTGAACGCATTTTTTGCACACAAACAATGCGCGGCTATCGAAAATCCTTTAAAAATTTACAATTTATATACAATGTTTTATGATGTGCTGTAGCCTGCGGACCACATGCTGTCCGCTTGTAAATTTTTGCAGATCATAGCCAAAAATAAAAAATCATATTTTCCATTTTATGCAAACGAAATAAACATTATACGATCTGCATTTTATCTATTCCTCAAAATAATCCTCTAAAAATATAATCTTTAAAAAAAAGGATGCTACTGTTTTATGTAAATATAAAATATTCGACATTAGAATTGTTCACCAATTGCAAAATGAGATCTTTCTGTAAAATGAAAGAGTAATGAAATTTCGGAGATTAATATTGAGATTTTATACATACATACATATATATATATATAAAATTCTGCGTCAATAACGTAAAAGTTTCTAATATTCAGACTTTTCTTTCAGGAATGCGGCGTGTGTGAATCGTCCCTGAAATACGGTAGTCTTGCTGTGTCAGCTAGTAAACTGGGTCTCCTCTATCACCCGACATGCTTTAGATGTGTAGATTGTAAAGAGCTCCTGGTCGATCTTGCTTATTGCGTGCACGACGACATGCTTTTTTGCGAGAGGCATTATGCGGAACAACTTAAACCAAGATGCGCTGCATGCGACGAGGTAAGTATCTATATTTATATTCGCACACAAAAAAAGAGAGAGCCGTTTACATTACATATAAAATAATATTAGCGACTATTGCTGAACTCATGTATTCGCAAATATTATTATTGCATAAAACTTGTAGAAATTTGTGATACCTTGACTGATAATGTAACGAAATTTTATGACTTGAAAAAATAATGTTTATATCCGCCTTGAAAATTTATTTTAAATTTCATTTGCAATTTTATTTGAATTAAAAAATTTACTTTATACTTTAATTTTAGCATTTATTTATTTTTTTTTATTTTTATAAAATGTAATTCATTGTTACCATATAAGATCTTTAATTATTTATATTAAAATTTAAAAATATATGCTTAGAAGGGACTCTCAATCTTTAAAATAACAATAACAAAAACATTTAAGACTAATGAGAGTAAGCGTGGAAAGGGACGCGCAAATTATTAAATCAAAAAATTTATTTCACTCTATTTGATTTACGATGTCTTCTTTATTCAGAATTCTTGAATGTTTCAATTCTCTTTGAAGTCATCAGCAATCAGATATACATTCTTAATCGGTATAGCAATCCGCCAAAATTGGATTATTCACAGATTGCCAAAACTAAAATGGACGTGACAGACGTCAAACATGTCATGAAGATTTGGAATGATGTTAATCATTTACATCATCAATAATATTAATTGTTAATTTACAAAGTAATTATACATGCTAATTTTTATAATAATACATAATTATTAATTCACAAAGTAATATCTTTCAATATACGACTGAATTTTTATAAGTAGAGTTGAGTTTGTTAAGAAAAAATTTATTTAATCCAATTATACGATATGGAATATTGAATATGTCAAACATCAAATAGAGTGACGTGAATTTTCTGATTTAATAATTTGCGCATCCCTTCTCGCGCTGACTTCCTTGAATTTTTGTTGTAATTCTTTTATATTCAAATATCTTGATTTGATGTTTGATAGTTTATACGAGTTACACGATGTTTCATATAAATATAAATATAAATAAATTTTAAAGTTATGTATAAAAATCAAATTTAATTGATAACATTAAATTTTGTAATATACGCTAGCGTCAAGATGTTTTAAAATTATTCAAAAATTATGTAAATAAATGCATAATTGATATAAAAATAAGTAATCAAAGACATCCGAGATACTTAAAATGTTTAATTAAAATTTAAAAAGACATTTGCTGTTCATATAAAACAATATCTGGATATCTACTAAGAACAAAATTATCGTTGGGCGTTAACGAAGGAAAGCTGCGGAAGTAGTCGAGGTAGGTAATTGTCAGACCGCAGTGGTTAGCGAATTTATCCTCAGCCATCTGCCTTACCGGCGACGGTACGTATCTACTTACAAAATGCAACGGCTTGTGTAACTGGAATTGGCACAGATACTTGCAAAATACGTGAGCTCGATAAAAGCGAAATTATATAAAAAGCTAAATAATACAAAGTATAAATATATAAAGAATACAAAAATGAGAGATCACAATCGTAGTTTGATTTACAATTTAAAACTGAAAAACTGTACAGAATCGATTATACGCAAACCGATCATATCTGTACTCGAATGCGCTCTTTCCCGGGATGTCGACGGAGTCGTCCTATCCATTTAAGGTATTCTCGCGGCGCTGTAAGGTTATACCTCGTACCGTACATCATTTCGCCAGACGTTTATTACGCCGATGGCATTGCTTTTGCATTAAGAAAACCTGAAATCTCAATGACCCAAATATAAGTTGTCGTCAAGGTTCAAGCCGAGCATCCCAGCAATTTGATTTTCAATGAATACATTTTCTTTAAGCTCCACCGGTCCTTCATGAAAACTAATAGGTACGTGTTTGAATTGTATAATATATATGCAATTTTTTCAATGTTCGTTAATTATTTGCGCTTTCTAATAAGTACAACACATATAAAATTCTGTTTATCGTTTGTTTATACATTTTATATTGCTACGTAAAATGGCGCATGTGTGGAAATAAGAAAAACGTTAGCTCTCACTTAAAATATCTGAAGAATAATATTAAATGTCGCACGATTACACGCCGTTGTTTCGCCTGGTGCGTAGAAACTGGGCCACTTTCGGCTTTATTTAGATGAACAAAAATAGAGATCGAGTAAGATAGCGGAGGAACATCATAGTCGGTTCATCACTTTTGGAATTGCGCAATGCAAATTATTCTGACAACATAAACCGCCGATTTGCGCCAAGATTCTGAGTTTTTCATTGTGCTCTACCAAGCCAGTTGGCGGATTGTAATAATTTATATGAAATATACGTGTAAATTATTATTAGAAATTGAAATTGACAATCATATCTTCAACAATTTAGAAATATTAAGTTTGAACTGAATTTTTTTGAAAAACTGGATTTAGCATAAATTTATTTATATCAGCCAAAAATTATTTTGTTATTTGTTTAAAAGTATGCAACGAGCCTTTTATTTTCTATCAAAAATTATTAGTAAGTGTATCGATAATGTAATTCAACGAAAATGACTTCAGATTGATTAAAAAAAAAACCAATCATTAAAATAAAAATTCTTGAAGATATTCCTCGGAATTCCTTATAGAATAAAAATGATAATGTTACTTTATTTTGAACTTGTTATGAATTTATTACAGATTAATCTATATAATGAAAATGATTACAGTATTGCTGTAATCAATTTATAGAATATAATTCGACATAATTTATGTTATGTAACGTGAGATCCTTCGCAAAATT
>Ga0157364_1004889_pt1 | contig 13489 bp, 8 predicted proteins | sample AttsexASBM2_FD_111476 | JGI IMG/M metagenome (GOLD analysis project Ga0157364, IMG submission 111476) | Fungus gardens microbial communities from leaf cutter ant in Ribeirão Preto, State of São Paulo, Brazil - Atta sexdens ASBM2 | ecosystem: Host-associated > Fungi > Mycelium > Unclassified ... | reverse complement strand
TATATATATATATATATATATATATATATATATATATATATATATATATATATATATATATATATGATATACATACATATACAGGGTGTCCCAAAATAATCAAATATTTCAATCCAATATTTGGATAAATATAATGGACTAAATTGAATTGAAAAGTGGTCTTCAATAATTTTTTACTCAAATACTATCAACTTTACAGAAAAACTGCAAGAGACAAAAATTGTTTATTTTCTTCTAGAACTCTAAGAATTTTTTTAGAATTTTTTCAGAATTTTTTAATATCGTATTTTCTCATATTGATAAAAATAAGAAAATTCAATACTAAAAAGTTAATAAAAAATTCTGAAAAAATTCTTAGAGCTCTATGAAATGAAAATAAATAATTTTTGTCTGTTGTAATTTTTCTGTAAAGTTGATAGTATTTAAGTAAAAATTATTGAAGACCAATGTTCGACAATTTTTAATAGTTAATATCTTATTAACTATTGCGAAAATTACAAAATGATGAGACTTTTCGACTCAGTTTCGTTAAAAGCTACGTGCCCAAATATTTGGCGATTATTTTGAGACACCCTATATATATGTGTATATGTATATATGTACTTATATATATATATATATATCGAGAAGTATCTGCCAATCAATTAATTTTATATATAACGTTAGACGTATCATTTTATCGATTTAGTACGATGATCCGTCTATACATTTGATAGGCTAGAGATCTAACGTATATTATATTATTGAATAAAAAAAAACTTTACCTAAATACTTTGATAACAAAAAAATCTTACCAATTCTTATGAATTATAAATGATAAAATGAATACATTGAGAGAAATAATTATTATAAATTATAGTTAAATTAAATTATAAAAGATTGCAGCTATGTTTATAATATAATAATAACTATAGTTATAATATAATAATAACTATAGTTTGTCATTTTCGATACAAATTATACATATACAAGGTGTCTCACAACCACCGTACAATATTTTCTTAACATATTCTAGAGAAGTAGAGTAAAAGTCCTAATACAAAAATGTTAAAGCTGCAATAATTTTTTTAATTATAAGCTAATTTTACTGCTTAAATAAAAAACTAATTTACTTTTATAGTTTCTATTATTATTTCTGGATTTTTTGGAATATTCTAAAATGAAAATCCTAATATAAAAATGTCGAGATTATAATAGTTTTTGAATTAATAAAATATCATCAATTGACTCTCTAAAAAAGCTCATGAATAAAATCTTTCCGCATTATTAAAGAATATCACTTATCAAATGAAAAGATAAAAGCAACTAATCTAATATCTAAATATATTTATTCAATTTATCTACTCGTCACTTGCTCGCACGTTTTCAAGTCAATTTCTCCGCCTTCGATACTGTCAGCGTTAATTCAGCTTGCGGCATGATAGTCACGTAAATTTAAATCCTGTATCGGTAATTAACGCGCCGCTTTCATCATTGCTTGGGCCTGTCGAGAAACTTCTCTCTTCGAAAATTATACCGACACGTCGTCGTCCGTAGTCCGATCATCCTTTCGTTGTCGTGTGTGCGTGCGTTACACGCACGATTGCACACTGACGATACCATCACGACTGTGTGTGCGTGGCACCAACCGAACGAGGGTCGGAAGGTACACAGTTATTGCATTAACTCATCATTGTCATTTTTATCACGTGCCCACTTGAATCAACAGAAAGCTCCCGCTTCCGAAGCCAGTTGGTGCCCTCTCAGTTGGGCCCTCAACGCATTTCTATCCCTCTCCTCCTTCCTCTCGCCCTTCAATCGTCACTCAACTACGAAACTAAACCCTTCTCTCGCGAGCCCCAAAAGCCGTCCTCTTGTTTTCGCGCAACTCTTGAGCCCGCGCAATCCAGGAGGGGGTGGTGCACGCTACCAACAGTCCGAAACGTGTCCCCTTCGTCCCCTATGGCGGATTAGCCACTAACGACTCGTGTTACTCGTTCGCGACGCAATTTTCCCTCCGTTCTACTGTCCCTCTCACCCGCTCACCCCTTCTCCTGCATACGCGTCTCGCAGCCCTCTGTTCTTCTGGTACGTTTCGTTGGATTCGTTTGATTTCGATGGTTTTCCACCGTGCACTGTATTAATTTTTCAACTAATCCAATTTTATGCATCTGATAAGTTCAGCAGTTATGCTCTCTTTAGTTATGCATTCGAAAAATTATACAAACTCTTGCTTTCAATTACTTCAATTTCATTTTTTCCTCCTTTTTGAAAACTAACAATAAGATTATTAAAGAAGAAATTATTTTAAATGAGAAATTATTTTAATTTTATTCAGTACACGTCTTTTAGACCCGTTGCCAACGTTTCTTTGAGTGAGACTTTAAGCGAGGCTTAAAACTCTCACATTTTCTCTTTAAAGCCGAGAGAGTGGGAGAAATAGAGAGTTTTAAGCCTCGCTTAAAGTCAAAGAACATTGAGGCAATCGGGCCAAGTATTTTTATTTTTCGAAAATTATATAAAAAAATCATAAACAAATTACAGATTTTTCTATATTATATTTGAAAATAATATAAAAAGTTTGGCAATTACTTAGAACCTGGATAATAATTTATTTTTTTCAATAAGAAGTAAACATATTTTTAAAAAATAATTAATAAGATAAAATAAAAACATTTTTTATCAAACGATACAATTTGTATTGTTAAATATAAATAGACTTTACTAAACTATTTCATACATATATAAAGTATTCAGTTTTATACAAAAGAATAAAATTTCCAATTACAATCATTTTATGTACTATATATATCTGATATTCTTAAACATTGAATTGACGTGTTGTAAACAGAAATATATTGACACAATAACTATATTTTTCATTTAACACTTTCAATATCTAATAATCGCGTGTTCGGCAAAACCGCACGAAAATAAGAAACTATAAGTTCGTAAACATCGTGGTCGAAGTCGAACGGGATCAATTTATTCTCCAATAGAGTAATATCGGTTCAAGAACCAAAGAGAAGAAAACAAAGTTGTAGCTCGCTCCAATGGTTCGCTACGATGGAATCTAAGGGCAATATTGCAACAGGAACTTTCCTATAAACGCATTTTCATCATTCAATCGATATATGTTTCGTGAGAGCACATCATCACCGTTGTTAAACCGATCACATCAGTGAAACTCGATTTCTTCGATTTTGTCGAGCAGATTTACTGAGAGCGTATAAGCTTCAAAAAAAAAAACTAATTTTATATATTTCGCATGTGTTCTCAACTGTCTTTACGCAGCACTAGCTAGCACTAGCACACCGCAATAAAGTTCTTGCCGAGGCTACATGCGACTTCACATTGCCATAAAGAGACAAATTCAAAGAGAATGCGGGAGCCAGCCAGGTACCATGTAGTCGTGAATCCTTCAAGGATTTTGGGCCAACTCGTGTGAACATCGACGAAATTGTTTATTCAGAATCTCAGTTGCATATATATTCACCGTAAAATCCAGCGACGACGTCCTATACTAGAATATATAGAATATATAGAAGTCGTTGACTTTGAAAAAGACTTTTTACGAAAGACTTTTTACTTTTGTGCAGTGAGTGAAATTTTGTTCTTAAAATAAGAAAAAATATTATGAAAAATAAGACTACTAAAGTGCAATTTATATATTCATATTTTATCTAATATTTTAAACTTTTCAATGTTTGTCAAATCCATTCACATTGCAGAAATATGAAATAAAAATTTCTGAATGTGATTTGTATGGTATATATATATATATACAGAGAAAACGTTTCATTGAAAAGCAAAGCTAATATCCAAAAATTTAGGTAGACACAGATATAAAAATAATTTTGTTAAATTATTTATTAAAATAATTATGTAGAAAGTTCAAAAAGTACATGATGAGCAATGCTGCAAAAAGTTTTAATACTTTAGTAATCCTATTGAAGTTTGAGTCCTACATAATGATTTTGAGAGTCCAACAAAATTTCAGATCTTTATGTGTGTATCTAGTTAAATCTTTAAATACTTCAGTAAAAGTATTCATGTTGTGTATGTACGTACATCTTGTTTTCAATTATTTGCTATAATTGAATGATATTTTTGAATAATTTCATTTCAGTATATGAATTATCAGAAACAAATGTTAAATTTCCAATACAAAGGTATATTTAAAGAATGTTCAAATTTTTCAAACTGTTGTTTTTCGATAAAATTTATCTTAAATATTTCAAGTTGTTATTTTCCATGATATAAAATTTTTTTTTAATTTATACTATATTTCCATATATTTAAGTTCAAATTAACTATCTCGAATTAAGTCACCCAGATTGATGTCTTCGAATTACGAGCAACGTCGTGTTAAGGTATCAACACGATAATGTTTCCAATAGACTCCGATCGAACATCTGGTGGGTGCACCGCGGGCCAATGACCGAGATTAATTACGGTCGTTTGTCCGTCGATTTGTGCCGAAATCAAATCGCAGTGATCGCGCGTGCGCGCGCGCACACCGATGCTGGCAGCGGCAGCGTTCAAGGAACATAACGGATGGGCATCGCAAGGTATAGTAACCTGGGAAACCTGCCATGTCGAGGGGGACCCATTGCGCGAACCCGTCGGCCGCCATTACTAAGCATTGTGTCTGCGGTTCCGAGCGATTTGTACCCTTGCCGACTACGTGTCAGAGACATTTATTAAACGGCATTGCCATCCCATGTCGTTGCTACCATTGCGTCCTCAGGAGAGATTGAAAGAAAGAGTGTTCTCCAAAAAGCTCTCTCGAGAATTGTGTTTATCAAAAGATTAAAAACCGCACATGTAAACGCTTAACAATTTATGTCTCAACTAATATTTCTCTTGGTTACAAATATCTTCTTAATTCTCAGTTTTTAATTCTCATTAGGTCTGTTCGCGTTGCTTGCACTTTTTCCACTCAGCAAAGATTGTTTTCTTCGTTATACCTCAATATAGACGCATGTAAAAAATAAAAAGTATCTCTTACAAGAATTATAATTCTGCGTGTGAAGCATAAAATGAATTCTTCAATGAACAGTCAAAATTTCAAGAGTTTCAGAGAATTCAAAGTTTCTCTTTGTATTTTTCTATTGTATATAAAAAAATATAATAAATAATATAATAATATAATAAATCTGAGTTTAAAACTATAAAATTAAAAATAGAAATATAAAACAACAGAAAATTTTTGCTTTTTCACAACTGATTTATTAGGAAAAATATGGTATTGGCATAAATGACCCATGATTCACACGATGTTAGTGAAAAACAGCAGTTCATACGCAGGAATTTTAAGAATGTGTTATTAGTACTTCTTGTTAGATTTTTACGTTCATTAACATATTTTAAGAAGAATAAAATGTTAAATGTTTAACATATTTTTCATAGACGCTGAATTTTTTATTAAGATCATTGAAATAAATTGATTCCGAATTTGACTGTATAAAAGAAATATATACGACATATTTATTTAATCTTGAGATAATGATGTGAAACATCACGAAAATGCAACCAACGGAGATTTCTTTCTCACAATGATGCTCATCCCAGACGAATCGTCTACAGTGTGAAAGCGCCGGACGTAGAGCGAGCGTGTTCGTCGAAATTAAACAGTATTTTCTCGATGGTGCGGACCCTCAGAGAACGACGCCGCTCCCGTTCTACCGCGTGTCCCGTTTACACTGAGATATTCATCGGCCGAGCAAACAGAAAGTGGGCAGACCGATTCGTCGCTCGTGCCAAACGTACTTTTTCGAATCGCACATGAAGCGCGAAAGCGCAGGCAATGCAAGCGTACGCGTTGTAAGAGTGATAAAAAAAAAGAAGGAAAAAAAAGGGAAGAAGAAAAGCGGAAATACGGAAACTTTGCTTCAATTTCAAAGCTATCGCCGATTATCGTTGAATAAAAATTGAAAAAAAAATTATTTCCATTATATATGCACGCAATTTTTCGTCATCTTACTCTGCCTTGTGAGCATAAATATATATGTTTTCTATTTTACAGTACACATCTTCAAACACGTATAAAAATATCTCTCATCGATAATTTCAGTATTTCTGTATAAATTATTATTGCGTAAAATAATTATCCCATGTAACTTTCTGGACGATATAAATGACGCATTTATCATCAAGCAAAAGCATTCGCAGATACTAATTCGTTCAGCTAACTTGCACTAAACAGACACTAATGGATTCGCTATTTAGGCAAAATGGTCTCAGCGACGTAACTTACGCGTATTTAGCCCAAGTTAATCTCGAAACGGCGGGACGGTACCTGACGGTATATTTAGTAGTACACCGATGCTCGTTAAGTCGCTTAGAAACGTGTAATTATGACGGTGACCCCGGAAACGAGCATCGTGGGCGCAATCGATCCCAGGACACAAGGGCCCGAAGAACTAATGCGCTTAAGGGCTAGATCTCGCTTTCTAGACGCGCAACGCAAACGATCTGCACTAGCGAATTACCGAATAAACTTGCAAATGTGTATCAATTGCTGCAATTTAATTCGCAATTTTATATGAACTACAATAATAAACGTATATGCAACCATGAATTTCCTCTAGTAATTCAACTACGATTCCACATTAATGTTCAACATCTTCCGACGTAAATTAGCATTGTTATCATTGCGTTTGGAAAAGGATAACAGAATAATAATGCGTGGGCTTGTCGAATTAATATAATCATGCATTTCAACGAATACGTGTCGCGCTAATAATGATATCGCTATAATCTAAACAGTGATCTTGTTTACGAACGGTTTAATCAAATGTTGTAATTACGAATAATTTGCATCGGGATATTAACATATACACGGTGCCAGCGTATGACACTCACACTATATCGGAAATAATTGCGCGTCTATAACATATTTTATAACATATATATATATATATTTCTTTAATTCTCTGATATTATTGACACAAAAGAATATATTGATGTCTCCTTATCAAATAATTGCGATTATCGCAGTATAACAGGAAACGGGATTTTTTTTAATATAAATGTTTCACTTTTATTCCACCATGCTGAAACGTAATTGACCCCGTCAATACGGGGTAGACGAGCTCATGATAATTATTAATTGGTTTATTTAGCGCGGTGGCTTCCTATGGGAGAGCGCGCGGGTTTCTCGGCAGCTGAATTAAACAGGAATTCATTTTGAAACATCTGTCCCAGTGGATTTTGCGTGTGCTAAACCGACGAAAAGATGTACGAAGAGCTCCTGATGAAATGCACTAACGATTTTCATACGCAATATCCAACAGTCTTATTGCGAACTTATTTTACATAGGATAAAATACAGGTTTTTCATCCATTTCTCGCGATAATGTTTATGTTTCTGAACAGCATATATTGAAAAACAAGATTTTATTATTTTAAAAACCATAACGAGCAATAACAGTTAAATAATATCTGAATGATTTATTGTTCTAATATTATTTATTGTTCTAATATATATTACAACTAAAAAGTTGACTTATCTTTATCAGTCTTTTTTTGCAGCTTTGTGATAATTACATCAATCTGTTACTAAAAACTGATATTAAAATTCAAAAACAACATTTAAAATTTATGCTCATATTGCATATTACATTCACGTAATAAAATACATACATAAAATACAAACTTTATTTCTAATTCTATAAACATAAGTTTTTATACGAATGTCAAACTATTATTGCCAGAACAAAAAATATATCATATATAATATGATTCATATTCAATTCAGTTTAGTCCAAGCGGAGTGTGAAAATAGTTTGAGACATCCTTTGTACAATATAATGTAGTTGTAAGCACGTCATTGCAAAGAAATACACATTGTTTGTCATATTATTTAAAAATTGAAATTGACAGAATAGTCTCGCTCTACTCTAGCAATTTTATGAGGATGCAAACATTACGTTTCAATATGTTACATTTTATTTATGACATCACATTCTTATCGACACAGAATTTATATATGTAAAGAAAAAAGCATTAATTCGAAAGAAATTTTTTTGTAGAATCTTTCTCTCAGTAAGATTTTTTTATATGAATTAGAGATATAAGCTAATTATTTTTTTATTATAAATATATGAATGAAATTGAATTGCATTACGTTATATAGTATTAAATACAGAAGTAAGAAATGCATTATCGGCCTTTCGGTATAATCGGAAGTCTGCACTTGATAGGTTACTAATTGAATGAAGTCATTAGAAGGATCATAAATAACGAGTAACAGTACGGCCGGGTAAAAGAACATTAATCGCGGTGAGTTTCTTTCGTGGTGGGGACATTCGTAAAAAAGCACAAATCGATAATACCGGTAGCTAACAACAAAACGGTTTTTCTCGTACCTTTTCTTTACTGGCAGTTTCCTTCTACCGCTAATTTGATTTTCTCTTTCTATCCGATGGAAACCTTTTCGCTAATTAAATGCCAATCGTACCATCTCTAGAACATTTACAGATCATGTGTTACGATCTCGTTTAGTAAATATCCGCAAATATAATAGTTAAATTATTTAAAAAATCTAAAAAATAGTTTGGCACTATTATATAAATTAAAGTGAATAGAGATAGTAGATATTTTACACGATAAAAGCTTCCTGTTGTTCATAAATATATCATTCAAAAATCATATTTTCAATAATTTTGAAATGCAATAGTATTTGTCAATATAATTTAATTCAGTTAATATATTTGATTGAATAATAAATGCAAAATAAAGGAAGATAAAAAACTATTTTATCTTCGCTCTATTTTTCAAATATATTCAATATCCTAAATACATTTTCACAATCTCAAAAAATGTATTTGCCTTTATAATGCATTAAATTTTTGCTGTAAAAAATGGAAATAAAATGGCACCAAGGAGTCTTAAAATTTAATTGAATCTGAGCTTATGAACTCGTGAATTACCATCGTAGTCATAAACTACGTTTAATCGCCCGACGATAACGCCGCGGTTTGCGCAGTATATCACTACAGCCGCGCTATTCCTTAATTACTACACGACAAATCGAAGCAGAAATCCGGATAATTATACGAGTCAAAACGTCGAGCATGGTCTGTATTCAGGTGTTCCTCCAGAATAGTTCGCGAGGGACTCGAGGAGTCCCTAAAACCGCAGTGACCTCCAATTATCCTGTGGATACCACGTGCCCCACGTGGTCTAATAGTCCCTATGGACTGTCCGCAAATACCTCTGCTTCGCCCTCTTCCTGTGACGCCTATATAATGCTTCCTAGATGAATTCATTATTAAAATAACCCTGTCGGAAGCAGAACCTTGTTAACGTCGTGTAGAGCAACGCGTACAGAAAACATAAACGTACAAAGATGTCAATTGCACATAAGAAAAAATCGAAAAAAAAGAATAATGCGAAAATTATTTTACATCATTTGAGAATAAGTACCTAACAAAAACCGTGCCTGCGGAATTAATCTTCTCTATGTAATCCATTTCAAATGCATGCTCAAGCAAAAAGATATCTAGCAGTCTTGCGAAAACAATATAGAGTCTTCTTTCGATAACAGACTCGGATTTGAAAAGATTAAGAATTCATATCTTTTATCTTCAGTCAATCGGAAAAATGTTGTCATGTAAATTTGCAAATACAAGGACAATAATGAACTCGATCTCCGTACTTAATACCATGCGTGATTGGTTAGAATTCGGGGTGCGACGTCCAGTCGAGACTTTGGGTAAAATCAGAGGTTCTAGGCTCATTAGGCATTCCAGGGTCAGGAAGGGTGTCTAGGGCAACGGACTTCCCTTTCGTCTTGCTCGTAACGACGCGGCCGCGACGAGGGGAGCCTAAGACCGGACATTTCAATAAAGCTCAGCAAACGCGTAAGTTCAAACCGCTGACCGCGACAAGTTTTGGTCAGCAGCTTCCTCGGACGAAATTGCGCATGTTCTTTTGCCGCTGCCTCCGGGCCAGCACGTCAGAATAAGCGATCGATCGATCCTCGCGTGCATCCACGTCATGATAGAAATGAGAGATTCCGCAGAGATTTCCTAATACGTCGCTTATTAGGCTCGCTGCGAATGCCCACGCGAAATTGATCTCCGCGATGTTCATTTCCATCGACAACCGACATTAGCGAGCGACTCGTGTATACTGATCATTATGCGAAGTATCAAGAAACATGCAACAATTTCTCCCTCGCGTGCTTTTACTAATGGTTTATCGCATATGAGATATAATTCTAGATTATGCATAATTATGTGTAATCAAAAAATATTTAAAGTTTTGTGACATCATAAATGTACTTTATTCCTTCCTCTCGCATAAATAAAATAAAAAAATATGTAATTTCTACATTCTCTTTAGTAAGGAAATTGCATATGACAACTCCATTTCGATGAGTACATGGAAGAGAAAAGATAAAAGTACCTGCGTAAATCAAAGATTTTTCTAGCGTGAAATACAGGAAATACGATGGAGTATTTCTTCTTCTATTGAAACGTTTGAGTATATATTAACTGCTTTATCGTTCCTTTCGAATTAACGGAACAATTTCTCGAAGGTTTCTATAGCTTCGTATTGCGCACGGAATAGCATTCTTCCCTATAAATCTACCACCCTCGCATCTTCGGATGCGATGTATCCGGTTGGTCTTACTTGTGGTCTTTTTCTGGCTATATGTCTTATCTCGCAACTACAATTTGATCTCGATTTAGGACGACTGGTCTGATAATGAAAATAATCTGAAGGCGGAAACGAATTTCGGGATTTCATTGTGTATCTATAACTATGTATACTGATCAAATAATTTCTACACTAATAATAATTGGTAAATATGAGTGTACGAGAGTATAACGTATTGAATTGTTATTTAAATTATGTTAAGATCATTTATGAAATAAAATATTTAAATAAAATTTATAAGTAAAATTTATAACTTTTGCCTTAGTAAATTTAGTTTAAGATTTTGTTACATGAAACAATCATGATAGAAAACTTTAAATTAACTTTCGAAGAAATATGTTAAAAAATAAAAAAATGTAATGTACATAAAATTAGGAGAGCTCGGCGAGATATGAAAATTTTGGCCGATTTTCAGCTTGGTTCTCGTCTCTTACCTTATCAAGAAATGGGAACCAAGATGAAAATCGACCGAAATATACGGATCTCGCCGATCTATATCATTATATGGCTAACAAACTTGTACCAAAAATAATTATGTTACATGAATATCTACTAACAATGAGTTATTTTAATAAAATAAAATAGCATTCTGTAATCCCTTCCCTTCCACTAATTATAGTCACAAATATAAAAATCTTTGGAAATTAAACATATCTTCTGAATCATCGCGAAAATAAATTCTGATTCCGATTATCTTTTCTACTTTTCAAGACGAGTAACACTTATAATATTCTGAAGTTTAGCATTTCCGTCTATCATAATGTATAATAATAATATGTTCTATCGAAGTGACTCTAATCGTGTATCTCGCTGCATGATGTTAACGTTGAGATATCCGAGCCATTATTGATATAATATTGCAGCTTTGTCTCGTCTCTGGTTGAAATGACACGCCGTGATACTCTCAGATACAAATTGGAAGCTGGACAGAGCGGGATGAAAGTACCGCCAGAAACAGAAACGGGGATAGAAATGGAACAGGATTGCGGCGGCTCCAAAGTCCCTCTGACATTCTGGCAAAACGCGTTCAAACGTAGGCGAGCTTAGGGACGAGTAAGCGACCACTCGTAACTGCAGACAACTCGTCTTCTAAATGAGAACGAAGCTGAGGTAAAGCACCGCGCGCATCCTCCATTTTGCGTGAATGGCTTTAACTCGCCTCTCTCTCCTTCATCCAGCGAGGACATTAAATATCCGACAGACCTCGCGAAGCGGCTCCCGTATGCACGGTTTCCATCGCTTGTTGTGAAAGCAGTAATTACATGTATAATTCGAAGGAGCTGCGAATTAGATGCGCCCAACTTATGTCTAATGATTTCTAGAAGAGAGATCATAAAATAGTGTTCAAGCTATTCATTGAATTTTTCATCTAGAATTTTTGATAAAAAGTACATAAATATTAATTATAAATGCATGACTATATTACAAAGATATTAAAAGTCAAAACTATTAAAAAGAAAATCAATTTAATTAAAAAATTGTATAGATCGCGTGTCAATATACTCAACAAAATACGTTTTATAATTACTTACTAGAATTTTTTTCTCAGTAATTGCATTATAAATTATATAATAATTATTTATATACAAAATCAGTTTTGTACGAATTACAAGTTTTTTAAATTCCTTAATTTATTCGTGCAATAAATTTTTCGTAAAAATGGGCAGATAATCGAGAAGTTGAATATACCGAAATCCAGGGAATCGACATCCAGATTGCGGAAAAGTCCGTTAATTAATGCGAGTCAAACGCGCTTAGCGCTTTCAGTGTGCAAACTTTATTTCTCGCTGAAGGATATTTCCTTTCAGAAAATACCGCACGGAGAAAACGAGAAGAGTGGAAAAGCGAGCGACTTAGTTCCCGGTTCGCAGAGAAGTTCTGCGTAACAATATGGCCGGTCTACCAAAGAAACGCCGACGCTTTACCTTCGCATCTGTTCTGCAGTCGCCGCCTACTCTACTTTAATTAGCCTCGCCCGTCAGTAAACAATAAGCCGTTATTTCTGACAAATTAATTCGAAAAACAATTCTGTCTGTCGGGTCGCCAGTGATGCGACGGCGCAGTCGCCGGCTTTTATCCCGCTGGGGGATGCGCGTCTCAAAACATAACGAGCATCCCTTTCATGTAATACTACACTGTGGTCCACGTTTCACCGGAATTCCTGAGACCCGACCGCGTTAAGCTCCCTCAGGATCCTCTCCGACTGCAAGAAAATCAGTCCATCGTTGTCGAAGAGCAGAACATCACACGGCATTCAACAATCTCATCATAAATTATTGAAGCAACTTTGTTAAATTTATACTCTGAAAGAAATGTTACTTAAGTAAAGTACCTAATCTTCAAAATTTCGATATAATTGACAGCTTTATAAACAAAAGCGAATAATTGAAATATTAAAACAAATAAAAAATAGAATAAAAAATGGGCAATTAACAGCCTTAATAACAGCTTTATAGTTCTTCTCTAATAAAGATTTCTTGAATTTTTTATATCTTTTAAAGGTATAAGTTTTGAAGGTATAAGTTTTGATAATTAAATAAGTTAAAAGATAAGGATTTACATATTCACGTTTTCTTTATGAATCGATCACAATATTCTTTACTTAAATCACTCTCAATGTAAATTCTACTTTTTTGGTAGAATTCTTAATTATAGCTATTAAAAAGTCTTAAGAATACATAATAAAAATACACATATAATACACATATATTTAATTTATGTATATATTATACGTTACTGTGTAATAAATATTATATACATAATGTATAAAAATAAAAAAGTATATTTCTTAAATTTATTATATATATATATATATATATATATATATATATATATATAT
>Ga0157364_1004888_pt1 | contig 13490 bp, 7 predicted proteins | sample AttsexASBM2_FD_111476 | JGI IMG/M metagenome (GOLD analysis project Ga0157364, IMG submission 111476) | Fungus gardens microbial communities from leaf cutter ant in Ribeirão Preto, State of São Paulo, Brazil - Atta sexdens ASBM2 | ecosystem: Host-associated > Fungi > Mycelium > Unclassified ... | reverse complement strand
GTCCATTGGAGGCAATAACCACTTAGGAAACACACCAAATCGAGTGAAAGTTAAACTTACTTTATTTTTAACATTATAAAAGTCAAAATGATAATTTTTTTTAATTACAAAATTTAACTGTTTATTAATATTAATAATTAAAATAAGTCATTTCAATATTTTATTGACTTTTATGCGTTTCTTGAGCAACATAATAATATAGAATTTGATTAATTTAGATTACATTTGAATAATGGACAGTAACGATTTGATTGCATAGGAATGGCATGAGTTTTAATCCGATCTTATGTATGCCCTGTCTCAAGATTTCTTCAAGCTGGATTCTATAAATTTAGCTTAAAGTTTGCAAGTGTAATTGAGAAGAGTATTATAGATACGAACGCGACGAATCGATTGTGGCGTGACTCGCCCTATTGTGAACTTATTCTATTCCTTATGTCCGATGTGTCCGATGTCATGGCGATTACATAAAACGCCAATCCGTGTGTAATCAGACCACATGCGTGATCGACGTGGGTAGACCGTATCGATCTCATATGCATCTTGAGAAGAATACATGTCTTTTTTTACATAATCTGATCTCGCGCTACTTCTTTTTGTATTTTGTTCGCGACGCGATTCATATCCGCGGTCTAATTTTTCAGAATCAGAAATGTATAATTATAATCGATCGTGCGAATCGTGAATATCGCAGATGGTTCAGCAATCGATTTGCAACGTTTAAATGTCAAAATGTATACGTTTTATCTGGAAAAAAAAAATTCATTATATTATAATTATCGTTAATTATATTGACTACTATTGTTCGTATTTTTTAATCTTCAAAGGAAATCTCTAAGAAAAAAAAATCATCTTTTTTTCTAATCTATCGATATTGGTATCGTATTGTGAAATAACCGGATATCTACGCAAATCTGACACATGTATAAAAAGTAATATATAACATAATAATCTATTTTACTAAAAAATAATAGATGTTTCTCCATTTTGCTGATATCAATTTTAAGATTAATCTTTATTTTAAGTTATATGCAATATGTATAATGTAAAAAACTGGATATTCAGTTTGCATGAATTTTTATTGAAGATGATATTTTGTCATGCTCTCAATTAATTTTATAATCGATGATTTTGTTTCAATAATGATAATAGCGTTTGAAGTTATCGCCAATAGAGGCGTTACAGTTTCGCCAATGTTTGATTAGTCAACGCCAATGTCGACGATGCGATGGTGTAAATGAACGTAGCACGTAGAATACATGAAACGTTATATTTGAAAGTATAGACAGAAGTCTTTTTCCTCGTGATTTCTTCCTAGAAGAGAATATTAGCGTCGTCGACAATTTCTACTGCGAAGTTAAGTCTGTGCACGAAAGAAAATCGTTGTAAGCGAAGAATATTGATTCGCTTGAGCTGTGTAACAGCTGACATCATACGTAATCATACCAACCTATCAAACACGTGACTCTTCTTGCAATCTGGCGCTTAATTTAAATGAAATAAGGAAGCTTGACAGAACAGTGAGTTAAAAAAACGAAAGAATTATTTCACTACGTAAACGCAATAAAAAAAAAAGTCGTATCTATTTCTTGTCTACAATTAGCTTTGCGTTCATCAATTTATTATTATTGAAATTGAATATCGAGAAGAAATTTGAAGTAATCGCGTATCTCTGATTCTCGCCACGATCGATAAGTGATAACACAAGTAAATAGATCGTGACTAAACAACTATTTGCATAAGATTTAACTTTCGATTGATAGAGCGAATCAGCTATCCGTCGATAAGGTGAACCGTGTGATAAAGCGAGGTCGTACGATCGTCGATAGACAGAAAGAATCAGAGGCGAGATGTTGACTGTAATACGTAAAGCTACGCTCAGTCGTTTCTTGGAACTTTCAACGAATAGTTCGTCGTTACGCGCGCGCACCGTTGTCGCCAGAATAATGTCCTCTTGCAATCAGGATCAGGATTATGATCAGAAAGTTGTCCCTAAGGATGAGGTTATTAGATTTATCAAGGAGAGCATGTGTAAAGCCGGTACCATGACAGAAGACGCATGCATCGTCGCTCATCATCTAATGATAGCGGATTACAGAGGTCATTTCAGCCATGGGATGAATCGATTGGAAATGTACGTAACGGACATCGAAAAGAGAATCACCGATCCCACCGCTCGACCGCAGATTATCAATGATTTTCAGGTTCGCACAGATCTCTCTCATTAAACCTGTTTTTTTTAGCTGAACTTTTGTATCAGTTCATTTTTCTTCCTTTTCTCTCCAGAAGAAATGAAGAGGAAAAAAGATGAATTGTTGCAAAAGTTCAGCTAAAAAGAATAGGACTTTTCTCGATGGCTGCTGGTGAAATTTAAATATCGCGACAAAAAAGGATCCTTTCAGATCTTGTGTATATGTAACATCAGATTATCTGGAAGACATTATCCATTGAAATTATTTAGTATTATCGAGTCATCATCTGAGATATTAAAATAGTCTAAATTTTGAAAAAAATTAATTTTTTAATAAATTATTTATTAAAGTGCTTATTGAATTGAAATAAAAATTTTTTAATATGATTCCATTAAAATCAAGTTTGAAGAGGTTAAATCGTATAATTCACTCGTCTTACACACACTTCGATATTTTATAATGTTTCTAATGAAGCCATTCGTATATATTTGTATAAGATATTTGTAAAGATATTCGTTATCAATTAATTGCAGCGAATGTCATCAATGACGTAAATGTTTTTCGAGCCAATAAGAAGATACATTTGATACCATAAAAAATGGTGTTTACTTGTTCCACAGTAATGATGATGGGATAACTCTTTCTCTTCTCTCTAAAGCCGCTTTTGTAAGATCGACCTTCATATCTTAACAACCGATGACCTAATAAGATACTCGTTTCCTCTGATTAATAGAATTTGCTTTTTTTGCTGGTAAAGACATTTATCGTCGTATATCTTACATGTTTCCTTTATCGTATTTTCAATCAATCGTAAATATTAAGCAGTAGTTGTAATTTCGCTGTAAAGCGGTTGTTTTGTATTAGTATTTATTGTATTTTTGTACTCAATTGGATAAAATCATTTATGTTATCTTCCTTAAAACAGAACACTTTTTGAATAGAATTCTATTGGCAATTTGACAATTGGCAACACGAACGTTAATTACTGCTATCGTAATTATCTTTTAGAATAGCATTGCGAAAATCGCCAGCACGGTCGGAAGCACGTGCGCAATAATTTATCAGATAAACGCGCCGATAATTTGGCGATCGGTAATAAATGTGTGAACAATAATTAGCACGGCTCTAATTACTTTTCGAAGCGTATCTTTACTCGCGAGAATTGCAGGTGTCATCGGAAATATGTGCGCTTGCATGTATGATACGATTACATTCGAGTGCGTCGAGCGTGATACGTGTTTAGCAAATCAAACGTAATAAATGCAATCTTAGTATCACTCAGAAACTCACATATAAAATATTTTTACTTTAAATACGAAACGCTGAATGTTAAGATATTGAATTCATTTAAATGAATATATAAAATATTTTTATTTTCAATTCGCGTATAAAATATTTTTTGTTTTCAAAATTTTTTGTTTCAAAGAAGCAATATTGCAGAAAAGTATACGAAAGCGAAATTAGATTACGACTTCAAATTCCACCAGACTCGCCAGACTTTAGGAATTATAGACTTTGTATAGCTATAATATTTAGATAGTTTGCATATCTTTCAGGCGGTAGCCCTCGTTGATGGAAAAAACGGGTTAGGTCAAGTGATCGGCAAATTTTGCATGGAGCTTGCCATAGATAAGGCCAAAAAATTCGGTATCGGCATGGTGTCGGCACGTGGCTCTAATCACTACGGCATCAGTGGTTACTACACCATGATGGCGATGGAACAAGGACTGATCGGTTTCAACTGCACTAACACGAGTCCACTGATGGTACCGACGCGCAGCACAAAATCCGCTCTAGGAACGAATCCCTTGTCTTTCGGTATGTCCACCTGCGACGGCGATGAGTTTCTTCTTGATATGGCAACCACAACCGTTGCCTTGGGCAAGATCGAGTTAGCCGTTCAGAAGAACGAGAACATTCCCGAGGGCTGGGCACTTGGATCTGACGGAAAAGTGACCTGTAATGCCGAAGAGGCTTTCAAAGTTTCTTCATTGTTGCCTCTCGGTGGCAGCGAACGCAATTCTGGATACAAGGGTTATGGTCTGAGTCTGATGGTTGAGATACTCTGTGGTATCCTGAGCGCAAGTCATTTCGGACTGAACATCCGCAACTGGAAGTCCGGCGACACAGCCGCCAATCTCGGACATTGCTTTATAGCCATTAATCCGGATGCCTTTGATTGCGGATCAAAAGAGAGATTGACGATCCTGCTCAAACAGATGAGAGATCTACCTTCCTTCTGCAACGAGCCAGTTCTGATCGCCGGTGATCCCGAAAAACAACACATGAAAAAAGTCGACATGGAGGGCGGTTTGACGTATCATTCAAATCAATTAAAGATTTTGCAAGAAATGTCTAAACGCATGGGCGTACGACCGTTGAAACTCGTATCTAAATCCGTTTGATTTTTTATCAGCAAAAAATTAATCTATTCTATCTAATCTCATTTCTTTTATATATTGATCGTTCGTCTATTTTTAATAAATCCTAATATGAAAAAAAAGATAATCGAAAATTAATTAAATGCTAACTTAATTGTTGTAATAAAGAAAATATATTAAAATTGTTGTAATAAAGAAATATCTATTTTGAAGAAGAATATCTATTTTGATATTATATGATGACCAATATATGAACATTATGTAATACTTAACAATTTTCTACTTAAATTGCGTCCAAAAATGATCATATATGCTTTATGAAATGAGTACTTCCAAATATAACGTAACAAGACTGATATAAGACCTACTTATGAAAGCCAATGAGACATTTATATCAATTTCAAAATTGTACAAATAATATTTATGCCGAGGCAAATCAGATCGCATGTGCAATTCGATGATTTGAACAGATATGATTCGCTACGATGATATAACCAGCCATGCGGTTTGATCACCAGTCGATGATGCTGGCCTTGGACTTGTCCGCTCGTTCTCGATTATAGTCGTTATGTCTTTGCGAATGGGTTTCGATAATATGAAACATAGCAGATTATTGAAACCAAATAAGTCGCAAAACACGCGAGATCATTTTATAAGTACTACAAATTAATTACATTTTTTGCGATGATGCCTTCTTGAAAAGAGATTTTGTGCATATAAATTAATATAAATAAAATACAAACATAAATATTATTTTTTATAACAATTATATTGGTTGTGGCTTTGCAGAGTATAGATTTTAATATATAATATATATTAAAATATGTATGTATACATATATACAAATATATGTATCTTATAATAATATTAGGTCTGCTTTCTATTCCTGCACTAGAATTCTCTTTTTCACTTTCGCCAAACATATACCTATCTTATTTAAATTCCTATCTTACTTCAATTCCAAAAGTGTACACTAGATCAGTTATAAAAAATAGAATCATTGTATACAATAATGTTAAATTGCAGTATTCCTTTTCTTTACCAATACTCGTATAAAATATATTCTCATAAATTAATTTTAAATTTCAAGAAACTCTTCTATTTATTTGCTCGCTTTTTAGTTCGAAAACAGTGAATAGGGTTATCAAGCGACATAGACGCAGCGTCTGATTCGAGTTCACATATCAATTCCTATCAAAAGAGGACAAGATATAAATGCTAATGTTTGTTTTTAATTTCTCAGAATCAAAAGTTAACGGAATGAATAGATAAAAAATTTAATTCGTTCTATGAGGTCTAGAGTGATCCGTTTTACAATAATTTTCCGTCAAAGATTTTGTTATAGATATTTCTTAAGCAGCACTGAAACACTTGATTTCCTCACCAGATTTGTTACAATAATAGATCTTTGATTTATTGACAAAATTTCTGTCGAATGATCGAAAGATTGCCTCCTCACAAATATATGTTGCGTGTTTGAGATGGGAAAATTGCAATGTTGCGTTCTCTCAGTCGATAGAAATTTGACATGACATTTATTTTTATTATTTTATTATTATATATTTTTCTCTTATATGTTAAACAAATCTAATTATGATTATCTCTCTCGTTTGTATTTCTAAAAATCTCATAAAATTTCGTAAATAACTGTAAATACTTCTACAATAGTGCTACATTAACATATAACAGTGTTCGTCGAGTACAATGAAATTAGAGCTTCTCGCGGCGAAGGTTGGTTGCAATTATCACCATTGACTTTATTTCGAAAAGACAATCTACATAAACGATTATATATGAAGAAAAGAATCAGTCTTAAGAAAGGCGATTTTACGGAAAACTCTTAAGAATATATAAGCGTTAATCAACCATTGGTAGCGTGAATCTTAGAATCTATTCTTTACAGTCGTTTGTTTAAACCTATTGTTATATTGCATAACGGAATTTTTCCTTCTAGAAAAATTTACGCATTAATTTTCAAAAAGAATGTACTGCTTATACCCACATTCTGCTTTTCGAGAGATAAACAACCGTGACGAGCGATTCGACTCCGCATATTTTTCAGTCCGACGGAATCAGCAAATGCACAGGAGGTTCAAAAGTTATCTTCGGCATGCTTTGTTTGTCCTCGTATTATCGAGCAGACAGGAATGAAACGCTGTTCCATCTTGCTTTTTCATGCGATAACGCGGCTCGTCGATCCTAGAAGTAATTAAATACTTAAATGAAAAATATGTTATTGCACGAAATCATACATTATCACTGTTAACGATAAAGTCGAAAATAAAAATTCAAACTTGTTTCTAAAAATTTGCATAATTTATATTCTGTGACTCAGACAGATGATCGACGAATTAGTAGCAAAGCACGATTTGTTAAGAGAGAACTATATGACTCATTAAAAATGCCGTCGGCTAATAGCTGATGTTAATTAGACTTATCTCTTTGTTGAATCTCTGATTAAACGTTCAATAATCACAATATATATTTCCTTATCAATAGGCAATTCTTCGAAGAAATAAAGCCACGAACGTTTGGCAAAAAACATTTACAAAAAATATTAATACTTTGCTAGAGTGTAATTTATATGTAATTAATTGTAAAATATTTAATTTTCTAAATATAATTGAGATAAATAATTTGTATTTATTGTAATCGTCGAAATTTATTATTAATCGTTCATTATTATAATAATCGCGCTTAATAATTTTTTTAATATTACGTCTTACGATAAAATTTTCATATACGCATGTGATTTGCAAATCACGCGCTCATGCAATTTGTTGGAGGAAAAAGGAACACGATAAGGATTGTTGAGCCCACGATGTGACTCATCTTTCCGTCGCGGCTAAACAGGAAGGAAGGTCCAATAACTGGACAAATGATCTTGTCCAAAATGCAATAGTCTACACTGTTGATACATCACGGGCACAATAATTCATCACTGCTCCATGTGACTCGCATTAACTAATTCACTGCGATCTAACATACTGTCAGGGGGTCATGGAACCCATGGGACATCCGTGGCGTTCTGAGACTTCCATTCTCATGACGGTTTCAACCGCCTTTAATATTTGTCAAATGAAGCGCCCGCTGATATATCTCTAGTGTACATTATAAATACTCTATATCTTTTATTTGTACGTAAGAAATGCTTTTCAGTTATCTGAAGATAAAGACTTTATTACTTAAGCGAGATCACGTGAAAAAATGGCGAAACGGGAAGACATTATGATTTAACGAATAACATTCGATTCGTATTCACATCCGCGTCTGTTGTAACTGCAATCGCGAGTTTAATATAGCAGGTTTAATAAATCAAAGTATTTAATGACAATGCATAATATTGCGATGATTGATGAACTTTCGTCACGTACAAAAGCAAGCTCGTGAGAACACGAGTTTAAATGAAAAATATCGAAAATATGTTCGAATCACAAGGGAAAGTACAAAAACGTAATAAAAAAAAATATATTAATTCTCGTACAATGATGTTTGTGTGCGAGAATGTAAAAATGCTTGTTGACTCAGAAACTATTAAGAGATCAGTTTATTCTCGAAAAAAATTTATCTCTGGGTTTATACTGACAATGAATCAACAATCAAACACTTTTCAGGATTCTTTATCGCATCTCTTCATCTTCATTAATTATCATATTATTGTTGATATTTATTATCAGTGATCGCGATCAGCAAAAATATGCGCAATCTGCATGATTTCTTTCGCTCATCACAATGTTTCGCCTCACAATGTTTTGTTCGATGCAGTTTCATGAATTTTTCGCGCTGCACAAATTAATTAATTAACGCAATCATGGATATGCAAAACTCGGCGAAATAATATTTTCGTAATCGAAGAAGGTCGACATCTTCTGACGTCTTTTTTCTGACGTCTTTCTTATGATTATACAAAAATGTCTATTGTTAAACCAATTAATCAGACGTCGCCAAAGAGATATATCGTATATATGGCCCATTTTACTTTTAGTCTTTGTGCTTCGTGCTTTCGCAAATACAAGCGATACTTGCCGTCCGTCTGTATTATTTAAATGGATTCAATATTTCTGGAAATGGAGGTAACATATTATCGATATCGATCAATTACCGCTTCTTTTCTTCCACTATCATTTCTCTCGCATGGCAATTTTCAAATTTCTTGACATGGTTAAGAGAAAGCGTGATAAAACATTTTGTGAATCTTAGCCGTGACGAAAGAGGCGTTACATTATCGGAAGTTACATTATCGTGTAGCGCAAATTTGCGTACTCGGCGGAGCTTTTGAGCGTACTACGCGCACAATATTATCTTTTTGCACATCTCGGTGTCCAATGTAGAAATAAGACGATAAACAAACGACTTTTACAGCCCGATCGGTCAACAATTAGCTCCTTTCTTGCGGCCGGATCTTGTTTAATTATTCTGCATCTCGCTTTCGAGAATCACTCTACATTCAGCCGTGCGAGGAGGTACGTAACGATATATCGTCTTTAATATCGTGACTATACGTTACTTTGGACGGTACAAGATCAATTTAATATCCGCTGCAAAATTAAACTTTACATTCGTTCCTTATGTGATCGATCACGAGCTGTGTTTATTTTGTCATATACTGTGAATGCGGATGGACATTGTAAGTAATCCATATAGAAAAATTAAACATCTATTATTTAAAAATAATATCTATTTAAAAATAATACCGGGAGATATATCGGAGATGTCATCGATCGGAGCTGACGGCCGGCGCTGGTTAAGACGACCATTCATCAAATTACGTGGTAATTTTGGTCAATGATAACTCATGACTTTGAAGGCAGCTTCCTACGAGCCCTCGTCGAGGGAAGTAGCCAATTGTCGTGTACGGCTTTCGTACAGTCGCTACTAGAAATGCCGCCAATAAGATTCCTCTCGTGATAATATTTTGATAGAATCAGTTACATTTACAATCAATGCATAACGCATAATTTTTTTATAAATTTCTGTTGCCTGCAGAGAATTGATCATAAAATTTTCTCACACATAACTTATTGCACGCAAATTAATTTTTAACCCTCTCTTTCTCTTTATAATGTGAATCGAACTGTTGTAGGACGTTGATTGATAATTATTGGCATTTTTTAATAATAAATTATAAAATGGTCGACTTGATTAACGCAAAAAATAAATGTAGAACATGTAAATGTAAACATAGTTTGCTCTCAAAGGCAAATAGTGACTACTGTATTTCTAAATTGAATTAATATACTCGAATTAAATTAAAATATTGAATTTGACAAGAAGATAGCGATTTTTTCTAGCACTACGACGTACGCGAGGTGACAATGGGCAATTTAACCGGCTGTGGGGGGAAAATCGCGCGTGTATATACGTGTGCAACGTCGACAGCTGTCAGTGCGATCTAATGAGTCCGTAAATTGGACCAGGCTATAGGGCCTTCTATCTGAGAATTGCACGGTTGGCTCTCTCATCTCGCTGTCAGTGTGACTTCGTGTGCGACGAGTTCTCGCTTGCGATTCTCGAACTTTCTACATTCTTCCCTGCCGATTTGTCGCGTTTCTCTCAGCGTATATCTGGTGTCAGTGTTACGGTGCCAGTCCCTTTCCTCGTTACTCCCCCGTCCACGGTAAGGCTCCAAATCGGTTTTAGTTTTACTGCGACTATTCCACGAAAAAGAAAGAAACGGCGAAACTCTACGAGTTCAATGTATCACGAGAAAATTGGTTCGTCGCAAAAACGCTTTTGGGCACGGCGAAGCGAGACAATCGGCTGTCAATCGATTCTTCCATTCTCTCTGGGGAATATGGAACTATATATTTAGCATGCAGAAGAGGAGGCTGTCGTAAAATATTAATGCATTGCGAGAAAATATCGAACGACTGCACGCACGCAGGTGCATAATCTGTGAAATCGACGCGATCGAACGGACAGCGCAAAAATGGCGAGTCAAACCGTAAAGAAGGAACTTCTGGAGGAGACTCTACATCATCATCCGGAAGGTAGCGAGGAGGAAGTGGATAAAGAATGGGAGGAGTTCACGAGACTAATGGCGAAGTTAAAGGAAAATCGGCGGAATCGACCACACAGGTACATTCACGCGGAATGTTCCTCCCTGATTCTTAATAGCAAAAAGCAAAAAAGCACCAAAATTTCGAGAAAAAGAAATTTAATATTTGAATGTAAAATTTAAAAAATTTTCAAAGAAAACGAAAGATCAAATAATTGGATGCGGATTTAGAAAATGCAAATGAACAATTCAAATTTTCTAATATTATATTAAAATTGTTTAAAAATGGAAAAATAGGATTAAGTAGCAAAATTTGAACCTGGAATCTTTTTTTAGACCGTCGCAAGCTTTTTATCCGTGTCCTCCAGCATATGCTGATGAAGAGCAGCAAGAGTTCGATCCTTTCGACTATATTAACACGATTGTAAGCAGTTCTCTTTTGGAAATAAGTTGACTTCTCAGTCTTTTTCTGTTCCTTAAAGTCACCGCAAATATTAGCGTATGCTACTTATATGAGCATGCAGTTTGAAAATAGCCGCATTAAAACGCTTTATCGCTAGTTTTTCCAATGTTTCGAAGTATACTTTATTTCAATGACGATTTTTAAATTTATAGTCAAAGGCTATAATTGAAGGCATTTACAATCGTGTATTACATGAGTTACTGCAGTAAAATTTGCTAATAACGTTAATGACTACCCTTTATAATTAAACCGCAAATATTGTTGCAAATATTATTGCAAAAAAATCCAAGACTATTTGTCAACATCCGTTATGCGTTAAGTTGAATATTCATTATAATATATCTCTTTTTTTATCAAGTTTTTTTTAAATTTGATGTTATATTCAAATTATATATATATATGATAATCGCTAAAGATTTTAGCAGATTATTCGCTTATCATATATATTTAAAGTTTCACGTTTCTCATCTGGAACTAATATTTCCTAATTAAATTACTGACTCATCTAGTTTTGACATAACGACGCGATGATTTGTCTAAGATTTTCTATGGTTCGTAAACTGCATTCTGCAACACTGAACCCAATAGTGCGACCTTTGGATAATTGCCAAGTAGGCGAGACTACATTTCAAATAAATGATTTCGCGAGATGGTTATTAGATACGGCTGCATTGAAGGAACGTGCATATTTTCTTTTTATGCAAAGCATTTCTGACAGTTAACGACATAATTTTAAGATGTCAAGTTCGACATTTAACATATATATTATTTTATTATATTTCGCGTTATCTTATTGGCGCCAAGACACGTTTCTCATTACGTGCATTACAAAAAATTGGTTGATCCTTAATACTTGAAATGTACGTACACAATGAATCTTGACGTATCATTCGAGAAATATCGGTCTTGTCTTGTAGTGTTTAGTGCTGCATGTCGAAATCTTTAAGCAAATTTGAAAGTGCTGACCGGCATGAATCTTAATATTTGCACAAAACTATAGAGAAAAAAATCTCAATTTGCATTTCTCTTTTGTACACTGGGATGAAAATCTGCTTGGAATCCTGATTGAAAAGGGACAAATCAAAATTTTCTGATTGAATCTATTATAATTCTAATTGAGAATAGATAGAATATTCTAATTGATATGATTAAAATCTTCCGGTTTATTCATTTTCAATCAGATCATTTTTCTTGTATACTCCTTATCAGAATATGAAAAGGATTTTCAATTTAATCGATTATAAATATCTGCATAATTTAAGAAGTATAAATCCACATATATGTTTTTGCTGCGATATCTCGCACGATGTAATTCTCTTCTTACAATTGTATTTATTTGTAATGAATATTTTATAAAATATACTTACAAAAATGCATTATATAATATACAGCAACAGAAGCCTATAATAAATGTTTCTCATGTAATCCTGCTTAGGTACTACGGTGTGTCTTCTCGTGTTGCGAAATTTACGATTTACTTCGGGCAGGTTTGAGTAAACGGGACGTTCACGATTTATTGGCAGTTCTGCATAATACGATGCGATATTAAGTAACCGCTGTAATCTGTCAAGTATTATATGAGCGACAGGTGTCCCTTTTTCATATCTCGTTACAAATTGAAAATTGCGACTCTCGGACTGACTGTTATTTCGCGAAAACAATACGTTTCCCGACAAGCAAGGTTTAACAACGCGTGGTAACAATTCACATTAGTCATCGCAATTAACCAGTTGATCAGCTGCCAACGAATCGCGAACAATTCTCGCGACTGTTTCATAATTCGCGGCGGTATAAATGCGGAGTCTCAGACGTTTGTAAGTACTTATAATGCAAGAACGTCTGCGGGCGATTGAATTGTGGCAAAGATCAAAGAATCGACGTTGTCAAATTTCGCACACTATTAAATATGTATAGCAAATTTAATATCATCTAAATAATTAATTATAATGACTGTTATATTATAAATAACTGTTATATTATAAATTAGTTAGTCTGTTGATAAACTAGTTCAGTCTGCTGATATCTCTTATAAATGCTTTAATTTACATCAGGTATCTAAATTGCCTGGTAGCAGGAGACTCTGATTTATATCGTTTATGCAAAGCGTCCAAGGTGGATTTGAGAAAATTCTAATAGTGCGTATAATTTCGTGTACCCGCGTATCAATTTTCGCAGAGCTTTATAATTCAAAGGAGTATGCGCGATCTTTGCAGAGACGCCTTTCTAAGCAACGCTTTTATGCACGAATGAGCTCTTAAGGACTCGTTATGCTTATCGAGCACGCGTGACTAGCATGAAGAGTTATCCTCATGTTATCATGACACATACACACACGTACATATTCTATGTTTATATGCATATATGTATATGTATATATATATATATATATATATATATATATATATATATATTAAGAGATAGTATTTAAAAATAATCTATTTATTTCTTTATTTATG
>Ga0157364_1004887_pt1 | contig 13493 bp, 10 predicted proteins | sample AttsexASBM2_FD_111476 | JGI IMG/M metagenome (GOLD analysis project Ga0157364, IMG submission 111476) | Fungus gardens microbial communities from leaf cutter ant in Ribeirão Preto, State of São Paulo, Brazil - Atta sexdens ASBM2 | ecosystem: Host-associated > Fungi > Mycelium > Unclassified ... | reverse complement strand
ATCAGTCACAAATTGATGGCGTAGTCACGAGACTGATCACGAGACTTGGGAGAATGGAGTAGAAGGTACTAGAATAAAGTGATGTCATACAGCATGGACAACATATGCTGGCCTCATGTAATACTCATGGTCATTTAGGGTAGGGTGCACAGTAGTTAGCACGGACCATGGGCCATAGTATATAAGGTAGACTATTTTGTCTTAGGAACTTTATCGAGTTCTCTTGTGTTACTCAATACCAGAGTTGTTTCTTGACTTAACTCTTTGAGTCTTGATCTATAACAAGAACAAGAAGTCATCAAGGAATTGGCAAAGAAAGATGGCCAAGCTTGGAAAGATAATAGCATAGTCTATATTAAAGAAAGGATATATATCCTTAACAACAAGAAGATTTGAGAACAAATTCTACAGAAAAATCATGATCCTGTAGATATTGAACATCTAGGATAACAAAAAATGATTGAATTGATTAAAAGAAATTATTGATAGCCAGAGATAAAGGAAGATATCAAGAAATATGTTCAAGGATGTACAAAGTGTAACAGAACAAAGTACAATACCAGAAGAAGGCTGGAGAGCTTTATCTATTAGAAATACTAGGAGGATCATGGTAGAAAATCAGTATTGATATTATTGGACCATTACCACAATCAAAAGAAAAAGATACTATTTTGGTTATTGTGGATTAATTCACAAAAATAATATGACTTAAAGCAACAACAATGATAGTATTATCACAGGAAATTGAAAAAATTTATTGAGACAAGATCTAGAAGCTACATGGAATACCAAGGAAGGTTTTGAGTGATAGAAGACCACAATTTGCTTCAAAATTTATAGAAGAATTGTCAAAAACTTTAGAGACAAAGAAAACACTATCTATAGTATATTATTTTCAAACTGATAGACAAACAGAAAGAATAAACCAGGAAATAGAGGAATTTCTATGGCATTATGTCAATTACCAGCAAGACAATTGGATAAAATAGCTAGCAGCAGCAAAATTCTAATATAATGACAAGAAATATGTGGCAACAGGAAGAACACCTTTCAAACTCAATTTTGGAAAATATCCATGGAAAGAAAACCTGATAGTGCAAACAGAATTTCCAAAGTTAGAAGAATTCCTTATTGTACTACAACAAAGTTAGAAGGAGGCCACAAAGTTAATAGAAATAGCAAAAGAAGCTATAAAAAGACAATTTGATAAGAAAAGACAAAATCCACAAGGATTGAAGACAGGGAACAACATGTGGTTAGAAGCCAAAAATATCTATTCAAATTGACTCTCAAAGAAGCTGGACCAGAAAAGATATAAACCTTTTAGGATTTTAAAGAACATTGGTTAAGAAGTGTTTCAGCTAGAACTTTTAGAAGGATGGATAATTCACAATGTGTTTAATAAAAACTTGTTAACAAGGTGCAGGAAACCCCATTTTCTAGGACAATACATGAAACCAGTACCACCACCAGACATTATTAATGAGAAAGAAGAATATGAAGTTGAAGAAATCAGAAAGCATAGAAGATGAGGATGGGGAACTCAATTCTTAGTACATTGGAAAAACTATAAAGATGAACATGACCAGTGGATCATAGAAACAGGATTGCCTTATACAAAAGAGGTGATTGAAGATTATTGGGCAAGAGTTTTGAGTCAAAACCTATAAAAGAGAGAGTTAAAAAACTAAATTAATCAAAGTACTACAACTTCAAAATTTTTCAAATAGTCCAACAATTCATCATTACTCCTACCTCCCCTAACTCATATGTTACCTATACCCTCAACAATATGAATTTGGTCAAGACAATCAATAATAAGAAAAAGAACTAGATGAAGAAATACTATAAAATAATACAAGGAATCGAGAGAATGGTCAATATGCAGATACAGTTGCAGAATATTATGAAGTTAGCAGAAGAAGCCAATATCTAGATTACAGAAATTGAATTTACAATATTACAGACCAGTAATAATTACCAAATGCAAACAGTAGGAGATATATTCAGTATCTTTGAAGACTTACAAAACATCATACAAAGTGATATAAAAAACTAAGTGTATCATATACAGGAGTTGTTGGTAGATGAACTGGATAACTGTAAAGGAAAAGGAAACAATTATATAAAAGGATATATAAAGGAGATACAAGATGTGTACAAGTAGAAAAACATAATAATGAAGAAACAAGATACTAAAGGGAACCAGCAAATACAAGATGAGAAAGTTCTTTTGTACAAACCTTATGAAGTTGATTTATCTAAACCCAAAACTCCTGAACCAACATTCATTCAAGACAAAATCAAAAATCTTGAAAAATACATGAAGTTTATACAAGCACCAATAAAGATTATTCTATTCTATCTACTACCTCATTACAAATCTTTACAACCATAAGGAGAACATGACAAACAGTGTTAGAAAGAAATCACTATTATATTCCTTGAAAAAAACATAATACAGATATAACAAGGAAAGGTTTTCCTATTAAAATGTATATGGAAGGACTACCTCATGAATCCTACTTTATTGTGTTAACATTACAGGGACAAATCATTATAGGACCTACAAAAAAATTGATCACAACATATGTGATTGGAGACTTAGCATTGTTGGATTGATTTATGTAGACATGAATGCTAAAAAGGAGATATTATTATGATCACCTCCTCATGTCTTCAGTATGATTTCATTGTGTTTTGTAGGGTTTAGGGTATGATACAATGATCAGCTGTACTGTAGGTTGTATCAGTCAGCATCTCATGTAGTAAACATCATTACCTCATTGACTCTTCCTGTTATCCTCATGTATTGTATCATTATAGATATATAATTTCTTCATAGTCTATAGGTATATATAGTGTAGATATCTTTTTGTATCCTTATACTTTACCAATTGATCATATCCTTTATTCTTACTCAAGTCTTTGCCTGAGTTGCAATCTGAGCCAAGCTTAAGGTCATAACACACAACTTTATGAAATTTCAATCCTCAAACATTATCAATGCTCAATACTAAGCATAAAGACTTCTCTCTCAAACCATAAGCTTCAAACACTACTACTAATCCTATAGGGTTTGTTAAGCTGACTCTACTATTCCCACTTTCAAACTCCATTAAATATCATTGTTTAGATAATCACTCTTGTTAATCTGGATCAATATTCTAGGTTGTTCTATCAGAGTTCCTAACTATCTAGTATAATTATTTTCAAGTTAGGTTAGTAATGTTTTGCTTTATATTTTAGCTGACTAGTATGAACTATTTAAGTATTTAAAGTAATTGTTGTCTTCTGTCATAGACTGGCTTCTGAGACTTCTAAGACATTTGCTTCCTGACTTCTGGTTAGAACTCTAACCACACCTCAATATACTTTCATATCTGTGATTGTTTACACACAGATCAGTCTCTTACATTTTATCTCCTAACAACTCATCATCTAGACTTCCAATCATCCTATATCCTAGAAATTGTCTCTATAATGTCTTCTTAGTTATCTCCTATACTATTATTTCTCTAGTCATAGTTCTGACTACAGACTTAGTATTTAAGACCAAGTTTTTCTTACTCCTCTGGCTAAGCTATTAGCTAGTCTCTCTAACATCTTATCCTCTGATCTAAAATTACAACCACACAACAGATAGTGGGCACAACATATAATCGTCTTCTGAGATTATGTTACCAACCCACAGATAAGCTTTCAAGCTTAATCCATAATCTAGATACTTACCTAATCTCACATATTTCTACATCTATTCTCCAGATAAGTTTCTATACTTGATCCAACTCTTTTTCTGTATGACTAATCACAGATATCTGCTTAAAGCAAGTTCTACTTATTCTGACAATATTTATTCTGATACTCTCCTAACACTTTATTCTATTTTCTTAGGTTCTCCCTAGAGATGAGTTATATAGTTGTGAATAATAAGACTTAAGTTTTTCCTAAAGCTTAAAGCTGTCAGATATAGTTCATACTGGGGGCAAAAGTCTGTGGAGTTGGCTTAGTAATGCATGGAGTGTGTAAACTCTATGCTTAGTAACACAGACTTTGTGCAATGATCTTGGCTTCAGCTTATATGCTGTACTGTCTGTCTACCACATAGTCATAACTTTAGATGAATGGATGAAGTCTGAGATAGAAGTGAGTGCTGATTTGGTATGTTGCTATTGATACTGGAGATTGAGTTCAATAATTCAATAAGAATTATCTTTGTCAATTATCAGACTAGCAAATTACAGTATAATTACTAGTTTTATATACAAGTAAGAGATATAGAAGATGCTTGGAGTTTCAGTGGTATAGTCCCTATTACCCTAAGCAGAGGTTTTAGTGGTAAGACACTGACAGGAGTACAGTAGGATGACTCTGCTATAGAAGACTAAGTCAGATAAAAGTATTTCTATTATAGAGGACTAGATATCTGGCAGATTGTTACATCACCATCATGGAGACATATTGTGGAAAGAATGGCTATCACAGAAGATAGACTTATATTATAGATGTTTGAGGACAGTATCATCATAGAGATGTATTTTCCAAACAGGTGAACTTGGCATATAACAAAAGTGCAAACTCTATATCTCTGCTACAGTTATTCTAATAGCAGAACAGAATTCTTTTTCTCTAGAACTTGAAGCATTTTGGTCTGATAGTCACAGATTATTCACTCACTTTTTTTTGTTTTAACAATTGATTACATAGTTGTTATGACTTAAGACTGGATATTTAATCAAAAGAGGAAACTTGTATTGTTTAGTACAAGAGAACTCAGTAGAGTTTTGAGTACAAGTATATCTATTCTAGTACATAATCTATATACACTTTTATTTAGCCTACCTTAAATGTTATAAGTTTATATAGATAAAGCTATCATCTTTTTATGATATATGATGGGTAATTCTGATGTGTCATATGATATTGTGACCATGACTATGACATGTGTGACTAATCTGTGATATTACCTTATTTCTCCTTTACTAAGTCCAAAAATAAGAAAAAAAAAGAAAAGAGATAAAGAAGTTAGAATAAAAAGTAAAAGAGATTTAAATAAGAGAAGATAAACAGAAAATAGGCAAGTCCACTGTCTTTAATTCTGACAACAGTGCTTGATTACAGTTTATAGCAGACTATCTACTATAAGTAGTCTATAATTTTTGTCTCAGGAAATAGAGACTTTTTTTATAGGCAGAGAGATATTACTAGTGACAACAGAACTCAAAGAGAAATTTAGATAAAGGTTGCTCATAACCAACCTACAAATTATATGTCCAAGTCTAGAAAAACCTATTATACAAAGAATATAGAATCAAGAGAAACTGAGAGAGATGAGACCGAGAAACTATTTACAGAAACAGAAAATCAGACTAATTGAGCACTTATAGAGACTTATAAGAAGAAAGAGGCTGTTCTTGAGGAGAAAAGGCAAAAGTACTTGAATGCTCCTTCAAGAAGTTAAAAAAGTCCTCAATTGACAAAGATAGATCAACTAAGAAATTATAAGCAAAATTAGAGCAGTTTTCAAAGATATGTCAATATATTTCCATCTGGCAATAGCTACATAAACACTGGGTACACTCTGTAGGAAAAAAGCACTGTTTATACTCCTTAATGAGAGCATGGTTAAGGATGGCTCTAGTTGCCCTGGCACATAATATAACTAATTGGCTAAAGTAAGCAAGCTAACTACCACCCTTGGAGTAGCTAGGCTAAAGGGGTTTGCAATTCTTGTCTCTAAGAGTCAGAAAATAACACCCTTGAACAGTGGGACAATTAAAGGAGGTTCTTTAAGCATTTTGACATGAAATGATACTTTTAGAGTGAAGAGTATCAATAGATGTTACTAGATGAAGTCTAGCAACCACTCTAATGTTAGTCACATCATTATAGACTATTTGGTGAAGAGACCACTCAGCCTTATATAACCAATCTCAGAATTCAATTTTATAGCCAAGGCCACTACAAAAGAATGATCTAAGTGCAGAACATACAGCCAAAGAGTAAGCCTGTCCAGAGTGCACTAAGAAGTCTACTGTCTTCCTAGTAGAGTCTAGAAAGTCAGTGATGAGAATTATGCATTTAATATCCATACTGGTAGCCTTGGAGATATCTAGTCTTATAGTAAACAACTTAGTATTAGGAGCAGTTGTTCAACCAGCTGGAGTCTTGAAAGATGACACCTAGTAACCAAGCCAAATGTTACCATCAAGTTGGTAACTACTCTATAGCTACTGTAAAGCTCTGGTAGGGTTGTATGATATGTTTTTCCTTGAGAGATTAGAAGACCATCATCAACAAATGGGAGAATAGAAGTATTTAAGTTAAGAGCTTGAGCTCCAAGTTCAAAAATATGAATAAGAGGTGTAATATAAAGTACTGAAAGAATAAGAGAGTGTACACCTACATTTGCATCACAGGCACTAGAGATAAATGAGTTCCAGGAATACTGAGTTAATTTACCTACAGAATAGTTGGAAAAAAAGTCTATAATACGGTCTGAGAATCCAAAGTGTCTAAGAATTAAAGTAAGCATACTGTAGTTCAAAGAGGGAAAGAATTGCACAATATCAAATGCTACTATACTAGTTTTGAGCCTCTTGGCCCAGCTAGCTTGAACCAAGTGTATTAGAAATACACCAGCATCTTTAGTAGACTGTTAGATCACACCTCCAAGCTATTTAGGACAAAGAACACTGTGCTTGACATCATCAAACTAGAGTTGCCTAGCAATTATCTTCTCAATAAGCTTGTCTAGTATGATAAGCAGAACAATAAGCACAAATACCTTGGAGATATCATAAGCAGGTTTACTTAGCTTAGGTATAATAAAGAAACTGGCTCCTTAAAGTGTATGGGCCAATGTCACAGTAATAAACATACATTTGCCAAAGAGAGGATGCCTGTAGTATAAGTATTATTGGTAATAATGAGCTTGAGATACTGCCAAATAATATGGTTAAGACTTAGAGCAAAAATATTAGAGCAGGTCCTAAGTGCTTCTTATATCTCCAACATTGAAAATGGCACTCAAGAGTAAGTGGCCTGGCTAGAGATCAATAGAGCAATTGGTTGTAGCATTGTAAGACTGGTAGAGGATGCTCCACAAGTTTGGAAAGTTATTACAGGGTTGCCCTTGAAAGCAAATGGCCTCTACTATAGGCAACTTATACTGTTTGACCCAGCTTATTAAATCCTAAGGTTGCTTGTTGGTAAATGCAATTTCAGCATTCCTATTGTCAAAAAAATGTTGTTTGGCCTGTTTAGTTTCAGAGTAAAAAAAGAACCAGTTAGAGTACTTCACAGTTTGCTTATAAGTATCCAGTGCAGTTTTGCACTTATTATTCCACTACTTCTGAGACTCAGTAGTGACCATAGTTCTCTTCATATAAGTAGCCCAGCAGTCAGCAAAGAGCTTAGAGATTGCCTCAGAAAATGAGTTAAGACTAGTAACAGAGTCTGGAGTATAGAAGTCAAGTTAAGAAAGCCCTTTACTTATAGAGAGTAAAAAGGCTACTTTTTTCACTATCATGTTTAAAAACCATTTTATATGTACAGATGCTCTCTAGAGTAATAAGAAGGTCAACTATGAGAAGATTATGATCTAAGAGTCACCTGAGATCAGACTCAATGCAATAGGCAACTTGAGTATAACTCATGCCTAAGAAAATAAGGTCAATTACTGTAATAGTATAGCCTTAGATGTTTGAATAATGAGTAGAGACAGAAAGTGCTGGAATGGAGCACACAAGACTGTAAGAGTCTGCTAAGTCTCTTAAGGCCTAACTAGCTACAAAATGTGAAGAAACAAATGAGCTTCATTTTACATCTCTAATGTTAAAGTTTCTTCTTATATATAATAAGTTGAGGATGTTTAGAGCTTTATTAGACAAGAAGTCAGTAGCAGTATGAATGACTTTGGAACAGACATTCATAAGGAATTGACACCTTCTTCTATTGAAAAAAAACAGAAGCTAAATATCTCTATGGTCAGCTATATCTCTTCTAAGAGAAAAACAAAGTCTGGATAGTCTAGAATGAATAAAACACATAACTCTAGATATCTACTTAGAGCTCTATGAAAATTGGACTACCTAGGTCCAATCTAGATAAATGGAAGCACCAAAAACTTTATTTCCTCTAGAGGTTATAGTATATAACACAAAGTAAACAACATTCTAGAAAGATTTCTGAATAAACAGAATATCATACAAGTCCTTCTGTGTTTCAAGAAGATTGTCTACCAGTGTATAGTTCTTGCAAACATTCTACAAAGTATGTTAGTTGTACTAGACATACTTATTAACTATCTCTACTAAAGCTAGTTATGGTACTATAGCTGGCTTGTTCAGAATGTATCTCAATAGCTTTAGCAGCCCTATTAGTGTCAGAAGGAACAGAGTGCATAGCAGCATGGTGTAGTGTGGACAACTGGCAACCACTTACCTATAGTATATACTTCAAAGGAGAGCTAAGAGAGAGCAAGCAATGATAGAAGATGAGTAGTATTAGTAGAAGTTCCACCTATGTGAAAATTTTACATCAACTACCTGATTAGGACTACTGATCATGGGCCATATGCTTACTAAGCAAAATGCTTTACAACAATTAGCATGTCATTATTTATCAAAGTGATGGTATCAGAATAGACACTTGTTATTATTAACAGTATAGTCTTTTTTGTAGTTTAAACACTGAAAAGTGTGAGAACAAGATGCACCAATCACAGTAGCCTCTCTAGGAGAGTTGGATTTTGAATTGGCCTTACAACACCAAGCCAAGAGTCTGTGGTTTTCTACTCTGTGTGTAAATTACTATATTTTTAATATTTAGTGCCTTAAGTGTAATAAGCATGTGTTGAATGTTCCTAGCACTAGTAATTGTAATACTGAGAAACCCTAGGGTACATATTAGTCTCTTGGACTATAGTAATATATTGCCCAAAGTTAAATGAGTGATTAATGAAAGTTCTGCCCTTAGAGTCTCTCTAGAAGTCCTAGATATTAATCTAGGTCACTAATATATCAAAGTTAGGAGATGCCTTCATAATACAAGGCATAAATGCTAATATGACACTCTCAAATAGAGGAGAGCCAAAAAGAGCTACTACTATCTAGATAGGAGTAATAGGCAAGGAAGTGTTAGAGTTCTAGTAGAAGATACTTAAAACCTTCAAAAAGAATTTAGACTGAGACAAGCAAGACTTTATCTCAGTAGTCTTCAGCCACTGCTTAATTACTTCTAGCTCTATCATTCTATAACTTGCAAATAAACTCTACTCTAAGTTTAGAGTAAGCCTCAACCAAGCTCTTGTTATAAGACTCAACTACTGAAGCAACATTGGCCATAATGATCTTTATAGTGGAAGAATCAAGTAAAATTAAGACCTGTTATCTAGTAAGCCCATAGGTTATCATTTTAAGTATCTTTGAGGCACTGAAATGACTGGCACTTCCTTAAGAAGTATCTGCACTGCCTAAGCTAGTCTAATATAGAAATAATTATAGCTTAAGAAAGATTAGAAAATATCTCCTTAAGCTATAACAAGTACAGAAAGTCTTTAACCTTAGGCTTAGGTTTGGAGGCTAAGGGAATAGAAAAAGATGCCATCTAAAGCTTAATAAACTAGACTAGGTATCATAGCTAAACCAGGATAAGTTGAAACTAGTTTTGAGACTAGACAAGTTGTCACAGCTTTGGAAAGAGAGAGAGCCCATAAAATAAGTAATGTCTTACTTCTAGAGTTAGAGAAAGACATAGAAGAAAGAAAAGAGACTTTGTCCTTTTTCTTGTGCTTTTTGTTAGAGACCAGAGTGAAAGCAACTTCTTCAGGTACATCAATAGCCATCTCAATATTAGGAGAGGATGTTAGAACAAGATTAAGACTATAAATAGTTCTTATAGCTTCTACAAGAGTGAGAGCATCAGGTTGAGATGAGACTTTATAGTGGTACTGTCTAGCTTTAGAAATTGCCTGGAAAAGATTCCAGACATAAGATCCAACTCCTAGTATAGTAGAGAATTAGTTAATAGATTGTTCTCCAAGAGAGTACTTTTTTTAAAGCATATAAGATACTTAAGAGGTAAAGAGAGTACTTTAGTATCAGTTTTAAGATGCCTAGAGTAACTAGACAGTAACAGTACATGGTGATCACCATCCTACAGCTTAGTGTCATGAACAATGTTTCCATTTTCCAATCAGAGGGATGACTCAGCTAATTTATGGATTAGATTGAATAGTCCAAGCATAGGGGCTTGGAATTTTTGGAGACATTTTCTGCTCTCCTTAACAGATATCTGGTCATTCTAGCTTATAGTAGATGCTGTTTCTTCAAGAATTGAGGTAGAAAAAGCAGCAAGGAGCTTAAAAGAAGATACTTTCTTAAAAGAGAGTCTGTCTGTAGTCACTCTTTATTACAAAATAAACTACTAACTTATTTGTGATATTTGAACCTTAAATGCACTCTCAAAGATTTAGGAGTGATTTAGAAGTTCAATAATAATGACAATGATGATTAAGATCAATACAGATGTTAATGATAATAAGGGATAATGATTGATGATTATTGATGAAAACTAATATTGTTAAGTCTGAGATTTAATTCTTAGATACAGAAGTATTTATATAAAATAGTAATGGTCTATGTGTAAGCTGTTTCCATCACATAATTAAAACTTGTACTTAGACAGGCTGTTATCTATCATAGCAGATGTCAGGTTAATTTTAAAAGATAACTAATTATATCACTATATTGATATGCTTATATCTCTATGAATACTAATCCTTATATGATATATAATACATCATTAGAAACTATTTGATGAACACTTTCCAATATAACTTTGATTATGGGAATCTGTTTAGTTGTTCCTGAGATAATGAAACTTGCAGTTACTAATAGTCTGATATCTCAGTAATTTGTTGTCACTTTTGTACATCCTATATATGTGCAGATAGCCATTATTTGGGGCTTTCCAGTACAACTTAGTTTCTGAAAATTGGTCTACTGGTTGTAGAAATACAAGCTAAATGAAATTTGTAACATCTTTGGGATAGTAAGTATCTTAGAATCTAAACTCATGCTCTCTTCCTCACTTTATTCCAAAGAAGATAAAGCTACAGCCTTAGGAGAGATATTTCTGGAGGTAAAAGAAGCAAAGACACTTCTTAAGGAATATCTTGTAATATAACAAGTTTAAGGTTTTTCTCTTGAATATACTTATTTACTAGTTCTAAAACTGGCTCTGGAGAGCAAGTTAGATGAGTTTGAAGACTCACTAACATATTGAGAACTGTCCTGAGACTAGGAGAAAGTACTGAATTTTTTAATAATTTGTTTGAATTTATTGAGTTAATTATAGTAGTAGTAAGAAGAAAGAGAAATATAGCTAATCTTATTACTACTGGAAATATAAATAAACATTCTAAGTACATTAATACAAGATATAGGTTTATTTGTAATTGTAATGAATCTAGATGTATTTCAACTTACTAATCAACAACCTGCAAATGAATTCTTTATATTTATAAGTAGTCTTGGTCTTATATAGGTCTTATTTAGATAATTGTTTGCTAAGTGGGCATGTTGTATGTATTTTCAGACCATTTTGTATATAATATTGTTTGAATCTCTGCCACTTATTTATCAACAGAGTGTTATAACTTAGGTCTCAAGTTAAGATGAAAGATACACTCTTGTATTGAGTAATACAAGAAAGCTTGATAAAGTTCCAAGCACAAGCTAGTCTACCTTATATATTACAAACCATAGTCTGTATGCACACTACAACTAACCTACCCTCAAGTCCATGTGCTTTTCATAAGACTAACAAGTTGTTACCATACTATATGATATTATCTATTTCAGAACCTTCTCTGTGTCACATGATCATAACCTGTGACAGTGACATATGTGACCACCTGTGACAGGTGTCATGCCTTGTGACATGTGACATCACTTTTTTTTTTTTTTTAAGTCAACAATTTATTACACAGGGCACAATACAATAGCAGTCTGTGCCTACAGGAGGAATTATGTATGGAGTATCAATACCCTAACCTTTTTAGGTAGTTACCCAACACAAAGGACTACTAAGGAATTAAACCCATAACCTCAAGTAGATTTGAGATAGGCATAATATATATGGATGGGGGTCTCTTCCACTATGCCATCTCTCCCCCCAGTGACATCACATTACACTCCTGTCTACAATAATGAAAATGAAAATGAAAACCCAAAATAAAATAAAAGGAAAAATGAGAAAAGAAAATAAAAGAGAAAGAAAATAAAATAAAGTCAAGTCTAATGTTCACAACTCTACACAGAGGTTATTGTTCATATCCAGTTACAATATCCAGTTACATTACTTTCATAGATAAGTCTCTATACTTAATCTGTTCCTTTTCCACTCATAAATAAGTACCTTCTACTTAATTCATCCTCTTCTGTGTGATATCCACAGATTTCTACTTGAAGTATGAACTATAGTTGATAGGAAGAGTCTGCAGATGCATATAAGCCATCTGGGGCTCATCTGTTGTGAAGGACAGATAACCTCAGGACAGTCTATGACATAAGGCAGACTGTATCTACCTTAAAAAAATATGCAAATTGACATGATAAAATCAGAGTACAAGTGAATAATTTGGAGTTTTAACAACCTCAGAAACTACTTTGACAACTCAGGAATCACCTAGTGAATTGTGGACAACTGTAAATGTCCACACAGACTACTATGAGACTGTACAGGGTACATCTAACATGGCAATTGCTCTCTCAGGAAACAGCTCTCTATCACTGTGTCTATGTGCACTCACTGAGTTTGATTTGATTAATTCTTTTAATCAAATTTTTAGTACTTGTCATGACCATTTGTTCAACATTGTTGCTATGTTCGACCAGTGGAAGCTCAGGGACAGGAAAGCAAGGTCTCATCAGTATAGTATTTTGTATGAGATGCACATATGGAAGACAAAAGGCGTCCTTGCGGTCCTTGTGGTCCTTGTGGTGTAAGAGAACTCAGATAACCAAAAAGCGATGGTACTTCTGTTCGACACCCGCCAATATGACTCACGCTTGCTTACAGTCTTGCTTACAGTCCCAGTTGTAATATTACTAAGTTCGATCTTGAGAGTGCACTACCCTCGGTCGAAATGACTCCATGGAACAGGAGGACCATTAAATTACGACACAGAGGATTGAAGTAACATGGTAACCTGGAAGTTAGAATCCAAAATCTTGGGGAACTGTTGAACTGGACAGGCGAAATCCAAGTGATGACGTGATCAAAAACTCGTATTCATATTATGATGGAGGCAATAATCCAAACTGCGTAACGAAAATTTGAAACAAGAAATAAATAGTATACCGGAGATATTTTCAATGCTTCAACTTCCATAGCGTTCGCGAGCCTAATATGAACAGTTTAGAACAAGGTTTTCGGAACGACAAAGTCAAAAGCGCGTCTCGGATTTTCGGCTGCTACTTACCGCT
>Ga0157364_1004886_pt1 | contig 13494 bp, 13 predicted proteins | sample AttsexASBM2_FD_111476 | JGI IMG/M metagenome (GOLD analysis project Ga0157364, IMG submission 111476) | Fungus gardens microbial communities from leaf cutter ant in Ribeirão Preto, State of São Paulo, Brazil - Atta sexdens ASBM2 | ecosystem: Host-associated > Fungi > Mycelium > Unclassified ... | reverse complement strand
TACAAAGAAATTTTGAGGTTCATGAAGGATAGATGCAGTATGAATTTGAAACAGATGTGATAATGAATCAAAGATTCTCTTAGCAGAGTGGATTGAATCAGTGACAATGGTGATTTTTGATATCCCATAAAGACTAGTAGCTTGATTAATGCCACACATGATAGCAAAAAGTTTGGCTTCTGTGCTATTGTCATTCACCACATAATAAAGGATCTTGATGATAGGTCTGTCACAGATATGAATGTGAGTGATGGATGTAGCTACATTGTTTCTAATACTAGCATTAGTAATAATAAGAGTATGTGAAGGGTTTTCCAAAGACATGATTACTAAGTTGTCTAGTTGATGTGAGCAAGATAAAAGACTATTATTGTTATGATTTAAGCTCCAGTGTTAGGATGAAAGACTACTCTTGTATTGAGAGACACAAGAGAACTTGATGGAGAACTCTGTACAGGATTGTCTATCTTATATATTCAAACTTCATGGTCCATACTAATTACTTCTAGCCTACCCTAAACAGCCATATGTTTGTCTTAAGATCAATATGTGTTAAACATGTTATATGATATTATTCTTCCAGAACTTTCTATGCTTTTCCATGTGACACATGACTGTGGAACTATTGTGACCATGACTGATCTGTGGCATCACATATCCTCTTCTTTGTCTATGTCCAGAAATAAAGAAAAAGAAAAAGAAACTCAAAAATAAAATAAGGAAAAAGAAAAAGAAAATAGAATAAAACTAAGTCTATTGTTCCCAACTCTGATAGTTGTTGTTATGCTTGTTGAAAGAGTGAAAAGAAAAATGACTAGAGAAGATATCAATAATTCTATGGCCAGAAGCAAAATCTGGATTAAGAGGATCAAAAGAAGGAAATACTTCATTAAATCTATTGTTTATATCAACAACAGGACCTTTTATCATTTCTCATTAACATTTTGTGAGCAAATCCAGTGAGAAGTAATGGGGATTACTAGGGATATTTGGTCTTGATTCTAGTAAGGATCAAAAGATGTGATTACTTGGGAGAGCATGAGCTCTTAGTTGAGATCTGCCACTGAGTTTCTGGATATGGAGATGAATGAGAATGAGGCCTATAATGGTCTTGATGCCAAAGGATGGTAATGTTTGAAAAGCTCCAAGGACCTATAGGAATACTCTTCTTTACATTTTTCTCAATGCCTTCAGTGGGTAGAACAGAGGAGCCTTGTTATAAAACCACAACTGAAAGCTATATAGCATAATAGGAAAGACAAAACTCCTATATAGGAGTCATTTCTAATTGAGAATAAGTCTGCAAACCAAGTTACTGAGTATTTTCATATACTTGATGGTTGAAATGGCCTTGTTGGCATAGAAATTGATATGTGGGTAAAAAGAGAGTTTTCTGTCAAAGATAAACCCTAAGTACTTCCAGGTTTCCTTAGAGTGCAGAATAGGGCTACCTAGGATGGAAAGATCAAGAAGGAGAGGATTTAAAATACCATTCAATCTTGAGAAATGGAACACCTCTGTTTTTGCATATTCTATGATAAGTCTGAACTTTTTTAAAAGGATAGAGGCAATATTATAGCTACAGAAAAGCAAAGAATTTGAAATGGAAATAGATTTTTTTTGAGCAATGAAGAGACCATCATTAACAAAAGATAAAATGGAAATGGGAATTTTTGAAAATTTTAAGCAATTTTCAAGAATATGAAGTAGTGCCAAATAGATAGTAGACAAAATAGAAGATAGGGCAAAACCTTGCCCCACTTCAACATCAACATTAAAAAAAGGTGAAGAAAAGCTGTTTTAAAAATACTGAGTTTTCCTACCTACAAGATAATTTGAAAAGAAGCATATAACTTTTGAATTGAAACCCACTTTTTCAAGAATATATAGGAGCAAACAATGATTCAGAGAGGGGAAAACTTGTGCTATATCAAAGGCTAGGATACTAGTCAATAAGTTTCTAACTCATCCTGTACAGATAAAGTGGATGAGAGCAGTACCAACATCAGATGTTGCTTTAAATTTGAGGCCACCCAATTAACTCTAATAAATGAAATTATTTGACAACACATGAAATTGTAGACAATCACCAATAACTTTCTCAATAAGCTTTTCCAAGGTGTTAAGAAGGATGATGGGTCTGAATTGTTATGATCTTAATCCTTAGGGTTGGATATAAGAACAACTCTTGTATTAGAGAAACATAAGAGAACTCAATAGAGAGCCCTTTACAAACTAGTCTACCTTATATACTCCTACAGATGGTCTGTGCTAGCTACTGTGCACCCTACCCTAAATGACCATGTATAGAGTATGAGGCTAACATGTAGTATCTATATTGTATGACATCATTTTGTTCTAGAATCTTCTACTTCCTTTTCTCAAGTTCCATAATCAATGTTGTGACTGATCACTTCTAACCCTAACCCTAAGTGTTCTAAAAATTGAAAAATGAAAAATAAATCAAAATGAAAATGAAAATGAGAAAGAAAATTAAAAAAAACAAAGTCTACTTCTTGTAATCTTGACATAAATAACTTTAGGAAATTATACAACTCTTTATTTAGTTTCAGGATGACTATGGTTGTAGATGTTTTGAAATGAGAAGGCCAATGACCTAATTCAAGACAAGAATTAGTGATGTTGATGATTTCTTTTAAATATGTTTTGTCTTTGATAATGCTTTTGAGATGTCTCTATAAGAGTTTGTTAGGGCCAGGAGTTGATATATTATTGCACTTAGCAATGGAGCTGATGAATTCCTTTTCCAAAAAAGGGACCCAAGTTGACAATACAGAGAATGGGATTTTGTTTAGAATCTCTGTATCAATTTGATAATCTTGAGCTGTATTGAATAATGAGTGTAGAGCATACTAGAAGTCACTGATTTCAAGACAAGATCAACTGTTGTATTTGACTGCTTTGACTGCTGGGAGTTTGCATTTTTCCTGAGTTCTCAAGGACCTCACCTTTTGTTGGAGATCTCTTGAATCTTGAGGTCAAAGAAAGTATATTTTGTATTCTTGACTGTTTTCTTAAATTGTTTCCAATTCTCTAAATACTTGGAAGCCCTATACTTATCCAAGTCTCTATTGCAATTAACATTCCACCAACTCTTAGAATACACCATAATGTTGATGATTTTTGAATATTTTGCCTAAATGTTTTCCACCGAGCTGGCAAAGTATGTGATAATGCTATTAAGATGATCTACATCAGTTATGTTAGATGTATCAATGTTTCTAAGCAATTTAGTAAGCTTCTTAACAAAAGCATATTCTTCATCACTATCTTTGACAATAGTGTGTTTTTTGGTCTGGATATGTTCCTCCACAATTGGAATGACAATCATCAAAGGGGCATGGTCTGAAGTGAGTCTCCAGTCAGGATGAATTGTGTGGTTGCCTATTTCACTTGAACCAAAGCAGAGGAACATTAGATCAATGATTGGGTTTGCCTCTTGATTATTGTTGGAATACCTAGTTGGAACTTGGTTAGTTGGAATAGACAGCTCTAAATTAAAACAGTCTGCTATAGTAAAAAGATTGTCACTATGAGAACAATAATAAGGATAAAGCAGGTCTTACAAGTTGTCTCTAATATTAAAATTCCCATTTATAACCAAAATATTTCAAATATTGACTTTAGTATTCTCGAAATACTTTAAAACTAACTGAGAGAAGTCAGAATAAATGTTCATCAAATAGAAAATGTTGTTATTGTTGAAAAAGGAAACCAACAAAATATCTCTGTGGTTAAGAAGGTCTTTCTGAAGTAAAAAGCAAAAAGACAATAGTCTGATGTTAATGTAAGTATCACAAAATGAACTACTCACTTATTTGTGATATCTGAACTTTGGACATACTCTCAGAGGTTTAGGAGTGATTCAGAAGTTCAATAATGATGACAATGATGATTAAGATCAATATAAATGATAAAAGATAAAGATTGATGTAAATTAATGTTGTTAAGTCTGAGGTCTAGCCCTTAGACACAAAGGTATATATACAAAAGAGTGATGGTTCATGTGCAAGCTGTTGTCATCACATGATTAAAACTCATACTTGATGGGAGCTGTCAGGCTAATTTTAGAAGGTAACTAATTATGTCACTATATTGATATGCTTGTATCTTTATCAATACTTATTGCTATGTAATATATCATATATTGTTGGAAATGGTTTAATGAGCACTTTCCAATACAAGCTCAATTGTGCAAATCAATTCAGCTGTTCATGAGATATTGGCAGATGAAGCTTTTACAGCTACTGATGGCCTGATATCTTAGTCATTTGTTGTTACTTTTGTACATCCTGCATATTTGTGGATAGCTATTATTTGAGGCTTTCTAGTGTAACTTAGTTTGTGAAAATTGGTCCACTGGTTGTGGAGATACAAGCTGAATGAATTTTGTGACAGTAAGTGACAACTCTTGGGAAGTTATTATCAGATATCAAATTCTTAGAAAATGTTAGCTAGTTCAGATGATTAGGGATGTCCACAAGTTCTTTGCCTTCACAACTTCTTGAACTTAGTAACAAGCAGATAGTTGTTCAAGATGGTTCTTGAACAAAGATAATGTTGAAATTGTATTTTGTCTCAAGAATTGTATTAACAATCAGATTGTTTTTTCAAACATTCTGTAAAAAAATTTCAATGTCTCTAATAATCATGATTGATTACCATCCACAGCTAGATGAATTGATTGCTTTCTGCTTTTGTGAATTTTAGAATACTCCTTCAAATACTATTCTCTGTTGAACCTATATCACTAGAATGGACAATCTTTTGAATCTGCTTGGCAGTTTCCTTTATAGTTTGAGTACTTAAAGAAATGAGGACATGATTTCTCTTTCTTTATCTCAAGTCTAGGAAGATTAGTTTTCTTATTAACCTTACAATACCAGGCAAATTGCCAGTAGTGAATGGATTGATAAAAGCTACTACACTTTGCATATTTGGCCCTCTGGATTCTATACACACCTATAACATGACCTCACTTCCAACAATTCTTATATTGTAGAACTCTTAGATTCATATTCACACCATGAATAGTAGCAATATAGCTACTAATGTTGAAGCATCTGTTAATAAGGTTATGGCCTTCATACTGCTCTGGGCATCCCAAATGTCAATCCAAACGATTGACATTATTTGATTTTAGTGATACTTTAATGATTCTAGATCTTGATACCAATATAACATTGTTGAAGATGTGGTTGTCCTTAATGGTCTTCTTAATCTCATCTACTATGATCTGAGTGTTAGTAAACTCTGAAATGAATAGGATACCAATAATTTTTAAAAAGGATTTCAATTGGGGGAGCCTAGGTGTTTCAACCTGATTGGCTTTAGTATTGTTGGTGTTTTTTACATATTTCTTGATAGTTTGAAGGTTAAGAGCTCCTGCAACCTTGTTTGTAGAGATGACTAGGCCCCCATTTTTGATATGAATGAAGTCAACCATAACAGTATTTTCTGAATTTATAGAGACAATAGTCTGTTTTCAAGATGGTCCTTAGGTGGTTATATTGAGATATGGTTTAGGCTTACTTTTATTACTGATGGTTTTCTTATTCCATAGATTAGGAAATACTTATTTGATCTTCAGAGTTTCCCTAGCCATGTTGGGATTCATGATTGACACTTGAGCATATAATTTCTTTTCTTTGGTTTCTGGCTTCTTCTTGAAAAATTTTGAAATTTTGACAATTTTCTTGGGGGATTTTGCTGAGATAGGGGAAGACAGAACAGAGACCACTGTAGGTTTGTCTTTTTCTTTATCCTTTTATGAGGTCACCTCTTTGATGATTTGAGGGCTAAATTAAGTCTTTACTTTTCATCTAAAAGAATGATTATTCTTATCAGCAATGAGCTGGTTCCAGTAAGACTTGTAGAGGGCTGAAATAAAGCTCTAAGCTGCTTCTCTAATGCCTGCAAGATTTTTGACGTTATTTGCCTTATCCTCTTTGATCAATTTGTTAAGAATGTATTTTTGCATTCTTCTTAGAGATTTATTGATGTGCTTGATATCCAATGCTAGATGTTCTATAGATTTATGTAGCAAGATAGCATGGAAATTGCCATTCTATGATTCAGGATCTAATATCTGATTGACATTGTAAGACAGTTGAACATTAAACATGTTTTTATTTGAATTGATAGCTTTGTTAAGAGCTGGGTTCTCATTGGATACACATTGTTGCTTTATGGTGGAGCTAGAGTCAGCTGCCTTACTGACTTGATTATCTTGTTCCTCTAGTATTGCATACAACAGTTGAGAACTATTGACTGGTTTCCTTATTTCTTCATTTTCAGGGAAGTCATTGAGGTGTTCTATTCTGGTAGCATAATTCACTAAAGCCTTGCTTGAGGATTTTGAAACTGTCCTAAAAGAAGGTTTATTAGAAGTTATAGTATGGCTTCTCACATCATTATAGTTATTGGCATTGCTGCCAAAGATATTATCAATTTCCATGCCCATATTGGCTAGTAGAGTCATTTTTGAGTATTAGTTCATAGTTGCTATAGTAGAAAAGAATTTATTCTCTATATCTCTTATAGATATTACCAAATGAGATGGTAGTATAAGAGTAAGAGGAACAATACCTAATTATCTTCTTCAAACTTCACAAATTTACTTGGACTTTATGTGGAGTTTTCTCCTTTCCAAATCTAAACTCCTATGTAGTGTTTCACTAATAAAACACTTGCTTGGAGATCTGTTTTAGTTACTCCTTTTATTATTTTATATATTTAAGGCTAGTGACCACTTTGTAATAGCTAGTCTGATAATTGATTAAAGTTAACACTAAATCTCCAGTGTTAATAACAACATACTTCTCTCTTTATAACTCCTTACAAGACTATCCTCTGAAATTGCAATCACACAGCTTGTAGGAGGCACAATACATAAATTGAGGCTAAGGTCATTCTGACAAGTCTATATCACCAAGCTCATCACATGAAGTTTCTATACTCTGTGTATGTTTGAGCCAACTCCATGAACTTTCACCTTCAAGTGTGAACCATGCCTAACATAGATACTCTGTAGTATTCAGTCTAAAAATTAACTAAGAACTTACTAAAAATCTTTCAATACCTTCTCTCACTTTTCTAACCAAGTTAAGTTAGTCTTTTTCAATGCCTCAACATCTGAAATTATGACTATGTAATAGGCAGTAGATATAATACATAAGTTGAGACCAAGATTGTTATCCAAATTAATCTATGGATAAGCTTCCAAGCTTGATTCACAATCTAGATATCTTACAGATATCTATATCCATTCCTGAATAAGTTTTTATACTTAATCTAAACCTTTTCTTGTATGACTGATTACAGATATTTACTCAAAGCTTTTTCTGCCTATCTTGATACTCTACTACTATATAAGATACTGACTGATATAACATGAGAAAAACATAAGATATAGTAGAATAGAAGACCAAGATAAAACAAATCCTAACATATGTACAAGTCAAGGTAACCATGAGTTAAACACCTGTAAGATATAAGATATAGATTATAACAGTATAAGACTATTGATATCTTAGTGAGTAGACAGTTAAGAAAATTATCTGTTGCCACTTATTTCAGATATTGTTGAAAATATTGGAACTAAGAAGATGTTTACAAAGTTGAATTTAAAATGTGGTTATAACAATGTAAGGATTAAGGAGAGAGGTAAGTAAAAAGTAGCCTTTATAATACCAGAAGGTAAGGAACAATGGGAATATTACAAAACATGACACATATTACTTGTGGTTGCCACAACAGTGCTTCTAAGAGCTTGAAGCTTTGATTTGTTTTGATTCTTAGTCTCTATTTTTACTGTATTAATAATAGAATATATAAGCTTGGAGTGGAGTAAACAAAAAGAGAAATCTCATTTATGTTATAATTCTAAGCTTGGTTCAAGTTGCAACTTAGGTAAAGATAAAAGGAGAAAATGATCAATTAGTAAAGCATAAAGATACAGAAATATATCTATAACTATATATACTATTGACCATAAAGAAAGAGAAAAATGTTCTTAAGGAGAAAATAGGAAAATTATAAGAGAAACATAATGTTACAACCTTAAGCTTGCCTTAGATTGCAACTTAGGAAAGACTTGAGTAGATAAGAGAGGAAATGATCAATTGGTAAAGTGTAAGAATACAAGATAGTATCTACAGCTATATATATATATATATCTAGAGACCATGAGAAATATATACAGTAGAAATGAGAAAAACATAAGAAGAATACAAGGAAGCCTCAACTACTATATGAGGCACTAACTGATTATATATAAAGGAAATATGTGGTGCAGCCAATCATTAAGTCATAATGAAAAAACCCCAACATCTGTTGTTTATGAGCAAACCACCTATAAAATATGAGGCATCAATTGTAACACATAAGAAAGTCTCTACTACTATATGAAGTACTAACTAGTATTATATGTGGCAAATACAAGGTTTAGTAAATATGAGTCATAAATGAAACAAATTCTAATGCATGTTCAGATTATAGAAGATATAAGGCAAATATCTGGGAGATATGAGATATAATTATTTGTAACAAGAATGAATTAGTATATATACATAAAGATCAACAATCAAATTATATAAAGTAAACTACTTTGTAGTAGGAGCCTCATTTAGTTCTCTTGTGTACTCAATATATAGATTATGCTTTTATTCTGATACTTGTTAGAGTTAAAGATGATAAACTTTATTTATTTTCATTTTATTTTCTATTTATTTTCTCATTTTTGGACTTAGAGTTAGTGTTAGTATAATATCATATGTGACTGTCACAAACTGTCACATATTTGTCATATAATTATGATCATGTGTTACATAGAAGGATGTAAAATATTTTAGAACAATGATGTCATACCATATGTTAATTGAGTCCTTTTCTTAGCTTCACTCTATAAGTCTTGGATTGTAACAATACTAGGACTTAAATTATGATATTATCACCTTCTTTGATTTGTACATTGTTTTATCCTCAAATAAGATTCAACTTGTGAAAGTATTTTATATCTTTTATGTTGCTTACTTTTCCAATTAATGGTAGTAGTATTTTGTTTTTGATTGTGGGTTGGTTCAATCTTCTGTAATTCTGTGTCAATTATAGAGATTTATTCTCCTTTGGAATATAAAAATATAGTGCTACATAAATTGAACTTAATTCAACTATTAATTCTGCTTTGAGTTGTTTATCTAACTATTGATTCAAAGCTTCTTCTTCCTTGACCATTATTGTACAAATCTTGGTGTTTAGTGTTGTAACAACCACTAAACACAAAGTTCAATAGCTACATAAGCAAGTAAAGCTCTTAGTAGGCAATCAAGTGGGGAAAATCACAAGAGAACTCAACAAGGAGTCTGCTAAATTAGAGTCTTATATATACAAAGTACACATGGTCCATGCTACTATCTCATGTTTGCCTTATTTTCTACTCAAGGCCACTATGTTATGTACATGTACCCTGACATCATCTTCCAGACTCTTCCACCATGTTCTAGGCTTATGATGTCACATCATGTGACATGTCATGTGACTGTAGTATCATGTGCCTCTTCATCTTCTACTTCGTATTCCTTCTCACCAGCTACCTCAACAGAAGATGGTAGAATTTTCTTCTGTTCTTCTATTTGTTCCCTATATTTTACTATTCTTCTCATATTAACTACCAGGTGTATCCTTAATAATACTGGTAATTCCAATTCTACTACATTTTCTGACACAATTTTTCTGACTACATATGGTGATATAAATTTCTCCATCAACTTCTTTGTCACCTTCTTCATCAACTCCATCAAAAAGTCCTTTGTACTAATTAATACTTTATCACCTACTCTATACTCTTCTGCCTCTTTCCTACTTCTATCTGCCTGTCTCTTCATCTCCTCCTATGCTTTCACTAATACCACTCTTGCTTCCTCATGTCTCTCCTTCATCTCTCTCACAAACTCTTCTGCTTTCTTATTCTTCCCCTTTTTTCTTATGTCAAAGCCTATCCTTGGTTCTCTCCCATAGTTCACTTGGAACGGTGATGTCTTTGTTACTGTATGCACCTTATTATTGAATGTAAATTCTGCTGTTGCCAACTATTCAGCCTAATTATTCTGTCTATGATTGACATACATTCTCAAATATTACTTTAGCTCTTGATTTGTTCTTTCTGTCTGTTTGTCTGTCTGTCTATGGGTGATATGCCATAGACAACTTTGTTTCTATCCCCAACATTTTATTCAACTCCCTTGTCAACCTTGCTGCAAACTGTAGCCCTCTGTCCAATATCACACTCTCCAGCAACCCATGCAACTTCCACACATAATCTCTAAACAACCTTGCTAGTTCTTCTGCTGTTGTTTTTTCTGTCATTGCCACAAAGTGGGACATTTTTGAAAACCTATCATATACTACCAAGATTGAATCATGACCTTTAAATATTGGTAACTTTGTAATAAAGTCCACCAATATATGTTGCCATGGTCTTTCTGGTACCTGGTTAGGCCTCAATTTTCCTACTGGCATCTCTGCTCTATTCTTTATTCTCTGACACTGATCACACCTCTCTACATATTGCTTCACTTCTTTTGTCACCCCTGGCCACCAATAATTTCTAGTGACTAGTTCTACTGTCTTCTACTATCTTCTATGTCCTGCTATCAGTGTATCATGGTGTAGCCGAATAATCTCTACTCTCAACTTCTCATCCTTCAAAACATACACTCTTTTCTCTTTCAACACTAATCCATCCTCTATCTGTCATTCCTCATCTCTCAATGTCTTAACTCCTGCCTTCTTTATTTTTTCTACTGTCTTTATCACTTCTTCATCCTTATCTCTCACTTCCTTAATCTTCCTTACTATTTCTTGCTCTGGTCCTTCTACCAACTGCTCCATTGCTCTAACTTCTAACCATTCTTCCTTTAACATTACTTGGTTTTCATTGTCTCTTTCCACTTCCTCTGCCCAATATACTCTTCTACTCAAACTGTCCACTCTTCCCATACTCTTACCAGCTACATGCTTCAAGGTGAGATCAAATCTTGACAAATATAATGACCATCTTGCCTGTCTTTGATTCAACTTCTGAGCCTTCATGAAATACTCCAAGTTTTTATGATCTGTCCAAATTTCAAACCAATCCTTGGCTCTTTCTAAGAAATGTCTCCAAGCTTTTAAGCACTGAATTATTGCCAACATCTCTTTATCGTAAATTTCATAGTTTTTTTTGGCCTTGTTCAATGATTTGGAAATATATACTACTGGTCTCTATCTCTTGTTCTCACACTTCATTGATAATACTCCTCCCATAGCAAAGTCTGACACATCCACCTCTACTCTCATCTCTTTATCCAAGTCTGGTGTGACCAAGACTGGCTCTGTTGTAAACCTCTCCTTCAATTCCTCAAATGCCTTCTGCTGTCTCTCTTCTCAACTCCATTTTGTTTTCTTCCTTGTCATCTCATGTAAGGGCTTTGTTATCTTAGCAAAATCTTTCACAAACTGTCTGTAATAGTTTACTAGTCCCAAAAACTTCTGCACATCCTTCACACTTCTTGGTACTGGCCACTCTATTACTCTCTGTACTTTTTTCTTCTCCATTCTTACTCTGTCTTCTCCAATTATTACTCCCAGAAATCCTACTTCTTTAACCTTCCACACACATTTCTCCGGTTTCACAAATAAATCATTTTCCTCTAACCTCCTCAGTACTTCCTCTACTATTTCATCATATTCTTCCTCTGTCTCCATCGCTATCATCACATCATCAATAAATACTGCTATCTTTTCCTCCACTACTAAATCTCTAAGCAAATCATTCATCATTGCCTAGAATATTGCTGGTGAGTTAGTTAACCCAAAGAACATTACTGTGGGTTCAAATGACCCTTCAGGCATTGAGAACACTGCCTTTCACTTGTCTCTCTCCTTTATTCTCACATTATTATATCCCCAATGTAAATCCATTTTTGTGAACACATTTTTCTTCCTAATACTGTCTATCAGATCCAAAATCAGTGGTAACAGATAATTGTTCTTGACTGTCCAACTGTTCAAATACCAATAATCCTGTACCATCCTCTTCTTCCCATCTTTCTTTGGTACAAAGAATACCAGTGACATCTGTGGTAATTTCAATGGCCTAATGTACCCCTTCCTCAACTGATCTTTCACAAATTCTTATACCTCCTTTCTCTCTACTCTTGATAACAGATAGATCTTGCCTTTCTTTGGCACAAATCCTTCTCTGAGATCTATGGCATGATCCTTGTCAGCATCCTCTCTGACTCTTTCTTTTCAAATACCTTCAAATACTTATGGAACTGTCTTGGAACCATTTCCTCCATCTTCCTTACTACTATCATATCTTCTTCATCTAACTCTTCTTCTTTCTCTGCCAGTATTCTTGCTATTGCTATCTCTTCATCTGTCATTGGTCTTCTCATTTCCTTCTTGTTTCTTCCATCCTTATTTTGTCTGTCTTCCTGTTCTCCACATCTTCCCATATTCATCTGGACATCTTGTTATCTGTACTTCCCCTATCTTCCAATCTATCTCTGGATTATGGTGTGCTAGCCAAGGCATACCCAATATAACACTCCACTTCTGACCTCCTATCACATTTATTGATGTCCACTCCTTATGTCCTTTGAAAAATATCTCCACCTCTACTGTATCTACTATAGGTCCCACATAATTTAGTATGCCATCCACATTCCTCATATAAACTGGTCTTTCTAACTTCATTCTCCTAAATCTGTGCTTCTTTGCAAACTCCTCACTTATTACCAATCCTGTCGCCCCACTATCCAACAACACTTCTGTTACAATTCCTTCTTCTTCCTCTTCCTACTTCAACCCAATCTTTACTGTTACTTCTCTCAAATATTTTTCCTTTTTCTCTTTTCTTTCTATCTTTGTTTGTCTCATCTCTACCCCTCTCTTCGCTCTCTCTTCCTTCAATATCTCCTTTCTATCTTTTGCCACTTCTTTACCACTTCCCTCCCCTTTCTATATCATCCTGACTTTCAATACTTCAAATCTATTTGAGGGCACCTGTGCTGGTCCCTCCTTTCCTATATTTCTACAACTATAGGCCATATGCCCGAATCCTCTACAAGCAAAACACTTTCTCTCCTCCATCGCTATCTGTCTCCTTTCTTCTCTCCTTTTCTCCAATTCCTCTTGACATTTCCATTCTTTTTCTGTTCTTCTTTCTTCTTTTATCCTCATCTTCTCAATTTTTCTCCACTCCTCCTCTACTCTCTTCTGCTCTTCTCTCTTTTCTCTTTCTCTTTCATTCCTCTCATAACTTTCCTTCCTCTATCTATCATCATCATCTTCTTCTCTTGCTCTTTTTTCCTCCCTTTTTCTTATCTCTTCTTCTTTCTGTCTTTTTATATTTTTTATTGTTTTCTGCATTTCCAACATTTTTATATTGTTTTCCATAATTATTTTTACTAATCCCATCCTTTCTAC
>Ga0157364_1004884_pt1 | contig 13507 bp, 7 predicted proteins | sample AttsexASBM2_FD_111476 | JGI IMG/M metagenome (GOLD analysis project Ga0157364, IMG submission 111476) | Fungus gardens microbial communities from leaf cutter ant in Ribeirão Preto, State of São Paulo, Brazil - Atta sexdens ASBM2 | ecosystem: Host-associated > Fungi > Mycelium > Unclassified ... | reverse complement strand
ATTGTTACATATAAATAAGCAAGCGTACACAGAAAGAAAAATTTTACTTAAGTATCTAAAACTTTAACTAGATACAAATCTGAAAATAATTTTGTCAGACCATCAAAATAATTACGTAGGATGTTCCTGTATACCTTTCCTGTACAAAAAACGTAATTTTTAAAAAGTTAACATTAATTAATAATTTATTAATAAAGAATAAAATAGATTGTATTTCTCAAAATTATTTTACCTAAAAAGATATGTAGATAATAATGAAAATATATTATCTATATCTTTTTATCAAAAAATAAGCGATAATAAAAAATTGTATTATTTGCGCATAAAAAGTATTCGTACAATAGAAATTTACTTTTCAAGATCATGAACACGCAAAAATCTTTTATTTATATTAAAATAAAACATACATCATTTAAAATAATTAATTGATGTTTATTTTCTACAAATAAGACTTTCTTTAAAAAAATATTCTATGTGCGAATATTTTACTCACCGTAATTATTTTGATAATTTAACAAAATTATTTTCTCAGATTTGTATCTAGCTAAATGTTTAAATATTTTAGCAAAACCATTCTTTCCATGTATAATAAGAACAATGTTTGATCTTGCAGTTTTAATTATTGACAAAATGTTCTCTATAAGAACGCATCGTACAATCTCTCGTTTATACGCAAGGCAAGAGACAATCTGAAATTCCTATGTCGGTTAGGCTCGTTATCATTATCGTTTTAGCAAGACGTCTTAATTGCATTCCTGGCTGATCTTGAGTCGCTCCAGGGAGAGACTGGACGTTATATTTCTCTTCCTCTATTCCGTGCGCGAAAAGACGAGCATGATCCAGAATGGAATCAAAACAATTTTGATGCAACGATTTTGCTTTAAATCTCCAATGATGCAAATTTCTTCTACAATACATTAAAGCGGTCGAGAATATCGAAAACAAAGATACATCAAAGCTTTAATATTAATAATGTTGACTAGTAATTTTCTAACTAATTACATTGAATTATAGAGGAGACTTTGACACCGTTGGCGTCTAAAGGGTTAATTAGCATGATATTGATCTCGGTCATAAATCCCTGTAAACGCAAAGTCACCGCATTGCACGCAAGCGGATCGAACTTACTCGAGAAACAAACTTACCTAAATTTGACTGGTGACAACAATCTCGAGATCACATTTTACGATGTTAAAGGTGAATGAATCATCATAATTAGATACATTTTTGTGAAAAGAAATAAAGAAAAAATAAAAGAAGAAAACTAAAAAAAGAAACAAAAATACAATACTTTTCTAGCCGATCGTACGACACGTAGCTCGTAGACCGGAACTAGTATCCTTCGAGAATACCTCCAGCAAGATTAATCACTAAGGCGCGCGTGGAGAAGATAGAAAAGGAAGGGGAATTACGAAAAAAGAAATCAAAAGGAGTAGAAAAAAGGAAGAATAAGAGGGATAGAATAGGAAGCGCATAATTTAGGGCGATAGAACGCGACTTTCGAAAACACGAAGGCCGCCTTTTTCTTTTCTCCCGGTAGCACGAATTTCCGCTTAAAAGTTAGGAAGTAGCTAAACCGGCAAAAGTGACTAACTAGAGGTAGACACGCGTGAGCGAAGTAGTTGGAAGGGGTGAAAGGGAATAGAGACGAGGGGAAGGAATCTTCATTTGGGACATGAAGAAACCGAGAGAAGGGTGAAAACGGGAATCGCGAGGATAGCATGCTGGGACGAAGGCGCGATGCTCCCGTACGTGCGTTGCGCAATCCGGAATACCATTGCTGCTCTGCCGCATACATATTTATACCGCAGTCTCTCGGCGATAATTCAGCGATCATGCGACGTGTCCGTGCACATCTAAGTCGACGTACCGCTTTTGTCCTTCTGATTTCCTTTTGACTCTTTCTCTTTTTGTATCCACCTCTTCCCTTCATTTTATTATACTCATTCGTGTCTACATTCATTTAATCATAACTATATGACAAATGTCTAAAGAGTATTCAAATTATGTCGAGTCATGTAACCTTAAAAGTGCTAAAACAACATACTAAAATAAAAACGTTGCTTTTTCCTTATTAAAATTTATTATAATTTTATGTAATGCCTAATTCGATTGGAAGTGAACTAGTGCGCACTGGTGCATGTTAAAGCTGTTGTACACTGATTTAATTTGAATATAAAAGTAAAATGCAAATATTTCGAATTATAAAATACATATTTTACCTAATAATACAATAAAATGTATTGAATATTTCAGGATTTAATCGATTTCTATGTTTATGTATAAACATATCTTTACATTATTTTCTGTACAACGGCTTTAATATGCATCAGTGCGCACTGAATGCGTCCAATTGAATTCGCTATAAGATTATATAACTATTCTGTCAAATTCTCCTTTCACGATTTTTTAATGTACTAAAAAAAATAATAGCTATAATCTTTTTAACGTTAAAACAACGAAAAAAATAAAGATAACTCGAGAATATACGTAAACTATTATTTAAACTATTATTTAAAAAGACAGAATTTACGTTTATATTATCTGTTTATATTATCTGTTAAAAAGACAGTCATTGTATTAAAAATATTCTCATAACAATCAAATTTTGCCAATGGCATTTTATTTATTTTGTTCATCGCAAAAAACTGAGCATGAGCAGATACTCACACGGCTCGGTTTCGTAACCATTACGTGAGAAAGCAGCCAATGCCCTGATTCGTGGGTCAAAGGTCACACGGAGGAAGCCTACCTCCTGCGGCGGGGAACTTGGGACTGGTTCTCGATTCTGGTTCTAGTCGCATAACGCGATATCTATAGCATCACGGGTCAAATCTCAATAGATTTCGCTTATTGTTCTCGTAAATCTCGACAATAAGACCATTACAGATTTCTCGATATATATCAGAAAATAGAAGAATTATTATTCTAAGCCAAATATAGATTACTGACGTTACGAAAATATGTTCGTTCACATTCGAATGTGTTACATCAGATTTTAACCATTTCTACAGCACGATGATTAATTGTCTCTGCTATCGAAACTTAAATTACTTCATAAAGCTACAAACTTCAATGGAAACTTTATTGATTATCATTAATCATCTTATTGTTTTCGCAAGTTTGTGTTTGGAAATCACCCAGTGCATTTCATATGATATTGAAGAAATGAACCGCAATGCAGTAACTATTTCAATAGTTTCAGGCGCGAGACATCGGGCAAACGGCGGATGCCTCGATATTTCACATCGAGAAAACGACTTCTCTCTTTCTCCCGATTCGCGAGAACGATCTTCGAATGAAGAGAAAAAGAAGAGAGAGAGAGAGAGAGAGAGAGAGAGAAGAAAAAATGACGTTTACGGTCGAGAAGCTACCGTTACCCGATCGACATTGCTCGCCGGACAGAGGAAATTGGTTGGTCGAGTTCGGCCAGGAAATTAAGCGAGTCACGTGCTCATAATTATAAGCATTCCGTGAGAAGAGTCTCTTGTTCAAGAACGTTCGTCTTTTTCGAACGTTCTGACAGCACAATATTACAGAAAGGAAATTATAGTTGCTTGCTGTCGCCACGCATCAGGTTTTAGTCCAAGTTAACAAGTTTTGTCTTCACATTATAAAGTAAAAAAGTAAAAAAGTGATTTAAACAATTTTAAGATTAATACATGTATTTGTATCTTTCTACAATAATTTTCAAATAAAATATTTTTAGTTTAAATAAAAACTTTCAAAGGCTAGACTGAAAGTGTAAATTCAGACTTGTGAGTTAAAGCATTTTTAGAAACTAAACTAATTTTAAAAATTCATAAAAATTTTTTTTTAATCTGTAAATTTTTTTTAAATTCATTTTTAATTATTATAAACTATTTTTAAAAATCGTATTGTAAATTAAACTTACAGTTTATTTCTTATTAAAACGTAACTTATATATATAAAATCTTTTTAGTTTTTAGTGTTTTCACGTTAAGATCAATGCTGCTTGATTGTACATAGTTTTATTGTTATTCTGAAATGATTTTAACTGGCAAGTCAGATTATGCATGATAAAGAATATAATAATATAAACATTTTATAAAAAAGTTTTATAAAAATTTAATTCCCAGATATATTATATAAGTCGTTTATAAAAAGCATTTTCTGGTGGCTATCCAATGATCTGTGCAAATTATTCGAAGGAACGAATGTGGCGAAAGGAACGCATTGCGTCTCAAAGACGATTAGAGAGTAAGATAAAGGGAAAGGGGTGAAAGGGCAGATACGAGGAAAATAAAATTGCAAAAGTCGTACTGGCGAATAGTAATAATTGTTATCTCGCCTGACGAGAACGTGAGATGAATGTTGGAATGCACGCCCGTGAAACCGCAAAGGCTAATTCAGAGCGAAAGAGCGAGCCCTTCTCTTAACGGTCGTCCCTCCGGCTTCGCCGCTTCACCGCGCTGAATGCCCTCTCATTAGCGCCTCTATTAAGATTTGATTAGTCTTAGGCACCGTGAAACGCGCGCATCCCTCCATTCACGAAATAACATCCTTCGTTCAGGCAGACATTCGCGCGCGGATATTACCCATTCGTGCATTTTGCTCTCTCTGAGCTGAGATATATCGCGCGGCATTATAGAAACCATTACGCACCACATACGTAAAACGTATCTTGAATATTCTGTTATTAAATCTTCTTTTAATTATTTATTATTCAAGCTTATAATTAATTAATCTTTTCGAGGAGCTAATGTCCATCAAAAAAATAAAATTATCTATTAGTATTTTTTCTTTAAAAAAAGGATGCAATTTTAAAAATAAATCACATTTCTAAAAAACTCAATTTTTTACGGTGTAATATAATATTTCAAGTCGATACTTATACAAACCAATTATTTAACAAATTTTTTTGGTACAGAATATTTTAAGACGTATACTAATTAAAATAAAATCAATAAGCGTCTTAGAAAATATGTTTAAAAACATTTTACATTTTAAAAAGGATAATAAATTACAAAATTTGAATAATTTCTTCTTACATTTATTTAAAAAATGTATAAATTTCTTTACTTACTAAAAAATGTATAAATATAATATTGTCCAAATACGTATATTTTAATTATATTGCTTTTGATATTTTAGTATAGATTATAAAAATGTAAGATTTAAAAAGAAGCATGTCGAAAATAAATTTTCTTAATTCTTTTTACTATGCGCAAAAATAAAATACAATCATGAAATGGAGAATTAAATATCTAGGATGCTCAGAGTCCGGCAGACTCGCAATACATATCCCGTTCTTACGAAGGAACGTTAAGTAAATATATGTGGAACGACATAGCAGCGTAGCGGATCAACCGAAGCGATGTTTTACCGCTTAGGGAAATTTCCGCACCGTTTCCCCTGTCGTGAACCTTTTGAAGTCTTTTATATGCGTCTCAAACGCGCGATCGGGAATAGAAAGAGCGAATCTTCCCTCTTTTTACGATGTCGAGTGCAACGGATCACCGGTGTCTGCAGGACACACGATACTTAGGACACGGATACCTAAGCATTCTTACGATTCCGAATCATAAAATAGCGAATTCAAGTGCAGTGTTCTTGTGTTTGATCTCTTAACTCGGAATATTCTATATTCTTGGAGAGTGCTCTTTTGAAAAATTTAGGAATAGTCCTAATATGTCAGTTTGCAAGCTGACATCATTTGTCGACATTTTGACGTCAAAATGATGTCTATCTCAATGTTTTGACATCAAAATGACGAAAAATAATATCAGCTTGCTACTTGAAATGAGACGCAACTCTTAAAAAAATCACGAATATAAAATTAGTGTTAAAAATAAAATATAGTTTCGTTCTTAATATATATTATTATATTTGTATCATTTTTTGTTTATCTATTAAAAATTTTGAGAAGATAATTTTATATCGCCTCAATAATATTTTGGATTATTTAGAAAAAAATTAATTAATATCCGGTATACATAAAAGTCAAAATTATCATCATCGAATTTAATGTTTATTGAAAATAATGCATTGGATAGTCGAACAATGGCGTTTATTGTATCGAAACAACAATCAGACGCAATAGTAAACAGCAATTCAAATGGGAGATAGGATCGGCCATCTTTTCCGTGATTGCCATTAGATTCGAAATGATTCCTGCCATACATTTATGGCAATCCTTTTTTATTTATGATATTTCAATTAATTGATATTTCAATTAACAGTCATTCTCAACGAAAGTTAAAAGATTGTAACAAGGGCGAATCCAGAGAGTTATTCTTAGGGAGGAGAGAGGGGGGGATGGGAGGGACGATATGAAATCTAAATATTTATTTATTATTAATGTCATTTTCGTTATTTTTAATATTTTTAATTATTTTTATTACTTTCTTGTTTTATTATATTTACTATTATTATTATTATCATGATCTTGAAATCTTGAATCTTGATCTTGAAATATAAATTATACAGATTTGGTAGTCAGCATTTTATTAGCAAGATATATTTTTACATATATATTAACAAAACATGAAATGTAATTTAAAAACAAATTTTGTTATATATATTACAAATTATTCCTTCAAATTAAAGAATTAATGTTCGTTTTTGATCAATACTTTACTCAGGGATTGAACAAGATTGTGTCGATTTAGCCAAATAAGTACCGAATTTTATATTTAAAATATCGAGGATTATTTCTTTTAATTACTTTAAAATTGGGATAATTTATTCGGTAATCGATTTTACATTAATCTATAATTTAGAATGTATTTATCTTTATTGCAAGCAGTTTTATTACTTTCGTTATTAACACAGTTATTTTGGGAAATATTTAGATGGATCTCAATTGGATTTTGGAATTGATGGAGTTTTTGCGGGAAAGGATCAAGGATTTAAAAACAAATTTCGTTTGATTAGAAATTTGATCTTTTTAATTTGGACCTTTTGAGCATTCAAAGCTGATTAATTAATTAATTTCCACAAACCAACACTCTCCAAAAAGAAACTCAGACTATCACCGCACTTTTTATCAACGACAATTAATCATTAAATCTGTTGCTATTCTCTTTATCAGCAACAGATTTTCGAAATCAGTAATTCGGTTTGGAATTATTTTTTCGTTTGAAAATAATTAATAGGATCAAAGATCAAACCAATTAATATCAAAAAATAATAAAAATTAATTCATTTTTAATAATTTGATTTCCACAGATACTTTTTTAAATTTGAATACAGGGTTGGTACAGAGAGTTCTCGCACGACTAATTGTTCATTGCTTTTATACTTTAGTGATAACAACCCCCTGCGCGAGTTTCTTGCCACTTCCTACTCAGGAATGCTACATAAAAAAAAGTGGGAGAAAATTCTTACCTATGCGAAATCAAATCTAAAATCAATATTATGGTGTCTGCCCGTGCCGGTTATCTCTTGACGAAATATGAGTTGCTATTAAGCCTGATTATCGTTTGAGACTCTCTTGTATTGTTTTTTTTTTCAAGTATAATTATAATTTGTTAATGTTAAATGAATGTAAAGTCATAAATTGCTGATTTTATGTTATTAATTTTGATAAGAATTATTTAAGAAAATATCGTCTATGTAACATATATAATAATAAATTCTAACTTTCTGTTTGGGAAGAGCGATCAACCCTCCGTCTGTATCTCATCTGTATTCGCCTGGATTTGAATGATTGAACAAAAAGAAATCGATTAATTGATCGCTTACTTCATAATTACTGTGTTTTTTTTAAATATCGTTGAATAATAATACAAAATGCTTATCCATGGGTAATGTTTTATGCGAAAAATCGAACACATTTTCCAGGACTATTTATTGCGTTGTTTTTTCGAACTTTTAACATTTAAACTAAAATAATACTAAGATAAAACTCATTTAAAGTTAACAAAAATTGTTAACACTAATTGTTGATACTGATAAATGTGAATTTTCTTTTTTAAAAGTTACTCGAAAAATTTTAGTCATGTCTCGACAAAGTTTTGCAAAGAAATAAATTTACAATATTAAATGAAAATTAATCGAGAAATGTTCAACACAATAAAGAAATTATATTCGGTTAAAGCTAATTTTGATGCCTAATATAATATTTTTGTGTAAATTTTACAATTTCTAGTTCAAACAAACTGCATGCCGATTATTTCAGTTTAAGATTGCATTTCAAAACCGACAAATAATCCGCATGTAATTTATCTGAATTAGAAATAGTAAAATTCATATAAAATATAATGTATTAGAGACAAAAATATTATTGAACATCAAGACATTTTTTATATGGCCTTTTTTGTTTATTGTATTTGTATTGAAATAAATTTAAATACATCGAACAGTATTGAAATTCGGTGTCAGAATCTCCTACACAATTAATAATATCTTTCAAGTTATTTAATTATATTACATAATCTTTTAAAGAATTAATTATTATTAAAGGATTTTCCTTTTACTTGTAATTTCCGATTTCTATTTAAATAAATTAAAATAAAATAAAATTATATTTTACTATAAATAATATAATTATTTCTGAAAAAATGTAAATGTCAAAATTTACATATTTAGGATAAGTTAAATGTAAACGTTTTCAAAAAAAAAACGTGAGAGAGAGAGAGAGAGAGAGAGAGAGAGAGATGTCAAGAAGCGAAAAAAAACGTCGAAAAAAAGAGAATAACGGAGTCTGAGTAACGCGCGTCCGAGATTCCAGTCACGGAATATCCCACAATGCATCGAGGTCGCTTCGTTGCACCGGATGCAGCAGCGGGACCGATTGCGCCCCTGTCCCCTTCGCTCCTGAAGCGTCCCCCAACCCCGTGTTCTTCCCCACTTTCTATCTTCATGTCGTTTTCGCTCATCAGTTCTATACATCGTCGTTGGTGGGTGCAGTCGTCTTCCTGATTTATATACTGCCTCTAGCCACAGCAGACTGGACAGAGAAAAAGAGAAGGAAGATACGCAGCACTTATACATGTATAGAGAAAGATGGAGCAAAAGAATGCGGATTAAGAACTTAAATGCATTTAATAATCAAATACATTTATATAATTTATATAATCATTACATAAATATAATATAATTTATATAATTATAATTTATATAATTATATAATTATTTATATAATTATAAGAAAACAATAATTATATAGGACTCTCTCAATCTTTAAAACATAAACATAACTAACATATATCAACGAGAGTGAAAAGATGATCAGGCGTAAGATCTTGAAGTAAAGAAATTTATGAATATTCTGTCGATAAATGATGTCTTCTTTATTTTGAACGTTTCAACTCACTTTGGAGTCTTCTTCAGCAAAATAGAATGAAATGCTGGCATATCCAAAAAGATTGTATTACTCACAAATTGCCAGAGATGAAATGATGTAAAATCTTTGTGGATAGAGAGCGTGTCAAGAAGCTTAGATAATTATTCACAGAATTGCAATTTGTATAAAATCAAGAAGACATAAAGATCGGCAGTTTGATCTTTTGATTTTATACACTTCATCATTGGCAATTTGTGAATAATTTATATCTTTTTGGATGGTGAGCATTTCGTTACATTTCTATTTTGCTGAAGAAGACTCCAAAGTGAGTTAAAACATTCAAAATAAAGAAGATATCATTTATTGACAGAATATTCGTAAATTTCATTATTTCAAGATTCTTGCGTTGCCTGATCACCTGCGTTTGACTCTCATTAGCCTTGATATATTAGTTATATTTATATTTCATATAATTACTACGTAAATGGAACAATTTATTATAAGATTTGAATTCTACCGATTCTAGAAAATATATTCTAAAAAATATTTTTTTTTACGAATGTTTCCATATGAACATACAGGCATTTTTTATGATACTTCTTTGCGCTGTGACCATATTAGCATTGTAGCCAAATTGACAGAAGGATTTCGTGGTCGAGCCAAGACAAAGAACAACAGAGAAACGTTTCTACTTCGCTTCGTCTCTCGGTCCTTCCCTGTCGTTCTACCCCCCTGTCGTTTTGCCGCCCTCTTCACTCCTCTTAACGTGGCCAAGGGGGGAAACCACGATGGACCTGTTGCGGGGAGTACGTCGTAACTCTTGCGGCGAATGTCCACACATACACACGCACACACGCATACACGCACGCACACACGTACGCACACACACGCACACATATCTCGATGTAAAATCACGTTCACCTAATACTCGGGTATAGCAATAGACAAATAAGAAAAAAAAAAGAGAGAAAGAGAGAAAAAGAAAGTAGAAGGATAACGGAAAGACGAAAAGTTATTGTGTTCTCGGAAAATTTTCTCAAGAACTACAATACATGTTTACAAAGGTAAGTAAAGAACAGGTAGAGAAGTTGAATAAGTACCATGATAGGTCATATGAAGCAAATGAATTAAACAGAAAAATATAATATATGTGCAAAAATAAAATTTCAAATCATGTAATAAAATACGAAAATGAATCGAATAAGAAGTTTACATTAATAAATAACATATTTCTTTTATTTTATTAATTCTATTATATTAATATCAAATTATTAATCCTAAGATGCTTATTAGATCAATATTATTAAATCACTTGTCAATTTAATGTAACATTAGATTATTAGATTACTACTCCAGTTCTATTCATAATCACTAGTATTCCAAGATTAAAAAAAATTTCGACGTATAATGTACAGAATTGAATATGCATATAAATTCACACTGAAAGATTTAAGCACTAAAATCCGCTTTATAGCCGAAAATAGGATTATTTCTCTTAATTGACTCAATGTATCTCTCTCACATAAAACTAAAATTAGATAATATTCAAACATTTCGACCTCGCCTTATCATCTTCATTGAGGATTCACGGAAACTATACCTAACAGTATAAATTAAAAAATAATGAGAAAAATTAAAACAGTATATAATCATCGCTCGAATTCTGTAAGCGCATCAACATGATCAATAATGCCAACAGTGAAATGTTTAAAAAATTTTTAAGATATAAAAAGACCCTGTATGTATGTTAGTCCAAGCGTAAAACATGCAAAAATGTGTGAGTAAAGGAAAAAATAAGAATTGCTAGTAAAAAAAATGAACCAAGTAAAATATTGTAATAAAAGTTATACCTGAAATATCAGACTGTGGAGAGAAAATGATTTCAACCTGGCAACAACTGTTAAAATAAAGAAGAGATAAATAAAACATAATTGCAAAAATGATTTGCCTGTTAATCAGTTTCAAATGACTTCTAAAAGAGTTTCCATGAATAAAAGAAATTATTTGATATATTTGAAACAAGTATGATAAATACCTACAAATTCGAATGTATGACTAATAAGAGATTATATACATGTATATTACGCTATTGTGAATTATTGATTCAAAATTATTAAATAGTCTTTTCAAGACATTAAAATATTTGAAAGTACGTCGAAGCAAGAAACTATAAAGAGCAGGAAAATGCGAGCATAAAACATATATTTATACGTAGCAGCACGGTAGTTAGGAGTTGTTAATCCATTTGCATTACCTCGAACCAGTGCGGAGGGAATTAGTGATTATTTAATGAAGATAGAGAGAAAGGGAGACAGAGAAACCGGGAGAGAAAGATAGAGATGAGAAGGGTAATTCAACAGCAGGAAGGAATGCAGCTTAGGTATGTATTCGTACTTTAGGCCAGAGGAGACTCTGAAGACAAAGGGACGTGCAAGCCGAATAACAGCACCGGCAGTTAGCGTTGATAATTACGCCGGTGCGTTCCCCGGCAGCCAACGGAATAGTCATGGAATAGTGAATTTGCAGGAAGGGAGTGATCGAGGATGAGAACCGGGCAACCAAGCGGGACCGGTATGGAGCACTTTCAATCGGCCGAATAAATTTTCCGCAATCGTGGAGATAGTGAACCCAGTAAACCCATTGTAGTATGTGCGTGTAAAGAGGACTCGACTCGAAATCAATTTACAGAGGAATAATTTAGTATTCAGAAATATGAGAAAAAAATCTGGTTGCATAACTTGGAAATCTGATAGATTCAATTAAAAAGATATAATTCATATATACATATACACGAAAAAATAATTTTCTTGAAGTATCTAAAACGTAGATATAAATCTGAAAGTAATTTTGTTGGAACGTCAAAATAATTATGTAAGAAACTTATAAGCATTATAAGCAATACTGCAAAAAGTTTTGAACAATTAGTTTGAGCATCTTATATAATTATTTTAATCCAACAAAATTTATTTTCAAATCTGTACCTAAACTAAGCTAAGGTTTAAATACTTCAACAACACTGTTCTTTTCGCACGTATATACTTAAAAACATTTTAATCGAGATAATCAGAAATTCAGTCACGATAATCGGAATATTGACTAATCATATTAATGATTAGAATGCATTTTGTTTACATGTCTTATTGATATAATTAAAACATTTTTCTCAGTGCATCGAATTCTTTTATATTTGCGGAATTTTATGTGATGCAGAGGATCGTCCTGGAAAGTGCAGTTAAATTAATTGAGATAAAGTAAAAACCAAGAATGCCTTCATGTAAGAAAAACGTGTCGAACATAAAGAGAAAAATCGAATATTCAGAGTTTCAGGTGAAGAATTTTGATAAATAATATAAGTTTTACATAAAAAGGAAGCAAGAGGAGAGAGAGAAAAAGAGAGTAACGCCGAGAGTTCGGTGATCGCGCGTTGAAGTGTCGGTGAAGCGAAAAACCGGATTTCCGGCGACATTAAACGGTGTCTCGGTACGGCGGTTAGCAGCACCTCAATCCAGGTAACTTCTTATCCAGGTGCGAGACCGCCAAACGCATTTACCAGGCATTTCGTCTCGCTTCGTTCCCCTCCCACGCGATTCTTTCTTACCGCCATCCGCGTCTTCGAGAGCGTATCGCGAGTTCTCATCATCACCAGCGGCCTCCTTTTTTGCCTGCCTTTCCATGATGATTGGTTACCAGCGAAATCGTGCTCATGATAACATCCAGATCAAAGAATTTCGACGAGTCATCTAATGATAATGTATGCACCACTTCGTACAATCACGATCATCCTTGAAGTATTTATTAAAAAAAATAATAATAATTTTTAAATTTAAATTTAAATTTTGCGCAATTAAAATTATATTTTATCTTGAACTGAAAGTAGAATAGCTTAGAGTAGCTTAAAGTAGAATATTTTAAAATACAGTAAGAAAAACAAGATTTTTTTATGTCGCATAACATATTCCATTAAGATAACATTTTTAGATATTCCAAGAGCAGCTATTTGCTTAATTGTTCATTATATTAGAATTTTGATGCGTTAGTAAAGTTATTTTCATATCGTAGATGAATAAATTATAGATGCAACTTGTTACATGCATGCGGAATGCATTAATTAACTGTTTACATAACTAAAATGTTTCGCATTCTAAATTTCTTTCAAATATTACATGCAAGTTGAATTTTAATGAGAGACTTTCTCGCGCGTTTAGATTAATCTATATGGGAACTACATATTAATCTTCTACACACACAATATGCGAT
>Ga0157364_1004883_pt1 | contig 13508 bp, 6 predicted proteins | sample AttsexASBM2_FD_111476 | JGI IMG/M metagenome (GOLD analysis project Ga0157364, IMG submission 111476) | Fungus gardens microbial communities from leaf cutter ant in Ribeirão Preto, State of São Paulo, Brazil - Atta sexdens ASBM2 | ecosystem: Host-associated > Fungi > Mycelium > Unclassified ... | reverse complement strand
TTTTTTTTTTTTTTTTTTTTTTTTTTTTTTTTTTTTTTTTTTTTTTTTTTTTTTTTTTTTTTTTTTTTTTTTTTTTTTTTTTTTTTTTTTTTTTTTTTTTTTTTAATATTCTGTATACGTCGACTCATCAATATGTATGCATATGTATTTTTTGTTGATCCAATCACTGAGTTGCACTGTATGTCTAAGGATCACTGGTCGATCGTTTTTTCCCTCATTTGGCTATAAAGTTTTGATCTGTTTCATGATCGTAACTGAGAGAAGAAACACATTCGGTACAAGCTTGCTAGCTGCTCGTTAACAGCACTACTAAAGAAATAAGTAGTTTATAATTGTTAAGATATTAAAAAAAATAATTATTCACATATTTTATTATTAAAATATTTTTAATTGATTGATTTAATTGATTACTAAAAATCGATAAAGTATATGTAATTATATGGGAATACGTTTGTAAAAACATCATTACAGAAAGTTCCAACGTTTCTTATTCTAAGAATTGGTTTCATCATCTTCAGTTAGCTTGAATGGTCTGTTAAATGTTAATTCTATTTAATGACAAATCTCTATCAAAACCTATCAATTCGTTTAAGTCTTAAGCGATTGGTCAGCTCCAATAGAACATTTGATCAATTAAGATAATTATAACCAGAAATCATGAAAGTGATTTTAAACGCATCAAGCGAATAAATTAGTATGTAAAATAAGTATAGATAATGATGAAAGACCAAATATTTCATATCAGTATAAAGGACATAATTATTGAAAAGTTAAAAAATTTCAGAATTCTATCTTTTACACAAAAAATATGGCATTAATTTAAAAAATAAGAATAATCAATAATAAACTGCTCTTAAAATTTAACGAGTGCAAAGTTTAATTAATTCTTATGATATTTGAGATCACGCACATAATTGATATTTATAACATATGGCGCCAATTTGTTTCTTTTTTTTCATCACAAAATTATACAACGCTCCTGTGCGTGTGCACGCGTGTGAAGAAAAACATGTGCATGCTCGCTGATTTGAAATATCTTGTAACACTAGACTGCATTTTTACAATGCGGAACGTTAAGTGTCTCCGAGTGTACTTTATATTTTTATTAATTATAATTCGCTGACGTCTTTTAACAATTAAATATTTCTACAATTATAAATTCGTGAATGATCGTAAGCAATGATCGTAAAAGAGAACCATAATACGAGAACCATAATCGCCACTGAATGAAAGCGTTTAAAAATAAATAAATATATATAATATATTGCGTGCTTGTCCTCCTTCCTTCCCTATTTACTGAAAACGGAAAAGGATATTATAGATGCGTGTTACTGCCTGTAAATGTAACTTGAAGCGCATCGCAATTTCTCACATCGCGTAATTACTGGCATCATGCAGTGATATATAATAAGAAGAACATATGTATGTTTTGTATGTTTTTATCGTAATAAACATAGTTATTTTTTTTTCTAGAAAATTGTTATTTATTCTTTGTTTGAAAAAATATAATTATTAGATTGTCATTAACTTTTGTCGATTATATTCGATTTAAAATAATTATAAATTGTTTGATTGAAATTCGATTTAAAATAGTTATAAAGTATTTGTTTTCAGAAATATTTATGATTTATAAATATCATACGTAAAATATATTTTACTTTTGCTTAAAGAAGAATAGATGCGGAACTTAATTTGGTTAACGATCTAATTTGGTCTCCGTCTGAAATGAGAATGATCTTTTTAGAAACAACATACATTTCCCATATACTTTCTCCTGCCCGAGAATAATCGTCGGAATCGTATAAATTTATGCATTTTTGTATACGATTTCTCTTTCATGCTCATTTAATGAATTTTATTTTGCTATATAGTTACACGTCTAAGAAATTAAGCATAAATTATATATGTATAATAAGAATTACAAAATTATTTCGCTTTCATTATATAATCCATTATAATTTTCATAAAGTTAATAAATATAAATTGAAAATTAGCTCCTGTTTTCGCACGTTAGTGCGAAAATTTCTACATGCTTGAATGGAAAATACAGTTTTTAAAATCGTGGAGCAGTCTCACAATACACACACACACAAAACATACACACCAAACGTTAAAACTTTTTTGAGTGGCACAGCAGAAAAAAGAAGAACGGAACAATCGCAATCCAAAAAGATACATTTAGGGAGCGGTGCGTTTCAACGCTTGGATAACTCGATTATCTGGTATTTGGAAAGCGACGTTTTTCGACCGTCATTTTAATTAACATCTCCGCGAGGGATCCGTCTTATCTCATGATACTTCGCGTTTCATATTTACCGCTAGATTAAGTCCATCGACATGATACGGCGACGTACGTTGAATAAATACAAATCGTCACGCCATCCGAGTTTCACGCGAGAAACCAAGTCATTCTGGCTTTTCTCATAAATACAGCGGACTAGATTTTTCCAGATCTAGGATAGGTATGCAATCTCCATTACCGGAGATCGCGTTGTTGATACATGTTGAAAAACTGTTACAAACGGCATATCGTCATTATTGCGTGTCGGAGAAACGTGTAATCCGACTAAATGGATATTCTTTTATGTTTGATTTCCGCTTTAAACGAATTACTCGTGCACTTATTATAAACATCTTCGAAATCCCGCATTACATTGATTTTCCATGTCATTTTACGATTATAGAAAATGCGTTACGTTTATAGAAAAATGAAATAGCATTGAATGTTTATGATAAAAGAAAAATTATGTGTGAGAGATATAAAATTATTAATTACTTAAATATTTCTAAAGAAATCGTTTCATGTTCCTATTATCTTTAGAGCATTCGTTATTGAAGATTAGAAAGTCCCTCGTGTAACTACAAAATGCAATGACAGTGCTCAAGAATGCTCAATATAATTGTGCGCGTGATAATTTCTGGTTAGAAATTTTATTTACAACTTTAGAAAATTATATTGTGTTTGACAGACGTGCAATTTCTTGACAGACGTAAAGGTGCGTGCGGAAATGGTACTTTAAAGAAATGGATTATGGACGCAAATCTCGAAACACAATTCCCCAGTCGAAACCGATTTGCCAATCATCATTCATCATCATCTTGTTCGGATTTATCTTGTCAGATTTATATTTCTCTTCTACGCGCATTGCCTTCATGCAAGTTTAACGAACCAATGACGGCGTTTCACTATTTCGATACGAGAATGTCGCGTACCTATACGGTATTCTCAAGAAAAATTTCTCACGACGAATATATTCACACCGTGAACTGTAAATTTTATGACTAATACTGCTCTTACGGTTTTTACGAAACTAAAGATCTTTCGCTCGAATTTCGCCCTAATCATTATATTAATTATACACTTCTACTTCATAATAATGTTGAAGAAGTTTTTAGTGGAATCTTTAGTATTTATATTGCAATTTTGTTCTATAAATATATAAATACATCATTTCCGATCGAAAAGATGCACTGAAAATATCGAAGGAGAGCAGACTCTTAGCGATCAGGACAACATTAGTACATTTGAAATTGCATTTTAAGTAATTTTGTATTTTATTTGTTATATTAATTGAATTTTGTGTTTTTTATCAAAGTCTTGAATAATGTTTTTAAAGTGAAGCAATAATAAAACAATTAGCAGATCGGAGCAATAGTTGTTATAGCCTCTCGTGTCATTATTCAGTAAAATGGATTTAAATGGATTTAAATTTTCAATCCATCCGAATCCGTATTTTAAATCTATAAAAATGAATTGGATTTCACATAAAAAATTTTTATACATGTAAAAGTTAAATAAATTAAAGCAGTCCTTACAGTGAAATTTTATAGTTGTTATTTTAAAATTTATACAAAAAATATACGCTAGCTGTATAATAAAGGAAACGTATTAATATAAAATATACATAAAAGCGATTAATTTATTAAATTATTAAAAATAAGGAATTTACATATATAATATTTACATATATAATATTTAGTTTACATATTTACGTAGTTCTTTTTATGTTTCTTTTAACTATTAAACGAAGTAGAATTCATGATGTATTTTTACAACTTCTTTTTAACTCAATTGAATTAAAAAACGAAACATTTCTTATACATAATTCTGAATTCATCTGAATAGCATTCACGATGTACTTTTAAATAAAACAATGTATTTTCTACTCACAATTTTGAATAATATTCATGACCATTAAAAGAAAAACTTTTTTTTTCAATTGAATTAAAAAAACTCCATTTCTTATTCAGAATTTTGAATTTAACAGTATTCACAATGCACAGAAATGGTTGATATTTTTAGATTCAACTGGATTGAAAAACTGCATTTCCTATTCAGAATTTTTAATTAAGCATTCATGATGCACATAAAATACTATAATATTGTTTTTAGATTGAAAAGCATAAAAATATACTCCATGCCATTCCTATAAATGAATAAAAATGTATTCAAGATTGAAAAGGAATAGATATTTGTTTCATGCAATTCCTGTAAATGAATAAAAATGCATTCAGGATTGAAAAGGATTTATTTTAACATTCAATCCGTATTTCTGAAAATCTGATTCAATTCATTTTAATCCATTTCAATCCATTCTCGTTTGCTGGGTATGAACGTAGCATTATAAAAGCAGATCATATACAGTAGCAAAGTGGTACCCATTATAGCGAGAATGCGGAGAAAGTCTCAGATCAAAGAGCCAAGTAAGGCTCAGACTCGAAGATTTCATGATGATTAATCACGAAAAGAAAATTAGTTCTATCGAATTAATAAACCAATGACTGAATAGATATTGACTTACTTAATAATGCGAAAATAAAAATTACATTGTGTAAATGTATATTCCCAGCAAACGAAAATGGATTAAAATGGATTGAAATTTTTTTCTATCCGAATACGTATTTTAAATAGCGAATACTTTTTTTGGATTTAATTGAATTCAATTGGATTCAATTAGATTCAATTGGATTGAAAAACTGTATTTCCTATTCAAAATTTTGAATATTCACAATGCGCAGAAAAAGCTAATATTATTTTTAGATTGAAAAACATAGAGATATGCTCCATGCACTTCCTATAAATGAATAAAAATGCATTCAGAATTGAAAAGTATTCATTTTAATATTCGTGAATCAATATTTCTGAAAATATGAATCCATTTCAATTCATTTCAATCCATTCTCGTTCGCTGGGTTTAAACGTAAAGTGTACTACTTCTTAGTATGAATGATTGGGTTATTCTAGTGTATCAATTAAGTAATTAATATAATATGTATAAATTTCTTTGAATAGCCTTACAAATAATTTCTAAAGATGTTAAAATATGTGTAAAACTCAATAATTTTGTTATACTTGTAAAAGTAATGAAAATTAACTCGGAATGACTCATCGTGTGTGTAGTAAAGAATCGGAAACCATCGCGTATATATCAAGGATTATTTAAATCTAGAAAAATAGAAAACGTGAAAATAATGCAGAGATCGTCTCGAAAGAAACAGCTTTGAATTATATTTTTAAAGATTATTTTTTACTGCTTCATCGAATAGCTTATTTATCTTGATACAACATAAGAGGAATTCCTTCCTTTCCTCTGGAATTAAGAACAAAGTGATTAAAACAAATCTTCCAATTAGGCTGTTTAACGAAGAAGATCACAGTATAGGGAGCGGAACGTCCCTACATATCGATAATAATGGTATAATTACGAAAAACAGTGATATGGAAGATTGAGCATGTTAATGGTAATTGATTATTTAAAATGATTCAATGACGACTCGTAGAGGCTTATGATTGTTACGAGCGCTTCGGTTTCGATTAAGAGCAAAAGTGTCATGAAGAGTGAAGATACGTCAGCAAGAGTGAAGCTCGAAAGAGGTGCGAACGAACGAAAGTGTGCCGTTCGTACGTCGACGTGCGTATATCGTACTCCTGTTTTAAGGGAGGAGGGGGAGACAGTTATAGTTCCTCGGATTACGAAGAGTCCAAGTGGTATGCTCGAGCTATGTTTGCCTCAGTGGGGGCAGCGACATAAGTACAGACGATCTTAAGAAAAGCCCTCATTCTGATAGAAGATCGCAAATCCACGGAATCAGTAAACCTGTGCAACGTGCGATACCATCCCATTCAGCTGTTCACCGGCTGAAGGGCGTGTGAATCGGAAAAGAGACGGATCAAGACGATTCGAATGTATTTTGGGGAGAACGACATCTGTTTGAACTTGACGTTATCCGTTATCGTATCTTTTTGTCTACGAAACTCTAACACGCGGTGAGTATGCGTGAGTTTCTGTCATAATTTTTCGAATACAATAAGTTTTGAATAATTATGCTCTTGAAACGCACGATATCATGCTTAATTATGGAGATAATTGCACAACAATTTTGTGAAATTGAGATCACGCGGTTCTTAATCGAAATATAGAAATATGCGCAAGACATAAAAAATAATATAATATATAATGAAGAAATAAATGAACTTTCTAATTTCTTTGGAGAAACTTCATTCTAAAAGAGTTCTAAAAAAATTGAGCGAGAAAATTAAGCTTGAAAAAGAGTGGCTTAATTTTTATTCTTTTAGAATGAGATTTATCTTAAAAAAAGTTTTAGAGAGAAAAAAAAGATCCAAATAAGAGCTCACTTGAAAGAGAATACGTTTAAACAATTTGACGATATATTTATTTATCTCGTACAAGCATTGGTGTAATCATTAATTGTCAAATAAATTTAATTAATTGAAATTATTAATTATTGAAACATTTAATCACACTTTCGATCAATCGATCAAATTATAATCTCGATCGTCGCTTTTGTTGTACGTTTGGCCTATCCAAATTTTAAGAGTCCAAAATTACTTATCAGTGATCGATTGTTCACGTTATTATCATTAACTGCCTTAATGGATTATATAAAAGGAAAAAAATCTGAACAAGTATGCAAATAATTTAACCTAGTTAACATCTCAGCAAACGAGAATGGATTAAAATAGATTGAAATTTTTTTCTATTCCGAATGCATATTTTAAATAGTGAATACTTTTTTTGGATTTAATTGAATTCAATTGGATTCAATTAGATTCAATTGGATGCAATTTCAATTGGATTGCATTTCCTATTCAAAATTTTGAATTGAACAGTATTCATAATGTGTTTTTGTCAGAAAAAGTTAATATTATTTTTAGATTAAAAGGCACAGAGATATGTTCTATGCAATTCCTATAAATGAATAAAAGTGCATTCAGGATTGAAAAGCATTCATTTTAATATTCGTGAATCAATATTTCTGAAAATCTGAATCCATTTCAATCCATTCTCGTTTGCTGAGATTCAAAGTCTATTTATATAAGACTTCTTAAAGTTTTGATTATATATTGTATTATCAATCTTTGCATTTTTATCGTGGTAAAAGATTTTTATTGGCACGATATATCACCCACGCGATTATTCGTGTACAGAAGTTAGTACAATCACGTACGACCTTTCGCAGGTGATCGCCATACTAGCATCATGTCGATCACGATCTCTATCGCCGTTCCATCGATTGGTATTCTTGCAATGTCGATTCGTCCGGACAGCTAGTCAAGCATGGGAAAAGCGCGAAGAATTCTTATGATTTAGATTAACTTCGATCGACATCGTCATGACACGCGTCGTCTGTGAATGATAATGTGACAAAACCACTTCTTCACGTTGTTATTTCACTGTCACTATCATTTAACTAACGATCGACTATACGTACGACATCGTGTATTTTCAAATTGCCTTTTCCAAATTTGATTTAATTATAAACTTTGATAAAATTTTATGATATATTTTATGATAGAATCTGCAATATTTGTGCACATATTGTATTAATACAATAATACAATAATAATTATTGTTATTGATATATATCTGATTTATATATAGTTTATTTTTAATTTATCTTTTAAGTTGGCAAGTCCATAAATTCCGTTTAATTTTTTTTCAACGTTGCAAAATTTAATGTAATATGATCAATTTGCCAATCATTTGAAGGAATATCGATCAATAAAATGATTTTAGATTTTATTTTGGCCTGTTGTATTTCCCATGACTAGTTTTTCTCGTTCTCATAAAAAATTATTGCTAAATTATTTCTCGGCAATCGTCTCTGTTTTTTTCCTTATCGTTTTTCACGACGAAAACAATACAAAAGCTTATTTTTATTATCTACGGATTTAACTATTTATTCATGAGATGAATCATAAAAACCGCTAGTGTAGGACGATTTTCGCATTTTCTAGCAGTGTGAACAACCGGTTCAGAGTCCGGATTAGAGTTCTTTAAATTTCACTTCTTAACTGTTCCAAATGTAAATAACTGCACTCGTAATAAATGATCAATTTCTTGCGGTAAACCGCCAAGAGTCGATGGTAGCGGCATTTCAAAGGAAGGAAGCGTTTCGTGTTTCAAACGTTACTATGCGCAGCATCTGGAAAACGAGATGTAAATTATTTCGCGATTTATGTACTCTCGAAATTCGATTCGGCCATTATTAAGAATCAACACGATAGTAATTTAATCCAATGTAATTAGTGAAGCGGGATAATATTTTTAATTATTTATCATAAAATAATAATGTCAATTAGGATTACTTGCGTCAAGTAAACAATTTCTTGATATGTATATATAATGCAATATTTTTGTTTTACATATAATAATGTGTTTCCGGAATTCTTCTATGAATACTAATAATTTGAAACGAGGTTTTTTGAGAGCAAAACATGAAAATAAAATGTAGTTGATTTTTAAATTGTTAAATTTACATTACATTACTTTTGTGCAGCATTCGTAAAATTGAAATCTACAGAGATCTAAGATATGATCATTGAACTTAAAATCTTTATATAACCAAGAAATGTTAATTATTCTATATAAGGTACAAAATTAAACATTATATTCTATATAATACAAATTAAATTTATTGAAAGCAAATTTTCCAACTTGTATTTATGTCATCAGTCAAACAGAATTTTATAGATACAGTATTGGATATATTGTTTCACAATCAAGTAGTTTTTTTCTCAAAACAGTTACGTTCTGATAAATAATTGACTATTCAGGAATAAACAAATATATATATTGAAGCAACATGGATTTTGAACAAATTACAGCAATTTTAAATTGATAGAATAAACTATTAAAAGATACGAGATTAATAAAAGAAAACAATAAATCATTTGATTTATTTAATGTCATTAATCTAAATTTTCAAATAATCTTTGAAAATGACATATTTAGATAAGACTCAATACACATTACTTTATCTAGATTAATCGATTCATGCATCAGATCGTTTATAAATATATCGCTGCTTTGTGTCATTAATGTTTTGTACATTCTTAAAAATTTTTTAATATATAGTTTCTCTCTCTCTCTTTTTCTTTCTCTTTCTGTTACTTACATACATAGATTCTCGTCGAAATAATTAATAGAATCAATCTGTATCAATTTGTAATTCCACATAGTGGCGATGATTAGTACTTCATATAAGATTCATTGAAAGATATTAATTTAAAAAAAAGTCACAATTCATGTTATAAACATTTAAAAAATGAAATATATTTTTGCCGGTATCATTGAATTGGGAATAATTGCTTACAATTAGTTATGTTGCGTAAAGAAACACTTGGGATGTTTTCTTACACTTCAATAAAAGTCTATTATTAATTGCAGTATATTGTGTAGTATTGATTGTTCTACAATTTATTAGTATTTGAGATCATTGTGTATATAAATTTATTCAATATTCTCTTAAAAAAGTAAGGAAAAACTAAAAAAGGATTCTCGATCATTAAAAAAATTAATAACGTATCTAATAGCTCTATTTTTTCATTGCCAGATATACAAATTATTCCGAAGGATTATTCAGTAATAGTACAGCACAATTATATTTTATCTTTATGAGAATCATAAATCGTATATTGGAGATATACATATTAATAAATACGAGCATCAGATTATAACGTTTTTGATTATACAATAATTACATATACGCAGTAACTCTTTTTGTATAAAATTTTTTTGTTCTAATGGGTAATATAATAAATTAATAATAATATGTAGAATAATCATTCAGAATAAAATATGTTAAATTTATATTACAAAAATGAGATATTTCTAAATTCAGAGAATCTCAGTCAATGTTTCTAATAGACAATTAGCACTTATGGAATCGTTATTATACGTCAAAATAATTTGTGCAACTATAAAAATTATTCCCAGTTGGGAAAGGCACATTTTTAGAATTCGAGTCCGGGTTACGACGTCGTGATACGTTCACATTCTCATTATATCGTGAAATTACTTGCAGATCGAGCTGCTAAATTCCGAAATTAACAATCGGGCACTATCAGCGTGCGGACAATCGGCATTCCTCAAACCTGAGATTCCTGCGATTCGCGGTAACAATTGCGGACAACGTATGGCGAATAGTATGAATTCGAACCCGATTGCAATCTTGAAAGGAAGCACCTACAGTCTCACAGAATCCTTCGTCGCCTGCCATTGTAATTACGAGAGAGCCTTGTAAAATCGCTGAGAGAATCACGTGCGACTCGAACGGCTATTCTAAATAGGCAATATATAGTATCCTTTTGTCCTTCCTTTTTTTACTTACAACAATACAAATATTACCGTGTGAGAAATTTCGCTTCGCGATAAATGAACATTTACAGAATTGCACTATATAACAAATAATATTTATCAAACGATATTGTAAATCAAAGTAAAAAAAGATCTGTGCATAATTAAATTTTATAATGATGATGACCTAATTAAAAACATTTTGATTAATTAATCTGTATAAAGACAACATGGAGATATGTATTATGTAGGATATTGAGAATTTATTGCAAAATAAAAAACTCTTTTTTCAATAGCCTATGAATCATCGTATAAGCTTCCGCGCTACATCCTGCGAAATTCCACGTATATGCTATATCGCGCTAAAATCAGTAGCGTAAAATTGGATGATTAAAGAAGCAGCGAATAAGAACGAGTATCTCGTGATAGCTATCTTTTTCCTTACGTGTTTTATGTCAAAAAGCGACATGCATTAATGACGATTTATCCAAATGCCAATTAAATGGAATCGTAATATTATTGATAATACTCTTTTATTCTCATGTTAGTTATATTTGTCAGTTATATTTGTTTACATAAATTTCATTAAATTTTAAATGTTTAATAATTTCAGATGTTTTGAAAATATGATAGTCATTCGTCTTTGAGCTTCTCAGTATTTATTTGATATTTCTCGTATTATATAACAAACAATTAAAAAAAAAAGGAGTGGGATTTTCACCGGACGTTTGCATCTTCCTTTGCTCAGAAACGATAAAAAAATGGCCCCGTTTCCGCTTCGCGAAGTGCGATTAATATGCAATTATTCAGGTCAACAATGGAATCCCCAGTCATGTCTATCAATACTAACTCTCTGAAACTCTCTCCTTCCTTGAAATTGAAGGTATCCGTATATTATCCGTATAAAAAGGGCAATTTATTTTATAAAGAAGCGAAACACGAGATATAATGATACAACCACATATAGAAAATATAATACTGTGTACAATATCGTTTACTGTTATTGATGTATTGAATAGAGTGGCAGTTTCACCTGATCTAATTTTGAGTGGCTGTATACTTTTCATCGGACTAAGCGATATGGACTACGCTTCGTTAATCATTGGACGTGTCGGAAGAAATTATAGATTCTTATTTCGCAAATATCACAGAAAGTGATTATCTGTGAAAAATTACAGCAAAAATCATCATCGTATTATAAATGATATAATATAGCTGGAATATCTCTCTCTCTCTCTCTCTCTCTCTCTCTTTCTCTCTCGGCTTTATTATTGAATTTTCAATGAAAATGAATTAGATGTATAATAAATTAACGTAGAAAAAGATAATTGTAATATATAATAGAAAGTATTTTCTTGTTTATCTCCACGACAAAATTATTACACATTAATTACACAAAGTATCTCCAATTATTGATAGCAGAATGATACATGCCGTTTGCTGCAGGCAGCGACTTTCTGATCAATGTCTTCCTCCTTTAATTTTGCACGTTTTGTTTTTTTTAATATAACTATCTGTCTCTTATTTTCAAAAAATAAAATTTGGAAATTTTCAAATTGAAATGATATTCAAAGAAAAGGTAATAAAAATAAAATTGATATATAACTCAGAATGATTTTTATTTTCGAAATTAATTTTCATGAAATTTGATGAACTTGAAAACTTTTCGTAAATAAATGTACAAGAGTGTCTATCAAAAATTTGTCTCTATAATTTATAATGCAAAATACGAAGAAATGTTGAATAAATTAAAAGTAATTTATTTATTAAAGATAATTCTAGAACAATTTTACATATATCTATTTCACATATATATGTGCGTACGCGTGTATTCATGCGTTTTGTGAAATCGCGCGAATGTTTGCGATATTCGTTTCGTATCATGTATGCTACAAGAGAAATAATACATTACCATGTAATGCTCATAGCGACACATACCGGTGCTTTGTTTCAGAGAATAACGGTCCGTACGCACATGTACAATGCGAAATACGAGAAATGAAAAATTAGAATACATTAGCGGTATACATTATTGTGTTGAATTTAGCTTTGGCTATTTTAATTTTATCTGTTATTATGTTATTCGTATATCGTTGGAAAATATCGAAGTAGAAGAATGTCAAGAATCCATAAATAACTCCACCAGCATATTATTTAAATTAATATACTGTTTTAATTAATACGTCAATGTAAATTAAAAATATATAAACATAATCTGATTGCAAATAAAACTAAACTTTGTGTATCAAATAGAAGAAAATAATATTTAGAAACAATGTAGAATACAGTATTTGGTATATAATATTATTAAGATATTTAGCATATTGTAGTGAGATTTATAAGTCGACGAAATTCCTTCAATAGCGATAACCATTGTTCATAATGGATGACATACTTTAATTGGTACAGAGAAAATTAACAGTTACAAAATTAATAGACTGTTAGACAAATATTTCTTATATCAATTTAGTACATCATGGTTTATATTTCAAAGAAATTTATTTCTACATAAATTATAAATTATTCCAGCAATATTATATCTTTTATCTTTTTCAAAAACTAAATTAGAAATGCTTTATAGCGATAAATCTTCTAAAATAGCAATATTAATAACATTTTATTTTTAAACAATTAAAGATTATATATTAATAATTAAAAATTTTTTTTATTTTTTAAAAATATTACATTAATTAAAATATTTAATATCAAGATATTTGAAGCAACAACTACAGACAATAAATTAATTTTATTTTCATCAATTTTATTTTCATTTTTTAAAATAAAAGTCATAAACTAAAATAATAATACGATAGTATCATAATACTTATATGTATAATATATATTATATATATATATATATTTATTAATTTTTTGTGTCAAATATCAGTTGATGATAAAATAGTATAC
>Ga0157364_1004882_pt1 | contig 13508 bp, 7 predicted proteins | sample AttsexASBM2_FD_111476 | JGI IMG/M metagenome (GOLD analysis project Ga0157364, IMG submission 111476) | Fungus gardens microbial communities from leaf cutter ant in Ribeirão Preto, State of São Paulo, Brazil - Atta sexdens ASBM2 | ecosystem: Host-associated > Fungi > Mycelium > Unclassified ... | reverse complement strand
GGAGAGAAAGAACGAGAAGAAGAAGTGGCAGGCAGGTTGAAGCCCAACACGAAAACTCACTCCTAAACCGTCTAAGGACGCGCGATTCGGGGACCGAGCAACGGATCGACCGACCGGTCGACCAATTCGTCTCTTCGGGACCCCCTTTAGGTCCCCTTTAAGCCCCCTTTAGACCCCCTTTCGGCCCCCTTTAAAACCCCTGGCGTTCGCGCGATAGATATGACTAGCGTTGCGTCGCGTCGCGTCGCGTCGCCGTGCGTCGTCCTTCCCGAATGTGCGGCCGTTCACGAAAGCCCGACGCGCATTCAGAGTGCGAAACCAGTTTTCGGAGCCTCTCGGCAAGGGCCCCGATTCCCCCCCCCCTCCCCCCTCCCCCCCGAGGGCCCTCGAGAGACAACCAGAGGCCGCGAATGCGAGCGCGAGAGCGCGCGGTGAACCGACAGCAAAATAGTCAGGGTCGCGCGCGAAAGCGCACAAGAGATTCACTTTCGGCTGTCCTACTTTTAGATCCTACAGTTCTTCTATCTGGATGCACCAGAGTAGTGCAACTTTTTGTTTCAGCAAGATGCAGACTCTTCTATTGGCTACTTCAAACGCCATTTTTGATCTAACGATCTATCATCCAATAAGCGTTTTACTATAATTCTTCGATATGATATAATTACTAGGGCAAATGTCTCTGGCGCAAAGATCCGCCATATTTACCCTAATAATTATCAAATATTAAACAAGGGCAAATTATGCTTACAAGCATAATTTATTCTGTTTACTTTACAGACAACAAGGATGAACTGATGTTTACAGCGCGTGAGCGTAAAAACGAAACGCATCCCAGACGTGTACTAAAGTAGCACAAAACGGAACGCACCCCTACTAGATCCGCCGCAAGAGTGCAAAAGGAAATAGGCGCTTGAACGTTTCATATACACGGAAAAATCTGGGAAAAGTGAAAAACTATGTACTATAGAGTAAATTACACGGCGGGAACGTTGACCTCGTCACTGACTCACTGAGTCGCGGCTGCTGCTATTTTTATCGTTTACTTTCCTTTTAATCTCCCCGCAGCTTGTCGTCGTAGTTCCAAGTTACTCCGAGTTCTTGTGAGTTTCGAAAAAGAGACAAGCATGTTCCAACGACGGTGATTCGAGGGCGATCAGACAGGATGGCGAGGCAGGAAGTTAACTGTAGTCGATGACTAAGTGCGAACAGGATTCCACGTACGTGCCGGAAACCGTCAGTTGTCCACGCAAAAGCGTACCTATACGTGAGCGAGAGGGGGAGGAGGATAAGAAGAGATCGAGATAAGATCACCCTCGCTAATCTTGTTCGGAGGCCATGTGGCCTCACGAGCACAACGAGGGTAACCCCGTTTCTCATTCGTGCGAACTCAAAAGATTACACCGCTTAGCGGTAAACGCAGCCTTCTCCAAGTCTACGCTAAATACAAAGGTCTCGAAATCCTGGAATATTTTTTCTTCTCCCGAGGTGTCTCCTCGATCGTCTATAGAGAATCTTTTTATTCTTTTGGCGGAAAAAGTACCATTTATCGCGATGGCACATAATATATGTAACAGCTCCAAAAGATATACAAAATGATAAATAAGGTTAAAGCTGTGAAAATTAAGAAAACTATGAATAGTTTCTATTATGTACTGAAAAAGATTCACTAAATTTTGAGAAATACTTATTTCGTACTAACTTATAGTAAATAAATATATACTCGATAAAAAAATGATACTTAAATCTAATTAATGATTCTTGTACAAATAAATATATGTTTACATCTAGTAAATATTTGGTTAGTACTATTAAAAAAAAAATTAGTAAATTCTTTTCAGTCATAGAGAGAGAAATTTTGGTAGAGAATAAATAAATATATAATTGGGTCAGTATATGTTTTTGTAACAGAATAAAAGATGATTAAATTAAAACAAATTCAATTTGCTTATTACATAAAGTCGCTTCTTCGATTTTAAAATTTATAATATTCTTAAAAAAACGAATTGTTTTGAGGATTGTTTTGATGATAATCAATTTTTCTAAAATTTGTGATAAATATATTTTAAGACTATTATCAAGAAATTTTCTGTGTCAAAAGTAATAATCATTACTTAAAAGAAAAAATAAGCTAACAATAAATTACATTTCTTCAAGCAGTATTTTCTGTATATGTTTGTGTATTGTTTGTACATTCTACATACAAACTTGTACAGTTGTTATCTTCATAGTTGATATCACTATACAGGTATATTTTTCTCCAAGTGTGTAATCTATCTGCTTTAGTCTTTATCTTCATTTTGTGATATCATGCATCGTTTCTCGCTGCGATAATTACTATTATCAATATTTTCCTACACCACCGTTGCTCTTCCTATTATTATATTCCCTAGCGACCATCATCACTGTTATTGTACTCGGCATTCCTACAATTGTTATCGCGCCGAAGACCCGTTACCGTGCAGATAGAAGAGTAAAAACTCTTTTCCAGAATTTATACAATTTCGGGCGCGACGAGACGAGAGGGAATCTCTTTATCTTGGAACGGGCGGCGTCGTCGAGCGATAAGAAACTCGTACGAAAACCTCGGTCGAAAGAACGTGCGAGCGTGCGTACATACGAGAGAAGGACCGACCGTCCGACGGTAGAGGGTCAATGACCGGCTCTCGCTCTCCTCTCTAGTACCTGTATCATCCTCATCTCTCCACCTCGAGCGGAACGCGCGCGAGCCTAACCGCTAGCGAACGCATCTTCGTCCTCCTCCCCCCTCCATCCTTCTCCTCCTCCTCCTCCTCCCCGCGAAACTAGTCTTACGCGCAAATTACTCCCGCGGGATTCCGCTCGAGCACTCGCACGAGATCGAACCTACGAGATCATTTTAATTCCAACTCTTTACTCAAATCGGAAGTTTACAAGAAATAATCAGAATGACGAATTCTCATTAGGGGGAATCGGCTTTCCAACATAAATTTGTTTACAACGTAATAATGTATTATTAACACTATTACTCGCGTGATTTTTTTAACGTAATTATTATTCGCGTGTAGAATTATTTGAATCACAAGAAAAGAGTTGAACATTGTATAATAGAATATCTTTAAGAAAAGTTGATAATCTGAAGGAGGAATTAAGAGAAGGGGTATAATTTTTAGTAGATTTAATAAAAAATTTCTAAAATATAATTTTTATTGACGATTCTTATTAACATAATTTTAGAAACATAAAATTCTGATTAATGAATTTGATAATTTCACAAAATTATTTTCACCCTCTGAATCTAATTAAATTTTTTAATACTTTAGCAAAAACTGTTCTTTTCGCGTACATTTAGCAAATTTATAAAACTGGAGTATCCTGGAGTATACCTGCGAGTAATGAAGGGTTAATCACCATTTTTTATCTCATATAAATAATTATTAAACAAAAGTTTTCAAATAAAGACTAAACCCCTCAAAACAAAGGGTGAAGATAAATGATGCTGATTTGTATTAATAATATTTTATGCAATTTTATTACTAGGTATTTAACGCTTCCCACGTTCTACTATCATTACGTAATCCAATAAATCCTTACATTTCTCATACGAAAGCAGCTCCTTTAGGAGGTCTCGCGCATAAAATATAGGAGAAAGGGAGAGTGTGAATACTATATGGCGTAATTTCACACTTTTGCAGTTAAATCGTGAACGTTTAACGCAACTCGAAAGAGTGGCAATGGGAAATGAGAGAGAATCGATATAAATGCCAGCCGATAGAATTACAAACCTCGAGAGTCATCGAGGTTAAGCGACCCGTCATTCAGCGCGGTTAGCATGCGCGCTACAACGTTATTCGCCCTAACGCGATAACAACTCGCGCGTTCTTAACCCACTAGATGTCAATTCGCGCGTGTATCACGCGTATCAGCTGATCGGCTCTCGCGTGCGCCAGCCGGCCGGTCTCTTCGGCTGTTCGCCAATTGCCGATTGGGATCGCGGCATAACGCAATCGCGCATAATCGCCGATTAATAACTATCATTACAACCGATGGGGAATGCAAATACGAAGCGGGCAAGCCGCTTATTTTTCGCGCGCGCTTTTCAATGAGAAAGCTATAATAAGCGATGCGTCGATATCATAATTATAATCGAATCGTCATTTGGAATAAACTGCGTCAGTTTTTAATTATAAAATTGTATTGTTAAAAATTAATACTGACTTTGTTAAACTGTTTCGTATGTATATGACATTCATTTTTATATGGAAAATACCTACACTGAAAAAAAATATAATTAATTTTAATAAATATTTAGTTGAATACTGCCAACTAAATATTTATTAAATATAAAGATATATTTATTTCATACAAGAAATGTTAATTTGATTTAACAATCATTTTTTTTTATTGAACAAATATTTACTCACTGTAAATAAATGTTTAGTTGGCAGTATTGAATTAAATATTTATTAAAATTAATTATATTTTTTTCTCAGCGTATAAATTTCCAGTCACTTTTAGCACAGACCATACATTTGAACCTTAAATGTAAAATCAGCTTTGAAATCCGATGTGTACCCGATTAATTAGTTCCCTTTTTAAAAACCAGTGATTCAATTCCGATCTCCTCTTTTTTCAAATATTTAAACGTTAAATGCTCATCCAGTTAAACGAGATACCAAATATATGTAATGAAAAAGAAATAAATCGGTTGTACGATTGTTAACGCAATCGGCAATATCAAAAATAATATAATTAAAGAAACAATTGTGTTCGTAGATCAAATAATCGCGTAATAAAGTGGTAAAACAATTTCTCCTCAATTCCCATCAATTAAGACTCGCTACGTATTCAATATAGCGCGATGCAACGTGCCTGTTTTTCAGAGATTTTCTATACAGTACTATATAAATATATTGCAAATTTTTGTATTTGAAAGCTGCTATCTACTTCTTTTTACCGATCTAATTTTATTTATCTTTTTTTTATATAAGATACCTTTATATAAAATATAAAATATCTACAAACAATTTTCACACGAATCTCAATAAAATCTAAAAAGAATCACGAGTGAAGTCCGGCATTGCATATTTTCTAATGCAGGCTATCTCAGAAATACATATTTTATCCTTTCTAAGAGTTTGGAACTCGATTATTAATAATTTTAATCTTATTCTCTCTTGCCTTTTCACACACTTTTCTCTCTTCGATTCCGTCGCACGCGCCTACGTACGTGAACGATTCATCGATCTCGGGAGCACATCGGCGTACCGAGCTTTGACCGAGAAACAACCGGGGGCCAGTGATCTTCAACTCGTTCAACAACACTCTGCGAGGTGGCATTGCCTGAATGCCATGGTCAGCGACCGTGAGGGATCGAGAATTTAAATTCTGCGCCGACTCCCATCGGCCCACCGTCTTCCTATCTCGCGGATCCTGCAGCACAATCTTGCTCGCGTGCAAAAAAAAAGAGCGTGAAAAAACCCAGACACAAACTCGGCGAGATCGAAAACCGCACGAGATAAATTTTTATCGAGACACTGCAGCTTTTGTGCAGATAGGTGTGAGCAGTTCATTCCCCTTGATTGACGTCATTAATATTTCTTTAGTAATTTTTTTATGCACTGAGTAAAATGTAATTAAACGTAGCGAGTTAATTAAACAGAAAATAAATGCAAATATCTTGGAAAGAGAAATAGAAAGAGAGATATATTAAAGATGAGATATATCAAAACGTAGGCCTGTCATTATATATAACTTTTTTTTTTAGCCTTCCTGAATTATTAACTGTCAGCTTTTGAATTATATTAAAAATGGGAAACGTAAAAGTCGGTTGTGAAAGAAATACGATAAATTTGTTTCTTAAATGCGTCAACCAGCTGACGGCTGTGAAGGTCTTTGACCTTTTCGAATTATCATCGAGAATCCGTGACACTTACTTGTTGCATTTATCCAAACTCGAGTCATGGTAATTAACGACACCGTTAAATATCGCTTCCACCTCCGATTTCCGCCACCGCCTTTCGATAAAAAAGGTCAGTGATACTGACACACATTTTTATTAATAATTTACGACATTTACGAAATATCCAAGTATTAACTTACACCTCAATTCATCTGTTAAACTTTAGTTATTCACGAAGATGATTTTGTGAAAACCGAAACAGGTTTGAAAGAAATATATCTACTTGTTTGTTTTTTAAAGAGGAGCACTAATTCGAGCTCATTACCCTTTGTACATTTATATTTAAATTTTAATTTAATTCTCCAATTAAGCCAATTAGATTTTTCTTATTATTTATTACATGGGTTGCTTACTCAGAGAAATTTTTTTTTCTTTTTTTTTTTAAGATAGAATTTCAAAATATATTCTTTCCATTTACGACTCGCATGAGAAATACTTCGTGTTCAAATTATCGCGATAACGGTAAAAGGATTTAATGGATCTAAAACACAAATGCCAAGGTTTAGAATCGTGTTTCGATCCGCGGCTTTGGTGCTTCGGCTTTTATTCGCTATTTAGAGCAAGGCCTCATCAAGGCCATGAGAGAGCATAATGGCCGGAAGTGCGACTTCCACGCGAAAACGTCATGTGCATTGCACTCGCCTCCTTCATTGCGATTACGAGTTCACATGATCCGAGAACATTCTTTTTATTAAGAGAAAACTATTTTCTTGATATGAAATATTGTCAAAAAATTGTTTAATATAAAGTATTGTAAATTTAAAGTATCAAAAATTATTATTAAAAAATATATAGGTACTTCAGAAGTGACATAACTAGAAAAATTCAGTTTCTCAGAAAATAGAAAAAATTATTTTTGAACTTGACAGAAAATTACTGACTAATCAAAAAATATCGATAAAGAATATATTCTTAACACAAATTTTGTCAATTTCGTCTCATATTATTTAAAATACCAATATTTTATTGTAACAATTTTCACGATTTTTTTTTATTATTCTTTTACAACGATTTTTTGATAATTTTCTAATGAAATCAAATTCATACTTTTTATGACATAATGTTTACTTAATTCATTCACTAAAATTAACTCGAAAATCGTTTTGTGTCATTTTTTAAATAAAGGAGCGATATACTAATATTCGATGCTGGATATCAAAATTCAATTTAGGTCAAAAGTTTAAGTTGAATATCGAAATGTAATGAATGGCAGTAATAAAATGTTCAATTTTTCAGGCATTCAGCTCTCAATTGTAAATTTAGTAAAATAACAATAATAACATGTAGCGTAATTTGGATTTTTGTGTTTACCGAACAAGCACGTGTCATTTTCATTTATCGAAACACGAATCCGCTGGTAAGTGTGTGCGTAACACTCGTGTGAAATGTATCGAAAAAACATTGTATCCCGAGGTCATTAAATCCCTCGTCGCGCGTCACAGAAAAGAGTATCACTTTCATTTTCGCGTTAACCTGACACAGCTCCGATGTGATGTATAAATCTATCGTGCTCTCTTAAAAGTAGAAAACGATGGGAAAATACAACGACTATGAAATAGGAAGATATTTCGGCATCAGGGCTCTCTGTAACGGTAAACGAACGGGCGAGAGCGAGCCCTCCGTAGAGTTGCGCCCTGCGCGCATGCCACTTGCACGGCAAAAGGGTCAAAGGACGAACGGCGAGCCGAGGGCGGTACACGAAAGCGTCGTCCCCGAGGCATCGATCGAAGCACTGGCCAAAAATTCGCGCGTTGCTCCGCTTCAATTCGATAAACGGATAAAGTGAAGAGAGCGAACGAAAAAGAATCGCTATTTACTTGGCACATAACAAATCACATAATCGGTGCACAACAATGGCTGCGTTCAGCCAATAGAGCAGCTTTATAATTGTTGTAAGATTCTTTAATACGATGGATTATTGCCCTTAGTTTCGCACTGAATCTAAATGTATACAATGATATTAAAAAATTTTACAACAATTACAAAACTGCTTTCTTTGTTGAACACAACCCAATGTTTGATACGAGATAACAACGATGGCGGAGGGAGAGGGCAAGGGCCACAAGGGACAGGCGGCAAGGATCACGAGAATCGCAGGCAAGTTACGAAGATCGAGTGAAGTGTGATATAGTTCTAATCAGTGATAGACTTGACACTCTGAACCAGCTCTACCGTGTCTCCTGAAGGAACGCGTGACGAAAAAATGATGATCGCGCGGCGAGCCAGTCAGCGTGAACTTGGAGCGACGCGCCGCTGACTTCACGCGACACTCACCATTTAAATCTCCCAGCGGCGGCAGCGGCTGGTGGTGGTTTAAATCGACGCGCGTCGTCGAGTATCAGTCGCCTCTTCTCTTTCCGATGCACTCCGATACGATAATATTATGTTCACGCACTCCTTCTTCCCCACTTCTCCTCTCGTTCTCGTCTCTTATTGTTGTTATTACTGCTACTGTTGCAGTCTCCTCCTCCTTCCTCCTTCCTCCCCCGATGAGAGACGTTTTCAGCGTCTCATGGCTCCGACAATATTTCCTGATGTCGGGATTAGCTTGCTTGAGCACGAGTTGCTTGAGCGCGCGCTTTCCGGCAGTGTGTTATTGTATATCACAATAGCGTTTGAACACAAGAAAAAGAACACGAGCAGAGAACCACCGCGAAACGAGCACGCGCGACTCCGAGTACTCGGAACGGGCGCACTCCCACGGAACGTCCACCTCGCCGCCGTTCGTTGCGGCGTGAAGTTGCACTTCGATACGAGACCAACTTCTTGGCGGTTATCACGCGATCGCGATTTACGCGCACGCCTCACGGCACCCAGAAACTCTGGCAGTAATCGTGTGTAACTATTATTATGCTAGTGGCAGTGATGCGTCGTCGCGCGGTCTCGGGGGGGGGGGGGAAGAGAGACGGGAAAAAGCGTGTGTTGTATGTATGTATATATATATATATATATGTATATATATATATGTGTGTGTGTTGTGTGTGTGTGTGTGTACGTGTGAGAGAGAAAAAGAGAGAGCGGCGATAACGCACGCGGAGCGCGGGGAGACACCTCCACACGTCGAAGGCTCTCGCGCGACTGACGCGCCTGGTCGGCACGTAGGGCAAGTTGGGATTAGGAGGCGGCATCTCCCCCTTCCGCGCGCGCGCCGCCAACTTCAGTCGGTGGAGCGAGGAGGAAGCGCGCATGCGTAGCGGCCCTGTTTTAGAGCAGCGCGCCGCGACACTCATCGTCGAGCCACCGCCCGACGCGCGTTCACCCTCTTCGCGATGCGATGCGCTCTATCGAGATGCACTGTTCAAGTCAAATCATTTCTATAAAATCATTCATCACTGCTCCATATGTCGTTAATTTAACTAAAATAATAGAGCTAAACTATTTAACGCCATTGTTTTAGTTAAATTCAATAAGAAATGTTTAACTTGACAATGTTGAAAATGTTAAATTCGATTCAAATTCAGTTTATTATTTACCAAATACTTACGTAATATGAACGGTGTTCCAACTTTGAAAGTAAGCAATTCAACTATAAAAATGAATTGATTCACATATAAGGAAAATATAATAAATTGTTATTTAACTCAAAAGAGACTACGTTTTACAATACAATTATTCTTTTAATATCCAATTATTATTTTAATATAAAAAGTACCAAAAAGCAGCTTGAATATCGATTCGAAAATTCTAGATTTGCATTCTTACAAATAAGGAAAAAAAAATCCATTTTACAAAAAGATCCAGTTAGAAAATACATTAAATTCATATATCTCTTTATTAAAAGATATCAAACAATTCAATTTTTTATGTTATATTTATATTGAATATTAAAATATGCTTAATCTTCATTGTTTTTTTTGTACACATTGTGTCATTTAGATTCCCAGTAATTAATTAGTACCTTTTAATTAACATAAATTAAATGTCTTACGTGAACTCCGCGTCGGTAATTGTGTGATTACAGATTTGACGTAAACTCCGAAGAACTTTTGAATTAGAAAATATAGAATTTTTTCATTTAATGCTTCTTAGAGAAATTTGGATATAAAAGATGTATTTCCTTTGTGTTAATATTTTATATTTAATTTTCAATAATTTATATTAGAATTATTTTAAACTGTGACTTTTAAAAAAAAAACTACTCTATATTCTTTTAATTATACTTTACACACACACACACACACACACACACACACACACACACACACACACACACACCATAATATTATAATATCTGTGACAATTCAGCTAGTTCAGATCGATAATGCTTCAATTAGCATAGCGACTTTAAATTATTATTATAGTTAAAAATATTCCACGTCTCATTTCTAAAACTGTTTGGAACGCTCGGCTCTCATTTAACATAAAATTCAACAAAGCGTCTCCGATTTGACCTACAACGGTCAAGATTTGGAAAAGCAAAAGGAGAACTGAAATTGTCTGTGATTCGACGAAATCATGCGAGCGCTTTTTCTTTTTCTTTTTGCGTCTAAAATTTCCCATAGACCACATATAGAACATAGAAGAAGGTATCGGCGGCGAATCGGTTTACTCGGAATTCAGACCTATTATTACGAGAGCGTAATCGTCTGATTATACGTCTGACACATACACGATGCCTCTCTCTCGGTAACAATATATATCGGATTCCCATCCCTGCAGCGACTAGTAAAGGAACCGTCGCCGGCTCCGGAATTTTGCAGCGACTCGAGGAATCGGCGGCTCCTTCTTCGACCCTTCCTCTCTTGCCCTTCCCGTTAGCGGAACCTTACTAAAATATACACGACGGTAGTTTCCGGTTTCGTTTCTCTTGTTGCGCGACGCGGCGGCGAAGAAACTCACCGGGCCGCAGTGACTCTCAAAGTTTCTTCCAACGACATTACCAAATTAACTCCTGAACGCCTCACTACTACAACAATATACTTGATGTATAGCAAAATCAACCTGATTCAACTACACTGAGAAAAATAGCATTCATTTAATTAAATTAATTTTATAGTTGTCTTAATTTCTTTCAGTGGAGAGCGTACATTCAGTCAAGTATAATATGTTTTCTTAAATATATACATTCTTCTTCTAAAAGAATGAATACAAATTAAATTAATTTAATCAACTAAACAATTTTTTTCCTGCCGTTTGTTTATAACTTTTATAAAAATAAATATATATTGTAAAAAATATTTTTAATATCAACACATCAGTTAAAGATATTTTTATAAAAACAACCTAAGATAAAAAATTTTATGCCGCATTTTCGGTTTACTTTTCCATGAGGAATTATTCTCTCTTCGAGAATGCATGCTATCGATTCGAAAACACGCTCTTTGATTATTGACATCTAGTTGTTTAAGAGAACGTTTGATCGTTATTACAGATTTAAGCAACTAATCATGCGCTGCCATAGAAATCTTTGGTTCATTTTGACATTCAAAAAAAGGTGACATTAAAGAATCAGCAAATGCCGAAACTTTCTATTACGATATAGGTTATTTAAATTATTTAAATGTGCCCTAGTATTTAAATGTATTCACTTCTTCTCTGTTTAAATATTTACACACGTTCGGTCAATTTTATTTATTTTTTTTTTTTTTTACCTAAAATACATGTGTCACATCCGGATAAAGTCTGCACGTGCCGATAATCACGCCGGAAATTCATGGAAAGGACAGTTTTATTAAAGTCTAAAAATTTAGCTAATTATAGATTTGAAAATAATTATATTGGACCATCAAAATAATTATAAAGGCCGCTTAAGAATGACAAACAATGCTCAATTCTTTTCAAAAACAAGAAGCACTGCATAAAAAAAATTTTCTTTAGATAAAAAAAAACTTTTGATACTTTTTCTAATAACAAGTTTGAATGCCCCAAATAATTATTTTGGAAATATGATGTTATCACTATAGCTTTAATTTATAATATATAATTTGTAAATCCGACAGATCGAATCGACGCACAGTTTATACAGCTAAAAGATGCATTTATATGTATATGAATTATTAAGAGGATGCTGCCGTGACGACCAAAATCCGAATCATTGTTTTCCCGCTGTGAAAAGCGGCTTTCACACATACGATTTACAAGACACCAACAGGTCATTATATACTACTACATCAACATTATGCGCATACATATACACAGATATACATAGAATTTTTCGCATACTAAAATATTTTTGTTTAGTCTTCTGAACATAATTCTAACGATTTACACGCACATTCTTTATTTTATATCTATTTTCAGATATCTCAGCAAAAAATCGTTCTTTCCAGTGTAGATACTTCAGCAAAACTGTTCTTTCCGTGTGGCAGTGCGTGATTTTCGATAGAATTAATGCAAGCAACAGTGTGAAACGTGTAGAAAAAAAGAAAAGCCAACGGGAAATATCTAATTGAAGTCAACTACTCCGATTATTACGGGAGAAGGTGATACGGCTTTCGACGCTCAAGCGAGGGAAATCGATTGTCAGGATGTGGCCGGCGATTCATAGCCCAGCGATGAATTAATGCGGTGACTGTGTAAGGATCCGTTATCCGGGCGGCCAGCCGGTTATCACGCGTAAGCAAACGGCGGGAATACAATATGCCGCGACACGAGCGCGAATGGTAAATAATGCCGCGAATTATGGAAATTATGGAATATTACGGAAAATAAAAAAAAAAACGCGTACAGAACTTACGCTAATCCGAGAGTCTATAAATAGCACGTAACGAACACACGTAACGAACTTTACGTCCGAACGTATGATTACGCGAGGTGGAAAAAATGCACTTGTCTCGCACGCAGAACGATGTCGAACCGATTAACAAAGAACGGTATTTAAACGTTACGTCATGAACGTTATGTACACGGAGAATTAATAAACGCATGTACGAAAAGACACGCTCGCTGACGCGCGATCTGTTACTACGACAGAGATTTATTCCGCGTAATTTAAGTCTGATTGTTTTTAATTAATATAAAAAATTTAAAGTACAAAATAATATCGAAGTTATTTTTTAGAATAAGTATTATTTTTATATCAAAGAATATCAAGACTATTTTACAAAAAATATCTTTATGTACACTCCAGAACAAAAGTTTGGAAATGCTTTGTAACAATTAATATTTCTGGAGTTAGCTATTCGTATAACGTATTTCTTTAGATCCAATAACTTTATTTAGAATTATTTGTTAAAAAAAAAACCATATTATGGATATTTGAGTAGAGGAAAGCCCCCTATTATGAGATAGGCGCCTAATATGAGATAGCGGCGTTTCCGCTAAATCTAATAGACGCTATCTGTTGGTTCCACCATGAATTTATTACTCTTGGATTGAAAACTATTTTATTCTCTATTAAATTAGATCATGCCTGTAGTCATTGTAAAAAAAGATTTTAGAACTTGGATGTCTTCAAGTTTCATTGAAATGAGTCTTTAAACATTGTTTATTATTTAATAAAAATAAATACTTGGCAATAAATTCTTCATGTAGTGGTAGAGTAAGATTACTAATACGTAGAAGTAAGAGTACTAATACGTAGAAAAATACGGAATAGTTGAATTGCTTAATTACAGAAGTTAGATTTGAT
>Ga0157364_1004881_pt1 | contig 13509 bp, 5 predicted proteins | sample AttsexASBM2_FD_111476 | JGI IMG/M metagenome (GOLD analysis project Ga0157364, IMG submission 111476) | Fungus gardens microbial communities from leaf cutter ant in Ribeirão Preto, State of São Paulo, Brazil - Atta sexdens ASBM2 | ecosystem: Host-associated > Fungi > Mycelium > Unclassified ... | reverse complement strand
TTATGTGCATCAAACGTCAAATCATATGGCATTTTAGAAGGCCAAATGTTAACGCTTTAAAACCACAAAAAGGCGGGAAGATATATAAAATTTAAATTGTTATTTCGGTTGTATCAAATCTAACTTCAGCTCAGAACTTTTTTGTACACCTAAGATAGAAGTACACTTAAGATAGATATATATTTATATTTTGATAAAAATTAATTGGAAATTATTTTCAATATTATAATATTTTTATTACTTCAATAAAATATACACAATAATTATAATAAAAACTAAATTAAAATTATATAATTTTTCATAATAATGCACCGCATGTTTCTAACATAAATCCAACTTTTATTTATCAGTTATATTTTACATATTTGTTGTATTGTGTATTTACTCATATATTATGAATCTATAAATAAATATTTGATCTCTATTCCAAAATGTTCAGCCTAAAATATGATAAAAGAAACTATTTCATCTAATCGAGAAATTTCCTTCATTCTTAAGCGAGAAATATACGGGACAGACTATATATTCCTTCGTATCAATATGCATGGATTTATCGCTAATAATTAAGACTCTAACTTCTCTGACCGTTTCCCAGCCTTTATTATTTATTCTACTTGATATGTGATACACGAGGTCCGAAAGATATTCAAAAATTTTTCTCGTTCTCGAGAACAGGATCACGATATCTCAATAAATGTACATCGTAAATTTATCATCCCTGGACAAGGCGACATGAGTTGAAGTTCGGAAGGTCATCAAGAGAAAATCTCGTTTTTGTTCGAATATCAAAATGATGTAACATAAAACTATTCAATAGTCAGATCATTTTGCTCTGAATATAAGCAAATATAAGCGATTAATCTTTCAATTATTATATTAAATTTGTATTTTCAATGTGTGAAATTTTTATTTTTTTTAAATTGTCAATAAATAATGCAGAAAAAAATTAATTATTGTAAAAAAACTGATATAACGGCAATAATGCACCGGGAACTAATTGCTATTTATTAAATAAAATTAATATAAAGAAAAGATTCGTCAATTCAGTCAATTATGCCATTTTGTGCGTTCGTAATATTATATAAAAATCATAAAGCAGCTATATGTACTTCCATTGTTTATTTAATTTTTATTATATTTTTATTAAGTTTGCAACATGTGCGAACATTACTCCAGCCTACTTTTAATATAAATGACATTTAGACATGTTAAAATATTTAGCAAAAGTATTTCAAACATTTATTTCCTTTTCCTTCTTATTGATTTTACGCAACGCTATTATATAAAGATAATTGAATAAAAAGCCTTACTAAGAAAAAACTTAGAATTAAATATACTGATCTGCATTTATCAGAAGAAGCTGATAATATAGTGGTATTGTGGTATCCATAAAAATTCGAAAAAACGAACAAGCGCCATATCACTTGTTAACCTCCCGCTCTACGTACCAATTATCATTATCGCCAAAGACTTACTTATTAAGCTATAGTTGCAAAATATTCGTAGTGTCAGTTACTAATAGTGCGCACGTGAATGACAGATATGACGTTAGAAAAAAATAAACAGCATACAAAAATACGCACATTAAATAGTCACAAAAAAATATAGAAAGAGAAATAGAGAAAAAAATTGATTCCTTATCATTTTTGGAATAAATTTCATAAAATAAATAAAATACAAAATTTTAAATCTTCGAATAAATATCATAAATTTGATTTTACAAAAAATCTTAATTTAAATTTACTAAAAATATATATATATATATATATATATATCTTACTTGTCTGTGATATATTAGGTCTGAGAAAAAGTTCGTGGCGTTTTTCTCGTTAGATGCATTAAAAAAACGCCACGAACTTTTTCCCACACCTAATATATATATCACAGCAAGTATAAATTAAAATTAGAGAAGTATATATCAAATGATAATAAAAATATGATAAATTATTATATAATTATAAAAAAATAATAAAAGTAAGTGTCAAATTCAAGAGCCTCTGATAAGACAATTCAATAATTATTTGGAAATTAGCATATACTTTTGCCGTTTGCGAACATTTATAAGAATGATTACGCAAGTTGAAATATGTAATCATTCAGACTGAACGATTTGCGAAATATAGCCAGAATATTCATAGATTGAGATATTCAGTGAATTAATCGAAAATATTACGAGTATTTAATTAGCGAGTATTTAATTACGAGTATTTAATCGTATTGATTAGCAATTTATCTACTTCAATACTTATTTTAATAAATAAATAATTCGTGTATTTAACATGTGTCATTTTTTTTTAGTAGAAGTATGTATACATATTTATACGACTGAATGAGGTAACATCCATTTTCATATTAATTTTTGATAATAATTAATTTTAATTTTATTTAAAATCTAATTTTTTTCTTAGATCAATGCTTAATAGTTGTCGATAAAATGTAACTAAATTAAGTTAAAAAATTAAAAGTTTGAAATGTAACTAAGTTAAGTTAAAATTAATTAACTTTTTAACTTAATTTCGCTATTCTGTTTATATTAATCGTACAAGTAAATAAAGAGACTTTAAAGAACGCTTATGATAGAAACAAATTGATGCTGGACAATGTTACAAAATATAATTATTCGAATGCAGTTGAATACGCACAGATACATCGCGAGCGCGATTCTCGATTCTCTGCAGGCGACGCGCTGAGAACACAGTGAATACACTTATGTGCACGCGTCCAATACGCGTATACATACGCGTATACACATACTTTTGCTTGGCCGTTATTCGCGCGTGCGAGACGTGCGTGGCCCGCAAGGTCGCGCAATGTTGCATCGCGAACTGCATTACGTGTACGCACATAGCTTGCATTGCGCAGCGTTCTCTCGCACTCTCTCTTTCTACCTTCACTCACACCCTTCCTTTCTCCTTCCCTTCTCCTCCCTCCTTTCTCTCTCTCTCTCTCTCTCTCTCTCTCCCCTCTTTTTTTCCATTATATATGTTCTTTTCTCTCATCGAACCTCCTTTTCACTCTGATTTTTTGCCATCATCCGCCTTGCGTCATATTGCATTTCCGGTGCTGTGCTCATTTTCTTCGCGGTTTCTTGTCCTACTTCGTCTATTTTTGCTATTCTAGGAACTCTATGGATCTCCTGTGTATTCAATTTTTTAAAAGGATAAATTTTTATCCTCTAAAAATTCACATTTATGTATATGCACACATAGATATCATATATAGTATGATAATGATAAGTGAAATTAAGAATCCATTCAACTTCGCGCTATTTAGATTTCTTTCGATTTCTTTAGATTTTGTAAAAAGTTGGCATGACACGTGGCAATTTTAACATTATTAATGAACGATTGAAAAATATAAGACCGCGTGACAATCGCAGCTGTTTCTCTCGCAACTAGACTTTAATACACCGACCGACACGTTGCACATATCAACGTTAGCACGTGCTTGAAAGTTAGACCTCGAAAGAGAGGAAGAGTATCATAGCTTAGATTTGCAAAGTTACATATCCGATTTAGAAATTTATTCATAGTTTCAGCATATGCATAGGCAATGTTCTACAATATAAATAAAAAAAAGAAAATAGTAGAAAGAAATTTATATATAATAACAGTATATTAAGAGAGAGAGAGAGAGAGAGAGAGAAGATAAAAAAGAGTTTGGTGATAATTTATACTAAATGTTTAGCGAAATAATGTCAATTAATTTGGTTAATATAATTAAACATAATTTTAAATTTACAAATATTTAAATAATTAAATATTACCAAACAGTATTACCAACAGTATATTTGTAAAGGTAAAATTATGTTTAGTTGTATTAACCAAACATTTAATTGGCATTAAATTTCACTAAACATTTGATAGCTATGATCAAATTCTTTTTTCAGTGTATGATATAACAAAATCTCTCTTTAATTAACGTTTATTTAAAAGTTTCCGGTCTTATAAAATTGAAATATATGCAAGTGATAAAAATTGAGATATAAATCGCCTGTTTATTACAACATATTTGTAAGTTGAATATAGTCTGTTCTAAAACACGAATTAGAAGTTTTTCTCTTTATTGTGATTAAATATCAGAGAATTCTGTATCTCTTATTCAATTTTAAATAATCACAGATATTTATATCGAATCTTTTCGATACGAAATTGAAGGAGATCCCGAATTTTTGTCTAATCTTTCGCTGTTTCAATATGATCAGAAAATTAACAGAGATCACTGCTCATCCTTGTAAAAAGTATTAACGCGTTAAAGGATTTAAAGACAATCCGACGCGGATAAGTACACGCGCGCAGAAATATGAGGTGTCACAATACAGAAAGTTGATAGCGTATTCTCGGGCTGTGTATAGCGTCAGCTTGATAAAGAAAGGAACTGCATGTGCCGAAAGTGACTCATCGAATTAAGAGCTATAGGTGCAGCGAGGTCATTGACTCGCACATCGTTGATGACCGGACAGCGACGTTGATCACCTGTCGGGTTTCTCGGACGACATATACCGATAACGACTTTTGCGATCATGGCTCTCTGCTGCCGCGTCATCTAAACACCCATCGGTCACGATATCGATAAAAAACTCATCGCGTCCAAAGAAGACACTGAAAGACATCCTATTTCTATGATTGATTTATATTATGTAAACAACTGAGTTTTTTAGTGAATGAACATTCATTAAATATATTTATACATAAGTAAATATATTTATGCAGATTACTTAGGCAATTATTTATCTTTCAAATTATTACAAGGGATTATTTATCATTTCTTTTTCGATTCTTATTTTAATGTCCTTGAATTGTTTTCCCTAATAATACACTTTATCCGGGATACATCCTGAAGATGTTCTTGAGACGTTCAAAGGATATACGAACGTCCTCAGGATATTCCCTGAAGGTCTGTGTTGTTAGGGTTAAATCTAATTTAAAATATCTTGTTACATTTTATCTATATTTAAACTATCGATTTTTTTGACTTAGTTGTAGAATTATATCAGCAGAGTCTCTCTCTCTCTCTCTCTCTCTCTCTCTCTTCTATTTCTCAAAAAAACCTATTACATGATTTATACATAATAGAATACCTAAAGAAAAGACCAACTTAAAAAAAAACACAGTCTTTTTTATACATTTCCTTTTTAACAAAAAAAAATTGTTTAGAAAATGAGTAAATTATTTTAAAGAACTGTTAATAATAATAATTCCTCCAACTTACAAAAACATCTTTATAAATAGAACTAAAACGTGGTTTTAAACGTAATCTACTTGATAAGAAATAGTTGCTGATATAAAAGCATTGCAAATAGAGAATACAATTGAAAATATATATATTTACACAAATATATATTTGACATATACGTTTTAATGAATGCTAAAACTAATGATAAAGATATATAAAAAGAAAGGTATCGACGTTACGATTCAATCAAGACATGATAAGACACATGCGTGAAAGAATTTTGTCTTATTTTCGATATCACGTTATCGGGACGATCAAACTTCTTCGATGAAAACATCATGTTTAAGAGTCTATATAACGTGTACGAATTAATCGCGCGATGGAGCACACATACACCACCATGGCCATACGGTAGACGACCCACGTACTGGCCCACGTGTCTCTTTTATCGTGTCCATAATTCAGTCATCGCTTCTAACGATAATTACTTGACGAGATCTTTCGCCGTCGTAAAATCGCAGATCTGTCGATGACATCATTACCAAGACCAGAATTGTATACCTAGCAGCCCTAATGATTGTATCGTGTCTCATATGAGAGACATCTATTTCAATTAAGCAATAGAAAAAGTGTTATAGAGAGCTGTTATTTATCGAAATAATTTAACAACAAATCTTTCATAATTGTATAAATATCTCTCTATAATTAAGCTCAGAATATAAAAGATCTAAAAAAATTAAGTACGCTTGAAATTCACGAGCAACAAGGTTATTTTATTAATCGCTGTTCAGAATCTTTTTCATTAATATAGTCAGAAGAAACCTATTATAGTCAGAAGAAACCTTTTTATACTTAACAGCTTATATATGTATAGTTAAATTTGGAAATTATTGATATTCTGACTTTTTTTTAATTAATGACTCGATTATAAATATCCATAGAAAATAAAAAAAGTTCGTTTATAAAATGTATACAAAAACATTTGAATGGGTCACGTAAACTATTTTAGTGCGTAATATGTTTAGTTGATATCGGTTTTCAGTGTCACAACCTACGTCATTGAGATAATAAACAATTGCCTGCTAGTTACTGGAGTAATTATCATGTATTTATGAATGACGATTTCACGTTTTTTCATCGTTTCAATAAGTAATTCGATGTCATTACGCGATATGTTCTCATTGCATTTTGTATAATTAAGCTGCGATCTCGTGTAATTGTTGCGCATCTTATTTGTTACTGCTGTTTTGCAATTATAGAAAAGGATTCGTTCACAGCCGTACTGGTGACGACTTCGCATAATTACGCACGTGTGTACATAATTAGTATAAAACACGTGTGCAAATAATTGAAAACAGAGCTGTAATAGAGTATGATTACTACAGAGATAATAATGAGGGGTACCTCAAATATACATATATTCGAAACATAGTTAACATATCGACTCACGATCGGTTCGATTGCAGTTCATATCGCTATCGATATCGCATCTAGTCATTAATCGTAATTCGGATGGTAATACGTCACCGCGATGGTTATCGATTCATAATAAATGAGCATATTGAAGCATTCGATTCCCCCTCATGTAATAAAATATGTGTTTTATATTGTAGAAGTTGTTTCTATTATTCTGTTAGTTGTCGTAATAATTATATTTTACATTCTACCTGTTTTTTCATTTTAACCAACATTTTCTGAAACGTTTCGTTATCATATATTTGTGTCTTCTCATCTTAATTCAGAGTGTGTTATTATATTAATGTATTTTTATTTAAAATAATCTTTAATATATGATATAATTAATATGTTATAAAAATTATAAATAATTAAAAAAGATTTAATACAATTAATACTTCATTACATTCATGAGACAAAATATCCCATCTTATGAATTCGCTAAATATATAAATAATATTTATACATATAATTATATTTAGCGCAAATCAGTTCACAATTTAAAAAATTGTTGCATTTATCTTTATTTAAAGGATGTATATTTAAAGAATATTATTAATTTTTATTTAATTGTAAATTATCAAAGGTAACAATAAAGAAAAATAATAATAAGTTAAATGAGAATCAAGCACTGCAGTTGATGCGCATAAATTAAAATTCGTAATATAGTGTTATTATTGTCTTAAATTATAAATTATAAATAAGAATCCGTTTCAGTGCTTTTCTCAATGAAAATCACAAACTGAATTATTTGACATATACGCATAAATTCCAATGATGAGGACCAGAGTTGTTAAAAAAAATAAAATATGTGTGTCATTCACAGCGGTTGCACAAAGCCGAGTGATCTTATTTCAACCTAAATTAATTCTATAAATAAACGACACACGTGCGTCCAGAATTCAAACAAATGGCAATCAAAAAGGCAAAAAATAAGTTAAAATAAGGAAAGTTGAGATATGATATTACGATCAGAAACACCTCTCGCAAGTAATTACAAAAAAACCACATGAGTAACGTAGGTGAGTAATGTAATAATATTAAGCTAGCTTGATTACTAATGGATAACTAATTTTAAGCAATTCTTGCTTTATCCTCGTGGATATATCTCAGATTTTTGTCGTTTAGAATCGATTAAAAATTTTACTACGACAACACTACGTTAACAAAAAACGATTGAAATAATCGAGAGAAATGCGATTCATGCTAAGTTTCCTTGTTATTTTTTATGCATAGTGTGACACGCATTCTGCGCAGCTGAATGTCATGCTGCACACGATAGAGTGTGGAAAATGCATACATCGATTATCTTTATAAAACGATTGTCCTTATCGTATCCTTTCGAGTACACTGACTTCTCAAGAGCGATGGTGCGGAGGTAGTTGTTCACCTGTTGCGTTTGACGCAACGATAGCTCTCGATAAACACATAAAACCGTCCCGACGATAGATTAGCACCGATGAACGAGTCATTCTTTTTCTGTGAAAATTGATGTGCAACAGTTTACTGTACTTTCGGCCAACGATAACGACGATAATGATTATTCACAGAAAAAGTCAATGATAGAAAGCTGGGTTACCGTTTGTCCTTTAATAAAAATAAATACTTTCGGGATATAAATGATCTCGCATGTATATAATTTATTTCTTGCATACACTCAAGCCATTAACCATTACTGATTTATACAGCTACGCAAAAACTTTTTAATATTAATAAATAAATAAATTTTGAATTTTGAATTTAAGTCATAATATAGGTTTTTATAATACTTTTTTTTTACGAAAATCTTCTTACAGAGACAAGTAAATATTGTATGCATGAATAATTACATAAATTTTACTGGCATTTAGCGAAAGTTTACACAATGCCGAATATTTAATTTGTACATTAATTTAACTCTGGTCTGTGTGATGAAAAAAAGATTGATAATAAAAAATCGCTGAACGTGCCGCAGTGCATGTGCCGCAAACAGCATACAACTAAAGCGTGAATCGATTATCCTGTTGTAATGAAAACCGACGAATTATGATAGAAATATTGTATTATGATAGAAATATTGATCGCCGGTCTAAAATTATAAATATTAATAAGTAAAGGAGTTTCATGCAATCTATAATGGAGCGCGTGTTGTAACGAAATTATGATGCAGAATTCGTAGAGATTCTTAACCGCAGAATCGTCCTATGACTAATGACGGAAACTGCGACCACGAGCTACAAATCAAAGAAACGGCATCGAACATTGCGCGATTATCGACCGCATTTTCGTTTAAACAGCTGCACGTGCACGCATTTTACATGAGTCGCGACAATTACTTAAAAGCTGACATCGCATTGTGTCATGCACAGATTTGCTGACTTCTTATTTTTTAAAATAAATATCGACTGACCAGTTCGATTCCACTTGAGTGGAGTATCGATGAACTCAAACGGATGTTGTACCCCTCTCGCATTATTAAAATCCCTAAAAATGCAAGTCACACTGTTAAACGTTTGTCTTAATTTATGGAAATACCGGATTATTTTTCAATTATGCACATGCAATCGAAGCCATCGATATCATAATCTGTGGTTTTCCGTATAAATCCATTCCGTACAAATCATTTTCTCCATTTTAACAGATAATCGCGAAATTTCCCAACATTCGACATAAATATCGTATTTCCTCGAATTCACTTCATCATCACAATATATATATATAATAAACAATTTAACCTGAAACTTAAGAAAGAAGTTTCATATTAGCTGATAGTATCAAACTCTTTCAAGTTCTCAAGACACATAATACAGATACAATAAAAATGTACTTATCTCTTTCTAAATATTTATATGTAGTTTTTTTATCTAACTCTATTGTCACTAAAGATTTACTATTAATTTAATTCGTTTTAATCCATAAAATATCTTATCATTTTTTATTAAAGCGATCCTAAAGCCATCTTTATTACCAATTCTGTAGAACTTAGTCATATATGATTTACGTGTCATTGACATATCATTATATACTATTACATCAATATTGCTTGCACACGTACAAATTTTCTAACTAACTATAATCTTTTATATTAGGTGTCTAAATCCAATTCTAGGAATACAACATTGTTTGTAATTCCTAATCCATACCAAGATTGTTTTGTAAGTGTAAAATATAAAGCTTGTTTTATATTTTATAAAGCAAATATTGTTGCGAGTCAATGTCAAAAGCTGATAACAAAACTGTATCTTTCTAACTTTTTTTCATTGGGTTTGGACATAAAATTGACTATTTTGGACTATATTATCGCTTATACTTTTAGAGAAGAATTTTTTAATCTGTGCATATATATATATATATATATATATATATATATATATGTGTGTATATAATAAGTTAAAAAAATACTTATTAAAAAAAATAATCGTTAAAACATAGACGACTTTAGGATCTCTTTAAGAATATTTGAATTTTAACTCAGAATATTTCTTCTATAATATTTTACAATAAAAGTATATTGCAATAAATATAAAAATACTGCCAGTTTTTATTACGTCTTCATTAATTCTGAAAAGAAAAACAAAAGGCTGGAATAACTTTAAAAAATTTAACAAATTTTGTTTTAAATTTATCAATAAGTTCCGAATTTTTTTTTTTTTTTTTACATCTCGTCAGTGTACTTATCTCATGTCAGGATATTTGTTCAAAATAAGTTCAAAAAGTTTACTCCGATTTATCGAACTTGTATCGCACGCGTGAATGTATACATAGATAGATATATGCGTGTGTCGCGCACGTGTCACGCGGTAGCTCATGAATGAACTCGGCGGCACAGAAATGCCGCCGCGCCACAAGGCTATTTTTAAGCGGCGCGCAGACGATTATCAGTGATTCCTGTGCGATAGTCGAGTACTTATCGTATGTGCAGCACGCCCGACTTAGCGGAGTGTGTGACTAAGAGAAAACAAAGAAGAATCCTTCTCTGTTTCGTGACGCCTTGCGGCGGAAGCACTGCGCCCTATCATGAAAATAAAATTAATTTTGTATTTATTTACTGCGCGGTAGGTATATCACTTATCAGTGTAATGATTATCCTTTCGCTAGGTCCCCCAGGTAGAATGTAATTCCTTGGCATTCATCGATAAAGGCGATACTTTGTCACTCGAGAACAAGATATATGTATATCGATTTCGTACATATTAATTATTGTAATATTATTATAATACAAATTAATGTTGTAATAAAATATCTCTAAAGAAACTTAAAATTGTATACATCAAATATATAAGAAAAGTATACAAATATTATCTTTTCTAAAATCAATAATGTTTATTAATACTTATTAATGTTTATTAATGTTGTAATAAAATATTAATAATTGAAAACTAAATAATAAATAATATTAATGAATAAATATTATTTATTATTATTATTATAAAATAATGTTAATGAATAAACGAATAGTTAGATAATTAATAGAAAAAAATATAAAATATAAAAAATTTATTAAATTTTTAAACTTAAAAAAATGTATCTAATTAAAATATTTTTTTCTGTTTAAATTTGACTACGTTAACTGTAATTAAATTAAACCTCATTGTCGTATCAAGAATTTGCATAACTCATAAAGTCTTCAAACTAAAATATGCCATATGGATGCATGTTCAATATCTGCGAGAATGTCGTTGAATTCGTGAGGCGATGAAAACAAAATCCAATTAAGATTTCGCCGGACGGGGATTACCTAATTCATTTATAAGTTGGCCAATCGTTGCATAATGATAAGCCTCGTGGCCCAAAAGCCGCCACGGCAGAACGGTGAAACTCAGTGAAATCACGACCACTCTAGCCGGCTCCGACCGGTAGGATCATGGAAATAGTCAAACTAAACGGCCAAAACGCGGTGCCATTGCGTACAATGCGACACCGTAGAAAAAAGAAGTAGACTGATAAAATAGCTACGACCACGTTGACCGTACTTTCACTAGATTAAGCTCGCCGCACCGGGCCTCTTTTTCTATCTCGTTCTCTCTTTCGGAGCCCTACATATACTTCTCTTGATCAGACGAAGAGAGGCGTGGGGTACCGTGACGATCTGCATCAGCTTGTATCACGCTTTTTTACACTTTTTTTTTACCGTTTCTTTTTGCGTGACGCGAGTGATTCAGTGATCCATGTCGAGTCGGAGGAAGAGGACAATATAAGGAAAGAGATCGAACGACTGATTTTCCATAATGCACGTTACTTTACGCTACAATTAATCATTAGTTGCAGTGATTGAATTTGGGTAATGGTATGATAATGTTAGGATCAGTTAGAGCCAAAGAAACAACATAATTTCAACAAATTATAAAAAGCACCTATTTAGTTATCTTTAAGAGAAAAAATATAATGAAAAAAAATTAATGTATGTGAGAAAGTATGTGTGTGTGAAAGTATGTGAATGTTAATTTTTACTAATTATTGATTGTCTGATAAAGCGTCTTTCTTGTAAAGAAAAGAATTTATCTCGGAGAATTGTTTTTACGTATATATGTACGTGTATGCAGATATCCTTTAATAAAATACGATAAACGTGATCAATTCGTCAGAATTTCTGCAACTCCCACAGTTTTCGTCATTTTTATTCGCCAACTTTTCAATATCTCTGTGTTATAGCCAATAAAATATGATAAGATAGAATATACGCATTTTTCTTTGTTGGCTGATCATATAGACTTTTTTTGCGGGGATTTCTCTACATAGTACATACATGTATGGGATTATCGGACTAGTGAATTAATCAGCGTTTCCCTTGTATGACGTTTCGCCGAATTAATCTCGAATGAATTTCTATTTCAGAATCAGTAATTCATTATAAATACATATCTCATTTCTACGAAATGCAAGCAACAAACGCAATTAATATGTCATTAGTGATTAACTCTCCAGAACTCTCTCTCTCTTTTTCTCTCTTATTTTAATGTTGTAAATTTTTTTGCAATTATTTCTAGATTAAAAGAATCAATTATATTAATAAATATTTTACAGATCGTGAAATCTTCATTGCAACAAATATAATTAAATTCTATAGATATATGTACATAAATCTACAAAAAATTAGGGATGTAACGGATATCCGACAACTATCCAAAATATCTACTCTATCCGGCCGATTTTTTACAATCGACTATTCGGCCGGATTGTGAAAAAATCATTTTCCATTTGCATAGAAATAATTATATTATATATATTTAAAATTTAAATTTTCCAAATATTTTATGTATATCTGACCAATCTATAAATTACAAATTCTTTTATTAATATTTAATATTAATTAACATTATAATGTAATATAATTTATAATAGATATAAATTAGAATAAAAACAGTAAATTAATTGCATATTAAAAATATCAAGCAACATTTATAGATTTTTAAATACCATTTTTCCAAAAAAATAAACGTTAAATTTCTAAAATTGAAAAAATTCGTAACGGCGCGCGTGTGTGTCGTGTTTGAGCGAAGCAAGGCGAAGCCAGGAAAAGTAAGAAGCTGGCAAGCGGTAGAGAAGCGTGCACTTCTACCTCCGCCGTTATGTAACCGAGCGATTCTCGGAGCCAACAGCAGCCGAGCGACGCGCGAGAGTGAGGTCAATTTGTGCGAAGCCCATCGCGAGCACGTATAGACAACGCGACATACACACGAACGTACGTGCACGCGCGTTCATCTGCGTGTGTATTCGTCGAATGTTAGAAGACGAGAGTGAGCTGGAATCAGGCGTAGAACGTGAAAGTGAAGCGGCCGATGTACACGTATGTGTACGGTCATGCATGCGTGCGTGCGTGCGTGCGTGCATGTGTGTGTGTGTGTGTGTGTGTGTGTGTGTGTGTGTGTGTGTGTGTGTGCGCGCGCGCGCGCGCGTGCG
>Ga0157364_1004880_pt1 | contig 13512 bp, 9 predicted proteins | sample AttsexASBM2_FD_111476 | JGI IMG/M metagenome (GOLD analysis project Ga0157364, IMG submission 111476) | Fungus gardens microbial communities from leaf cutter ant in Ribeirão Preto, State of São Paulo, Brazil - Atta sexdens ASBM2 | ecosystem: Host-associated > Fungi > Mycelium > Unclassified ... | reverse complement strand
TCTCTCTCTCTCTCTCTCTCTCTCTTTCTCATTCTCTCGTACATACGGTCGACATGTATGGCACGCTGCATCCGGCTCGTGATACACCCTACGCTCGACATTGAACGTCGTCACTCACTGCTTATCATATTTATCGAAAATTGCAGTAACGCGTTTGCGCGCGCGCATAAAGAGATATAGGAGCGTTTCGACAGTGAATTGCGGATTTTCATCACTTATGCATAGCGCCAAATGTTTCTGTTACGCATTATTGCTTTATGATGCATTCTAAAATTATCGTATATTCTTTTAAGCAAATGAACGGAAGAAAAAAAAAGATTACTTTAAGTTCAAAAATGAAGATGATTTTGGCAAGTAACAGTAAAAATAATGACGTAATTACATCTATTACAATTAAGTAACATAAACAAACGTTACTTTCAGTAGGTTTCATCATTGATGTTTCAAGTTTAATTTTTTAAAAATATTTTTTATAATACATTTCTTTAAAATAATGAACATTATTGTAAATATTATGTTTCTGATTGAAGTGCCATGATGAATTTGTTACGCGATGCGTAGCGAAGATTCGAATTCTGAATCGATCTGAATTCCAGAGTAATGTTCGTTAGCGGTACAGTAAGACTTACGAGCCTGCCGGGAGCGATTATGGCGATGGTGGACGGTACCGCTGCGAACCGTCGCTAATCGAATCCATTCGACCCGACCGACGTCTCGCCCACTACCAACTGATCGCGATAGTAAATGATTTCGATCCACTCCCTTGCGAACCGTTTGATAAAGAGAGGATGACGCCAATACGAATCTAATATAACAAAATGTAGTTTTTCTCTTTCTAATTGAAAATTAAAATAACGAGTAACAAAGAGGAAAAATTGTTTAAATATAATGTATAAATGTAATTCTAATAATTTAAAATATAATTATATATTATTTATATATATATATATATTTGTAAGAAGTTATTTATGTTTACTTATATACTTTAAAAAAATATCAGTATGGATTTAACACTCACGATATTAAACCCACATCATATTAATGTTGATATTATCACCAATACAGTGAGAATTATATAGATATAATTATTTTTCAGTGTACAATAAATTTTGCGATTTCGCGTTGATTATTTCCAAAAACATTGATATCTGTCGAGATGCGGCGATGGTGACGAAGAAGGTCAGAAGAAGGAAACTAAGGAATTGTAGAAAGACAGAAAGAGATCGAGACTCGCGGTGTGCTGTGTTTTAAGGCCGCGATAGTGGACACTGCACGAAGCATTAGCACACAATCGAAGCAACGAATCCGAATGCGAATGCAGGACGTCGGTGGTGCGCAGCCGAGAGGTCGGAGGTCAGACCGCCAACTTGGTCTCCATTGTGTCGGCGGTCGTTCTCAGGTCCTACCGACCCCTTTCCGCCCTCCTTTCCCATGTTCGCCATCAGACGCGAAGTCCGCGCCCATTGTTCCGCGGCTTCCACGCTTACGAATCAGTTTAGCGCGCAATACCACTCGGTCAGCCGTGTATTTATTATTATTTCATGCCGCCGCAAGCAGGCGAAAGAGAGAGAGAGAGAGAGGGGGGGGGGAAGAGGGAGGAGCATATGCGCGACCGTATCCTGATCGGACTTAGGAATTCTCTTTGTACACCAATCGCTTTATGCCTTGTAATTTCTAGCTTCTATTTAGTTAAAATAAAAGTTAGTAGATTAAAATTTATTAACAATTCCGAAATCCATTACTCTTTTTTTAGACGCATTGCACTAATATTTATATATGACATCGATGATATACTGAAAGTTTTTTATCTGTAAATATTTAAATATATATCAAATATTAAATATATAAAATTAAAATAAAAATACGCTTTTGTATATGTATGTGTGTCTTTATAATCAGTTTTTTATCATAACGTGAGAAGAATATATAAGACATAATGCATTTAGAGAAAGAGAGATAATTCCGGAAGTGCTAAGCTATTAATAAAGTATGTATTTAGTAGAATAATTAAAAATTTATATAAATATTTATGAATTAATTTCAAATAGTATTATCTTTTTATTATTTTGCAGTGTTCATTCTTATAGAAGAAATATATAATCTTACCTTTTTTGATTAATTTGGAAAAATAAGTTAATTATGGTTTCTTCGCATAATGACCAATTTAATTTTCCTTTTTGACAAGGACAATAATACATAGACATTGCCTTGATATTGCTATCGATTCACTTATCGTTCGGCTGAATGTTCATGGAGCCGAATGAAATCCGGGACAAGAAATGAAATACCACGAAATGATTGTTTTGTCTCTTTGTCTCCGATCAATAAGATCCATCGGTAAGGCCGAATCGAACGGGATCGAATGGTCGATTCGTAAGATCTGGAGAGTACAAGCAAAAACAAACCGGGCCAGATCGCGGCCCGGTTTTCTTATCAGGCATTTCGAGTTATGTCTGGATGAGGCACGATTCGCCTTGAACAACAAGTATCTTCGTCAACTAGAAACTAATTAAACTTCAACAGATTTGACCTCACAAGGTCTCTACCTCGTGAGGAACATCCCACGAACGACAAGCAATTTACGATGTGTGTCGATCATCCTCAAATCCGGCAAGTTTTTTTTTACGTGGCATTAATTGGACCTGCTATAAAGTATAAACATCACGCGAAGCTTGATCCTTCACCGTTTGTTCCTGTAAACCACTCTGCTTGTTCGAATTCATGGATTGAGAGTCGGAATAAACCACGATTGTCCACAAAAACTTGTCTCCAACAATTGCGCGGCATCGATTCCTCTCGCATCGACAGCCGTGCTCCAATCGACGTAAATCGTCAGTTCGATGCATGATCGTTGTCCTTGATGATTAAAAAAGATTGCATATTGCGTTATATTACAGTATCATTCAAACAATGCTTCAATCGCTTTCGCGATTCTCGTCTCCGACTTTTAATGTTATAATTTTGACTTTTCATTTTTTTTTGTTCATGACTTCTTTTCAGGACAAGTAACTGTCAGAACTTAAACTGAATGCACTTTATTTCAAAATAATTGACATGAGACATAAGAAAATATTAGAGAGAGAAAATATTATATATTTATTTCTATTAATGTACATTTTATTTCTGGAAGTATCATTTAAAAAAAATTGTAATTTTAGAAACTTATGACTATCTTGTTTCTTTCAGAAACTTATGATTAAAATACATCGTATATTTATAGAATAAAACTTTATTTTTTATTTTTTCGACATTCCAAAATAAATGTGCTATTAATTTTTAATGCAAATGTCATTTGATTTTAAAATATGTTGGTGGACTGCTTCATGCGTATTCGTTCTGGAACGTTCTCTTTTCTGCGATCGAAATTTAGACGGCGGGAGGAGGATGACGTGCGTTGGTTCGACAATCGATCTTTCGAGATCGCCTGAGAGCATAGCGGCAATCTTCGAGAGAGCTCGTCACCGTTCGTCGGCTGTCTAAACACACTTTAAAGATTTGAAAACGTAATGGCACCGGGCTTTGACCAGATTTGCATGTCACGGCCGCGCATCATATATCTGGATTTAGCTCCGACTCCCGTCTCTCTTCCCTACTTCGGCGCGACGCGTTGGAGATGGATACGCGTAGAGGGTGCCTTCGGGATCATCGGAGAAAGCTGGCGTGCATCCGAAGACAGAGGGAAAACGAAGAGCTTGAATGGAAGACGTATGGAAGGAAAGAGAAAGAGGAAGAGGACGGGTTGGGAGGTATGTGTCAACGGAATACGCGAGAACATTAACACCGCCGGATTATCCAATGAACCGGAATGTGATTTACGGATCTTTCAGCGAGCTGAAGGGCTGGCGTGAATCGCGCGCCGACAGAGCACTCGCATATAACATGTCGCGCCATTCCGAAATTGATCTTCTTGAATAGTCTTGAGCAACAATGTTATACGGACTATACTTTTATGTATAATATTATTACACGATTGCATTTATTACATAAATGTATTCACCATTAACCTGACGTATCCGATTATCCTTTACGCTATATCGGATCCTAGTATGTCCGTTATCTGCGAATTCTATCATGATGAGGGCCCTAACGTCCATTCCATATCTTCCGCGATCTTCATCACGCTGGATACCGGAGCAGGCTTTAGGTATGCCGCGTATGCGTGCATGCGTGCGTGCGTGTATGCGTGCGCAGGTAAGCGAATACGCACGCGTCCACGTGCATAATGGGGGTGTATAATGCACGCGTGTGGAAGACAATGGGTGCATTGTGTAGATAGGTAACGCATACGTATATGCGTCGCGGGAGGAGGTGATGAGAGGAGGAGAGACGAGAGGAGGAGCATATAGAGGGCGAGCGTCGTTTGGGCATATTGACAGACTAATGATCGCGTGGAACAAAGGCCAGACCGTCACGTGGTCACGTGGTCGTGTGATGGACCGTTTCCGGCGCGGCGGAACGCCGCGGCGAAGGCCCGCGCGATTCACTGCATTCAACCCCGGCGGGACTGGGCGAAGCGACTGGCTGCGCAGCCGACCGACCGGCAGACGACACGCATCAATCAGCGGGAAACGGAACGACCAGGTGTACCTGCCCCCGGTGTTATTTGGCTTTGCGCCGTTGATTCCTCCCGCTCGCGCTCTCTTGCCGCCGGCGGCACGGCCAAAAAATGGTCATTCCGTAGTGAGGCTTGATCGGGAAAATGATTCCGCTAATCCATTTTCGATTTGTATGTTTCTGCGAGAATTTTTTTGATTACTAAAAATGTAATTGTATTATCTGAGGGAATAATAAATTTCTTTAACCTCAATATTTGATTTAAATACGTTATATTAAAAAATCAATAGTATGTATGAGATATTTATAACTCATGTGAACAGAAGTTTGATTAATCCGCACTGGCAGCGAAGAATTTAATAATATCGGATGTCATTTTATTAATTTACCGTATGTTATATCATTTATAAAAAAAAATTACACTTCGATTTTCAATAAAGAAATGTCGATGCATTTACGCTGTTTTAAATTAGTGATTTAAAGGATCTTAATGATGCGTTAAGTGACGATTAAATTTACCTATGTGGAGACGCGGGGGTGTTGCGGCGGTAAGCCGCGTGACGAACCCTTTTCAGTCGGACGCGTAGAGAGGGTGATGGTTCCGAAGCTATTTTTGATCCTTCTACAGGGAAAGGGTTGTGCGTGTCTGTATTAGAGAGGACCCTTTTAAATGCATAAATAATGAGAAGCCTGTTACCGGAATGTCCAGCGATATTGAACCTGTAGAATTACGTTTGCACACGGAATAGTGGAACGACTTTTATTTTTTTTTCCGAGATCCTAAACATAGAGGAACACAGAGAGGGGAGGAGAGAGAGAGAGAGAGAGAGAGAGAGAGAGAGAGAGAAGTGTTAATTCGAATTGCTGATTCGAAGTTCTGTAACTTCGAATATAACTCAGCAAATCACCTCCTCGTTTTACTTGTCTCTAAGTCATGCAATAGCATTTCACATTAACTTGCGTTTGATGCATAAATATGACAAAAAATTTGCAAAAGTCATTACTTATTAAGTGTCGGAAGTGGATTATTTTTAAATTGCTTTTAATATATCTAAATCATAATTTTTTAATTTTGTATTTGTAATATTTTGAAATATTTTAATCTTTCATCTACAATTTGAGTCTTCCTTGACAAAATTTTTCTGAAATAAAGGAAAATGGAATTCAATTTTGCTAAAATGTTTTAAAAAATAATTTTTTTATTTTTTAAAAAATAATTTGATAAAATAATAGAGATGTTGAAAAGTAATTCTAAATTTCTTCACGTTTTTTTAAAAGTCTAGAACAGTAAAAAAAACTTAGAAGGAAGAAGTAAAAATATAATTGCAAACAGATAGTTAAAATATTATAAATTTGAATATTATAACGAGATTGAAAAATTTGGTTCGAATTAATTTCGACGTTTATCAGTCTTGTGTCAGAATAACGAGTAATTTCTCCATGTTCGGAAGAGCGATCAGATGGCATTTGGCGGTTTGCTGGCTCGTTTAGATAGACACAGAGAGACGCGGTCGGTTGTCGGGAACCTCATTGCGGCGACGAACACGGCGTTGTGGCTCCCTCGAGCTCCCTTGGTCTCTCCTCTCTGTTCCCTCTGGCTCCATCAACGTATCACTAACTCCCTCAACTCGTCTCTTTCGTTCTCCGTCTGGCTTGTGCTCGACGTTCTCTCTCCTCTGTACGTGTGTATGTGCGTGCGTGCGTGCGCGTGCGTGCGTGCGTGTGTGTGTGTGTGTGTGTGTGTGTGTGTGTGTGTGTGTGTGTGTGTGTGTGTGTATATGCGAAGAGTGAGAGATAGCACGGAGAGGACGAAGAGGTTTCAGAGAATACACGTATATAGGTGGCACAGAGCAGTGCGGAGGGACGAGCGCGGGCGAGGGAGGATGGAAGCCGCTAATGAGGCCGTGTGTAATTAGGGAGCTCTCGCGGCCTAATGAAGCGCTTACCTACCTTAGCTCCCAATCCCCCTTGGCCCCTTCGTGCCTCCCACACACGCCTACACCGACATACACTGACGAATATTCAACCGAGGTCACGGTGAACATTGGTGCTGGACTACAACGTCACAGTTTCTTTTCTTTCTCTCTGAGAAACAAACGCTGATAATGAAGAAAAAGAAGAAGAAAACAAAAGAGGAAACGAAAACGATGACGATAATCGCTGCTTCTTCGCTTTTCATCTTTGAAACGATGATCTCGCTTCCCAATTGACTTGGCGATGCTAGGACGAGGCGAAGAGGACGAAGGTTGCCACTACCATCACTGTGAAATGGCGGAGAATAGATTCACCTACGTATGACACGCTTGTATCTTCGGACCATTACAGGATTAAATAGCCAGGAATGTAGGCTCTTGCTGATGTAGTTCTCGCCTCCATATTCCGCACGGGATGAAGTTTAATTATATAGGTCGAGTAGGTTTATAACTGAGTTTTGCATTGCGTGCGCGTGCGCATATACGAATATTGAAATCAATATATAATTTCATTTACAGGTTACAACTCAGATATAGATATATGTCAATATATGTCAATACATATTCGAAGAAACGTTAAACTTTACACTCAGAAAAATTTCTGGTAAATCAACAAAATGCCATTCTTATTGGATTTTTTATTGATTTAATTAATATTTTTTTCAGAAATTTACTATCTTCTGTAGCTTCACAATTCAACAAGATATATTTTTTAAGCAATTATTTTATCTCAAAAAATTTTTTAGAAATCAATATTTACAAAAAGCATTTTTCAATACAAATCTTCTTAAATTATTAAGTTTTGCAGAAAGATGCGTCCCTGCGCGTTCATGGGAGGCTAAGCGTGGGCCTCTTATCTCTCAATTCACTCATCGGGAGCGAGCGAGCGAGATTCGCATTTCTCCTCTTTGCACTGTCTCAACTTCTCTCTCTTTCTCTTTGCGCTTGCAGTTCTTCATCTTCTATGGTCGCTCGGTAAAACCGGAGGCCGAAGAACGAACAAGAAAGAGGAATGTGACACATAGGGCTGGGAAGACATGGCTACCGGAATCACGACTTAGCCTTCTCCACTCTTCGCGGATCGATCCGTTATCTCTCTCGTCATTTGCATATTAAACTAACTCACCACGCGCGGCATATTTCAGGCAACCATTGGTGTGTATTCCGCCATGCGCAGACAGAGAGACCGAGCATGGAGAATGAACCGATCTTCGAGGAAAGGAGGAAAATATTATGGGAAAGATCGAGCGTCATCAACCGAATCAGCCGTGTTCATTTTGCTGGTTCGTTCCTTAACGGCCAACTTGTTTCCAATATGCATTGATAAACCTGTCCGCGCAGCCCGACTCCGATCGGCGACGCCACGATTCTTGATTACCGACCGGATTACTCGTAGCTTCGGGCCACTCATGGATCATTGATTCCTTCAGGGCGATCGTGGATAAATTGCTCCGCTCCTGCAATCTTCTTAGCATCCGGGCGATCGTCTATCGCAGATACATTCGGCCGAGACGAAAAGAAACCGACTTACAGAGATTGCAGACGGACCTTGAGAAATCGCAGAATCTGACTTTGAGTTAGTGTTCGAATTAACTGAGTTCCGGTTTAATCGATATGCGCGTGAAGCAACGCTTCTCGATCGCGAATCCACAAGATATGTTCTTCGACATAGGAATTACGTTGTCCCAGTAGTATCGATAATTAGATCAATAATTACTCTCTAATGACATGTGTAGCGTATAGTTGCTATCGCGATCGTTTCGCATCCTCCGTTCACTGATTTTATCAAATGTCTCATCCAAGAAGTAAAATTAAAATTTAATATAATATAATATAGGAAATTCAGGCAAATAAGAGTTCGATACGGTATTTAATGCATAAACATTAATCATATGTATAGATAAATTATATTTGACTTGCTTTACAATCGAATGTTTCGATCAACACTTGGAGTCATCAGAGATCAATGAAGAAAAAAACAAGAGTTATTACCTTCCTGCGTAAAATTTAATATTTTTAATTATATATTTTTTTTTCATTTTTTAAAATTAAATAATGAAATAAATACTTTTACTAATAGAGAGAGTTATGTTATAACCAATAGATTTCTATAACCAAATATAATATTCAAGATTTTGGACGACTATCAGTGTACACTATTTCGCGACTTTAGAAATTGGGTGCGATTTTCGAAGGGATGACAAGAACGGGCAGAGTCTGAGCCTTGGCGGAACCGATAACCGATATGCAGATATTACGGGAGTGCCATTATCCTAAGTTACGGACTGACGCGCGTACATATATACAGAAACTTGGCGACACCAAGACCCTCACACTTTATTCGTTTTTCTGCGTTGGGCTCTTTCGCGCGAATAAGTAGTCGCAGTTAGCTCCCTCCGTGGAATATTCGGCTTGGACCCCGCGTTGGCTCCTCCTCGAGAAATGATTTGGAAGTGGACTATGATCTCGAGCCGAAAAACTGCCTCGAAACGTCGTCGACCTTCCGCTGGCATATTATGCATTCTCGTAAACGGATCTTGGTCGTTTATTGAATGTTTACTACGCAGCACGCGCAAATACCGCTCCGGTTATTTACGGCGTGCCAGGAAGTAATGGGACCTCGTGCATCAACGACCCTTGGCACTTACGTCGGGGTTGCAACGGGGGAAGGTTGCGGGATATATATGCGATATGATGCCTGTATCGCGGGAAGTTGGCGCTGAGTTTCCCGATTGCATGACAGCGCGAGAGAAGACGATAGCAATGATGCAATGCCCGCTACCAATAGTACCAATGCATTCGCTGCGGCCGTATCGCTCGTTATAAATCGGTACGATCGATGAGCCATAGAGACTACTATCGCGTAGGGACGCGAAACCGTTCGAAGTTTCTCTGGTAGATATAAGTACAGCGCGCGGACGTAATAATATATATCCGCCGGTAAGATGGAAAGCGGCGGATATAAGCTGCGGGGTTGTCTAATCCCTTACATTTTCTATTCCGAACCGCTTTACATTCCGCTCGGACGAGCAGAAGCTGCGTGGCATTACGTATCTTCACTTATCTTCAGCGAACGATCCGTCTCGCTGCCCGATGTGGCGCCGCGCTCACTCATTACTTCTTCCCGGTAACGCTTAAGCGTGCCTTCACCTACGCGTACGTGTTGGATATATGTGCGTGCATGCGTATGCGTGTTGCTACCTGCGGGGTACTTTGGGCGAATCGACTCCGTCGATTCGGGGAAAGGGGAAACGAGTGGCTACCACACCCCGACAACATCTTAATTCGCGATAAAGGGTATTAGGACTGGAAGCGAACACCCGGGTAGAGCGACGCCGCCGCCACCGCCACCATCGCCGTTGTCGCCGCCTCCGGCCCTGGAACGTGAACTGGAACTCTGGTCTGGATGGGTGTGAGACACGCAGGGCTCTCTCGTTCCATGTATCCACGTACCGCGACAAGATTAGCATCGCTATTCGGTTACACGCGAAAGAGACACCCGGCTACTCACACCCGGCTACCGGACGCTTCTCTCCTCAATCATTACAACCACCACGAGGAACAAGCTACCTGCGATCGAGCGATCAAGTTCGTGGAGACGATGCGGCAGTTTACGTACAGCGCGATTTAACAGCTTCGGAAGCACTATAATGTATTACGAAATCGCCTATCGGCGAGACTTGCGGCGTAGAATCCATTTCTATCGGGTAGTGAGAACACATACGGATAGTGATTGTCCAATGAACTAGACGTAATCGGCTTAATGATAAAGTATAGCGAGCTGTATCATTGGTAAATCTCGTAAAGATACGTATCATCTCGGATGTGTACTATACTTGAGAAGACGTGACGTATTTTATACGAAATACTGATAATATAAATGAATAATACTTAATGTAATTATTTGTCGTTTGGAATTTAAGTGTTTTCGCGGAAACGATCAATTTTCAAATTTTCGTTGAATAAAAATCATCTGGAAATTTTATCGATAACGCAAACATTGGTCGATATTTTGAATATCGGATGTATCGGATATGCAATACATAATGTTATGTATTTAAAACGATATATTGGTATAAATAGGTGACTTGTTTCTGAACATAAATATAACGAGTATTTTTCCTCTATTACTAAATTATCAATAGTTTCCTAACTTGTTTTTCGATACAGTAATAAATTAATTATATTTGAGATTATATTTATCTTTGGCTTTTATAGAAAATCGATCGATACGAACATCATTAATCATTTACGAAGAATAACGTATTTTTTATAATTCGTGATGTACGCTTCTGAGATCCGTAGTTAATAATTCTTCTTACAGTCCAGCAAGTTTTCTGTTACTTTTTGCAGCACGCAACTTTAAAAAAATTGACAAATAAATTCTTAAGCAACAGTATCTTATAGAATAATAAAATCTACAGTTTGTTATTATAATTTAAATATAGATCTCCATTTTGATATGATTTTGATAGTTTCTGTTAACAAACGTCGCAGCGTCGAGGCGATTGTTGTATTTGATGAGCATACATCGAAGGTGCATAAATCGTCCCCACGAATTGTATAGTACGTGCTCGTGGCGATGAACTCGGCGAGACGGCGCGTCGATGGCAAAGGTAGACAGACGCGAGCTGGCAGGTACATGCACATAAGTATATAGTATAATACTATGTACGTGGAGTTAGTGCGCGAATCGAGAACGAGAGGAGGGAACAACAGGATGGCAAGAGAAGACAGGAATGAGAGAGAGAGAGAGAGAGAGAGAGAGAGAGAGAGAGAGAGGGAGGGAGGGAGAGAGAGAAAGGGATGTGCCTATTAATGACGCACATGCGTTAACACTGGGGCACGCGCGTTTACAATATTATTTATTATTTATGCTAAGTTATGCGGAGCCAGTCCATGGATACCATAGGTTGGCCAGCGGCCACGGTCTGCCGTATGTCTGTCGGTACCGTCATCGCTCGGTGTATTTATATCAATTACGTGTCGTTCCCGCGGCTCGGATTATTATGTAAATGGCCGTTCTGTCGCGTCGGATGTCAGCGATCGCGTTTGCGCACTTCGGCGCCATCGAGCGCGTTGTAAGCAAGCGTCGTTCGACGCGTGTTCGTCGTGTCGGATTTTGTCCACGTATATATGAAACGATCGAGGATAATTCGTAAACGCGCGGTCGAAAACGCATCGGTGCGATATTGGGATTTGTCCACTTCACTGCGGTACCGTGGCTGTTGGATAGGATAGTAAAATGGAAATTTCGCGAGTGAGTTAAATACGTTAAGCGCGAAAGAGATTTCACCTAGGCACAGTAGACTGCGTTCATTGGAATAAACGTTTGTACGTGGTAACCGCAAGAGTTAGCTTAAAAAGTTCGTTGGGAGGAAATTCGGCAAGTGGGTTTTATAAATACGTCATCGCTGTCCGTTTAATGCGAAGTGGGCAGGAATTTGTTGCTGCGCGATGGAAATCACTCGGCGTAACTTTGCTTCATAAATACTGCAATGCTGCTAATATCGTTGCGAACTGTTACATATGTATTTGGATGTAATCTCGATTCTGCGCCGGGCTAAAAACATCGCGACGCGTGTAAATATTTATGCGGCTGCCGTTAAACACTTCGTTCGCGGCGGGACAGGTACGTAGCACTTTTTTTTTCTTTATCGGGAAAAAGATATCTCACATTACTGTACCGATAACGAGACTTAAAGAGAAAAATGATATGCGTAAGAGGTATTTTTTTTTATATAATATGTGCCACCTCGAAGAGTACGTATAAGAAATATTTCATTTTTATAATGTTTCTACAGATATTCACCGCAAATTCTTTAATGCAAATACAATATATAAATAAATATAAAATAAACATTGTGAATATCTATTGTTAATATCGTTATTTATGATGATGTTGATCGATATGTTTGCGTATCGATCTGTCGCGAGTGCGGAGAAATAGGGAACGAGATGGAATAGCAGATATGAGGTTCGGAAGCCTATCGGTTGAACGACAAAGCGTTAACGCGAACGTCCAGCCGGCCTGCCTCTCGGCTCCCGCGGCGCTTTTCGGTTTTGATAAAACGCCTAAACATCAATCGGTCTCGAAAACTGCTCCGTAATTCGAGTTTAGCGAGTGGCCGGCGAAAGTTTCGTCCGCATCTGGCGTGACGCGAGTCCTCGGGGACACCGGGGCAATAGATGACCGGTGCGGTTCGGGTGGAGGTCGAGCATGGGGGCGAGGACAGGAGAGAGTACGGGGTGAGGGGGAGGGGGAGGGATGAACGTGGGTGGAGGGTGATGCATCCGCTGAATATGTATGAGGCTCGCGACACCCCGTAGCACACCGAGAGACGACCCGAACCACCACTATCTGTGGGTGATAGTGGGTATGCTGTATGTCTCGCAGGGGTCTGCGGGCGAACTGCGTGGTGGTGCGGAGGGCAGGAGGTGGCGGGGGGTTCTGTCGGTGCTCTGGTGTCGGGGGGTGGTGGCCCAGGATGGGTGGCGATGCTGTGGCTGCCGAGAGCTTATATCGCAAGAACCAACCCCAATGGAAACTCAAGCCTCGGAGGAGCCTCACCCATCATGCACACTCCCGTGCTTACCGGTCGCCCGTACTCTCGATCTCTCCTCGTCTCTCTCTCTCTCTCTCTCTCTCTCTCTCTCTCTTTCTCTCATCTTGCCTCCATCTCTCGCTCTTTCTCGATTTTACCCCATCTCCTTCGTAACCTTCGTACTCCCTCGTTCCCTTTCTCTCTCCCATAACCCAACAGTTCCATCGCCTCCTACATTCTATCCTGGGTAACACTCAGCTCCAGAGGAACCGTCGCGCTATCTTGGGAGACAAAGTTACGTCGTAATTCCTTCGCGAACAGATGCCGATGCGGTGCTAAGACGACGCTCTTACTTCCTTCCTCCCCCCTCTCCTCTTTCTACTCCTCTGTGACTATTCACACTCGGCAAACGTTGGATTTTGATTACTTCGAACACTTTG